>Ga0208391_1000260_pt1 | contig 29918 bp, 36 predicted proteins | sample Knorr_S23_td_Bot_FD_185612 | JGI IMG/M metagenome (GOLD analysis project Ga0208391, IMG submission 185612) | Marine microbial communities from Southern Atlantic Ocean transect - Knorr_S23_td_Bottom_ad_3770_LV_A (SPAdes) (version 2) | ecosystem: Environmental > Aquatic > Marine > Oceanic | place... | reverse complement strand
TTTCTGATGAGAAACATATCAGTCTTGGAAAAATTTTATTGCGTGGTGATAATGTTTTAGCCATCTCTTTACCTACTGATGAGTCTTAGAAATTTTTCACCAAACTGATTTTTTAATATGCTAAGTATTTTTTCAATAAACCTATAAAGCCCTGTTAAGACGATCGTGATAAGGAAAATACATGAGTAAAATACTTGAAAAATCATTGAAGGATGCCCGTAAAGAAAACAAGTTAACTATGGGCAGTAAGGAAGTTTTGAACTCTGTAAACAATTCCAAGTTAATTGTATTATCTCAATCAGTAGATAAAAAAATGCTTGAGAAAATTGAATCTGATGCAAAAAAACAAAAAGTACCTCTAGTAAACTTTCAAGGAACTTCAGTTGCACTGGGAAGACTGTGTGGCTTACAATTTAGAATTTCAACAATTTCATTTACTGCAATCGATGAAGCAAACATCAAATCAATTTTAAAAGATACAGAAACTGAGGAAAAAAATGTCTAATTATATTTTGTCTGACCTAAGTTTAAATGAGACATTTTTAGTTTGGATATAAACAGGAATTTCTATGACACAATCAATTAAACTTTCAACTGATCAAATGCGTATGATGTCACTTTTTCAAAATGTAACTGGTGCAGTTGCTAGAGATTGTATTGAAGATGAAAAACAAGATCGCGTGATTTTTGTAGTTAATACTGGAAAAATGGGACTTGCAATTGGAAAGGGTGGAATGCATATCAAGTCATTACAAAATATGGTTAAACGAAATGTTGAATTAGTAGAATTTCATGAAGACCCAGCAAAATTTCTGTCCAACTTACTTAATTCTAAATTGATTTCTGAAGTAAAAATAAATACACGCGCTGATGGAACAAAACAGGCAATAGTTATGGTAGATCCAAGAAAGAAAGGAATTGTAGTTGGACGTGAAGGTAGAAATGCCGAAAAAGCACGACTATTAGCAAAACGATATTTTAACATTAGTAGTGTATTGATTAATAGTCCTGAAAGGGTAACAATGGAGTTTTAGGATATGAGAAAATCACCTCTTGGATTATTTGCAGGTAGGGTACTAGCTACTAAGAAAAAGAAACAACGTTGGGCTATCTCTACTTACAAAAGAAGAAAACTTGGTATTGATAAAAAATCAGATCCTCTTGGAGGTGCACCACAAGGACGTGGTATTGTTTTAGAAAAAGTTGGTATTGCAGCAAAACAGCCAAACTCTGCTATTAGAAAATGTGTTCGAGTTCAATTAATTAGAAATGGTAAATCAGTTACGGCATTTTTGCCAAGAGACGGTGCCATGAACTTTATTGATGAACACGATGAAGTTACCATTGAAGGTATGGGTGCAACACAAGGTGGTGCAATGGGAGATATTCCTGGTGTTAAATTCAAAGTTTCTAAAGTTAATGGTACTTCACTTCATGAGTTGGTAATTGGAAAGAAGGAGAAACCAAGGAGATAGAAATGGCTGAAACAAAAAACTTGTTATTATTTAGAAAATGGGATTTGTCTAATATTGAAGTTGTAGATCCTGGATTAAAGACTGCTATTTCTTTAAGAAAACAAATCTTACCTTACACTTTTGGTCGTTCAGCATTAAAGCGATTCAATAAAGCTGAAGTCAACATTGTTGAAAGACTAATTAACAAATCAATGCACTTTGGAAAAAAATATGCAAAAAATACTGGTAGAATGACTGGTAAAAAAACTAAATTACTTAACACTGTACGAACTGCTTTTGACATCATTGAATTAAAAACAGGACAAAATCCTGTTCAAGTTTTAGTTAAAGCAATAGAGTTTTCTGCTCCAACTGAAGATACTACTAGAATTGTTTATGGTGGTACTACATACCATGTATCAGTTGATGTTGCACCAATTCGAAGAGTTGACATGGCTTTGAAATTTATTGCTGATTCAGTTAAAGAAGCAACATTTTCCAATCCTAAACCAATTGAAGAACATTTAGCTGAACAATTAATTCTTGCATCAAACAATGATTCTAATTCACCATCTGTAAAGAAAAAACACGAGTTAGAACGTATAGCACAAGCATCAAGATAATCTTATTTCAAAGAATTCCTCACCAAATCATTATATTCTAAATTACTTGGATTGCTTTTAGTAGCCCGATAGTCTAGTGGTCAAGGATTCTGCCCTCTGGATCTCAAGAGTGGATAGGCGGAGACGGCAGTTCGAATCTGCCTCGGGCTACTGTATAATCACTTTATTCTAACTTCGTGTATGGCAGTTGCATAATCACACTTTGCTTTTAATCGCATATATGGAATTAATCTATAATGAATTGAATAAAGATTCTTTTCTTTTAGTATGATTCCTTTTAGCATTAATGAAACTAATCCTCTTGATGCAATTGTAATTGTTGAATTTTTTTCCTTACAAACCTTTTCACGTTTATCTTGAAATTGTTTTAATGAAAATGTAATATCATCAATCTCTAAAACTAAAGGCCAAATAATTTCTGCCCAAACAAATCTTCTATTTTCAGTTGCTGATGCATATTTCCCTTTTTCACTCAACATTAATAAGATCTGCAAAAGTGGTTATAACTTAATAGTTGTCTCAAAAAGAAATTCAAGAATCATTAGACTTGTTAGAGAAGGATTGGGATTTTGATCCTATCTTACGAAAATTTGTCTTAGGTAAAATTACTGATGTATCTGATTTTGCAATTAAAGTTAAGGATGTTGTTTTTCATGTTCCTTATCTTAATTCTGAAAAAAAATATATTTTATGGAAATGTTTTTGGCCTGACTGTCATAATTGTTGTGATAGACAAGGTAGACTTCCGTTAACTTCTGATGATTTAATCACAATTGGCAAAGGTTTGAAATACAAAAACACTGCTGATTTTATTAAAAATGAAACTCTTACTGTCACGTATCAAGAACCTGGACCATCTGGACAAATGACCACTATGACTACAATTAATCTAAAAAGAAAAGAAGATGAAACAGAACTTGAGGATGGAACACACATTTCATGTAGATTCTTAGATGATAAGGGTGGATGTAGTATGCATCCTGACAGACCTGGAGTTTGTTATCTATACCCATTTGCAAGCTGGTTAGAAAATGAAAAAGGAATAGCACGTGTTCATGCTACATATCAATTCACAGGTGATTGTCCTGGATTTTATCTTGCAGATGATTTAGATCAAATGAAAGATGAACTCAAAGCATACTCTACTACGATCTATGATTACAACATGGCATCAAATCGAACTAATAGAGAAGGATTCAGTTCTGTTAGTTTTGTTTAGAGAAAAACATACTCATTAAAAGAAATGATTACAAAACATTCCTATGGAAAATATCACAATTAGGGAGTCTATCTATGATGATATTCCATCACTTCTTGAATTATTGCATGAACTTGGAAGACCAAAACCACAAAAAAATAATGAACTCGAGAAATTTGAAAAATTACTAAAAAACTACATGCAGGAAGATGATAAAAAAATTCTAGTTGCTCAAATTGATAATTCAAAAATTATTGGTATGATAAGTATAATATTTCTATCTAGATTGAATCAAAATACCTTGGAAATGTATGTTCCTGAACTGATTGTTTCACAAAATTACCATTCTAAAGGAATTGGAAAAAAACTGATTAATTTCTCAATTAAACTTGGAAAAGAAAAACAATGTCATAGAATAAGACTAGAATCTGGAAATCAACGTGTTGAATCACACAAGTTTTACAAGCATTTGGGATTTGAAGACTCTAGTATTTTCTTTACAAAAAATCTTTAAACAAATTATGCTTTAGCCACTTTCATCAAATTACTAATTTTAATATCCATTCCAAATCTACTCTCTTTCTTTTTCATGTATAGGAATATTGCAATAAAGTCTGGCAATGCTTTGAGTAAACTAAAGTTCTTTTGAATTTTTGCTCTAACGAAATTAAACACTTTGCCATAAATTTTGAAATGTTTATCCACTGCCTTTTCATATGCTGCAAAGTCATGCATGTTTTCTAGGAAAATATCTACACATTGCATTGATGGGATGATTCCCTCCCCTAGTAATGCAAAGACTGTTCCAATTGATTCTCCAACACCTACCACCTTACCTTTGTAGTATGGTTTACACTTGTCAGGAGTTGCAAGTCTTATTGGTCTGCCCTTTGTTTGAATAACTTTACCGCCATGTTTCTTTAGGAACTCATCAGTAACTTTGATGTGATTCTTTTTGTAATCGCCAGCTCCGATGTGTGCCCATTTCTCCCCTAGTGGGAAATACCAAAAGTATCCTGACATTCCAGGAAATGGTTCTATATAGAAATCATCATAGGGAACACCGTTTTCATATTCAACTTTATATTCATAAGTTGGTAAGAAAAAATCCTCTTCCATTTTTGGTAGATAAATTCTATGAAAACCAGTACAGTCAACTATCATATCATACTCTTTTTCTAATTCTTCAAGTTTTGGTGCAGAACCATACTTGATGTTAGAATCTTTAATGAAATCTTTAATCAATCCTAGCTTGTTGTATGTACATAATCCATGTAATCCAATGTCAAACTTTCCACCATTAGGCATTTTGACAAACATTCGTTTTCCATCATGAATAACATAATCCTCAAAATTTCTTCCAGTCTTTTTACAAAATTTGTCTAGTTCTACTTTAGTTGTACCCCAGGCACAAATAGAATCGTGTCTTTCCTCAACCATTCGCTCATATCCTGTAACATCATGTTCTGAGTCTTTTAGTCTGGCCATAAGATAACTACCAGCTACACCCATTCCCATTACTGCAATCTTCAAGATATTTTGTCAATCTCTGAAGTCTAATAAATAGACTATTCTGAACCCTGTAATTCTTGGAACTAGTAGTAATCAGTAGTTTTGGTTAAATATCAAAATTCAGTAATCATGATTACACGACCAAGTCTGTCATCTGATTACACTCGTTTCAGATCTTAAGGCAAAATCACTGTCATCAGAAAACAGTTTGTTTCAGATCTTAAGTGAAATGGGCTTTCATCAGCCGCCTTTTTGGTGTTGATCTTAAACTCATTAGTCTTTTTTTGAATAAGGGATAATATCTATGAGAAATATTGGATAATGATGATTAAGGAAAATCCAAAAGATTTGGTTCCTACATTTTTTAACAATACTTCTAATTCATATGATAACATAGTACATTGGACTACTTTTGGGAAAGACTCTCTTTGGAAGCATAAAATTCTGGAACAACTATCAAATGAAAAAACAGTATTAGATCTTGCATGTGGTACAGGAATCCTTACAAAACAAATTGCAGAAAAATTACCGCAAGCAAAAATTATTGGTGTAGATGTTACTAAAAACTACCTTGAAAAAGCAAAAGAAAAATTGATTTTATATTCAAATATTTCTTTTGTAAATCAGGATGCTGAAAAACTTAATCTAGGAAAAAAATTTGATTGTATTACAACATCATATCTACCAAAATATTGCACAGCTAAAATTTTGATTAAAAATTGTATTGAACATTTGAATGTAGATGGGAAAATAATTTTACATGATTTTACATATCCTAAAAATTACTTTGTAAGAAAAATATGGAATTTTTACTTTAAACTACTTTATTTTCTGGGATTTTTTATTCCTAACTGGAAAAACGTATTTGTTGATCTACCTTCTCTGATAAGGGCCACTAATTGGGTTAAAGAATACGAGGAAACTATGAGAGATTATGGGATGACAGTTCACCGACAAGATTTCACTTGGGGCACTTCAACTATTATTATTGGAACCAAGATTGCCTAATCTTATTTCTTCAATTATGGTAAACCAAACTATGCCATTATGAATAATTTGATATTCTCTTGATGCACTATTTTCATCTTGATTTAACGACAAAATTTTTCTGGCAGCTTTGATATTATTCACATTGAGAATTGTTCCAACACCACGTTTTTTCTTTAAAAGATCTGTCATAATCAATTCAGGTAAAATTGTGGAATCAAATTTTACATTGGCTTTTATCACGGGAAATTCTTGTGCTGTAATTGAAATATTTCTCACAAATTGATTAGGAGAAATTGTGTTTTGCTCTATAACTTGTAATTTAATGTTGCAATTTAGCACTTCACCTAAAACCGTTACAACTTGACCTACAGGAGCATCTAATATTTTATTTAACAAATCTTCAGTTTTGTTCAATATTGTATTATTTTGTTTAACTGAATTAAAGGTACCTTAAAACAAAAAATAAAATCGTACTAATTATTACAGTAATGCTTACAATTTTGAGAATTGTTTCTTTTTTGTAATATACTTCATAATTTGCATTTTGCTGTTTTAGAATTTTATATTTTTTTGATGTAATAATTAAGATATAGCTTGCAAAACCTGCAATTGCAGATAAAATTATGGTTTCAATTGATATTGTGTTTGATTGAATTGCAGCTCCTGCAAAAACAGGCATAATCCCCCATGATATAACAAATGATGTATTGTTGTGAAATTTTCCATTAAATAATTCCAGATTATATGCAAAAAGAAAAAATCCCTCTATGATTCCTATCGGAAATAATAACCATGAATCTAAAAATGCATAATACAATCCGATTGAAAAAGATATGGCTAATGAAATAATTGACACAATCCAAATTTTTGTATGTGATATGTGGCCCCACGGCTTTTTTTTACTTCCTAATGCATCAAGACAATGTGCTGATATTCCAATTGCAAAAAAATAGAGTAAACAAATAGATACTATTCGATTAAGATCATATTCTACTGAAAGAGAACCCCATATTGCAAATGATATCACCATTCCAGTATAAGGTAAAAACAAAATTCCTATTGATAATCTAAAACTTCTAGAACCAAATTTTGGAACAAACCATTCAGATAATCTGTCACTTTCCATTATTTTTTAATAACAATAATCACTAATAGATAGTATTACTGCCCAGAAATCAGGTCCCATACAAATCCAATTATTTCTTTAATCATATGGTGTCTATCTAAAAAACTAGTTAATTTTGAGGGTAAATTACCCTTGACCTTGATCGAACCTGATTTTAACATGTGTGATTAACTCAAAATTTTACAACCAGTGTTGTTGCGAGGAATTTGTAAAATTTGTAGGGGTTTTACCGAGGTAGCATTATCTAAAGTGAACATTCCTTATGAGGAAACAAAAATTGCATATGTTTGTCCAAAGTGTAAAAATCACTATTAATTATTCAATTAGAATAGCTGGTTTGAATGGTCTAGCATGTCTTGCCTTTCCTTTAGGATCATAGATGTCTTTATCTGTTGTAGAATACACTTGAATGTCTACACCAAATTCTTTCTTTCCAATACTTGTTAATTCTGCAGATAGGAATTGTTTTTCATCAAACTCTTTTGATTCTAATTTTATTGATTTGATTTCTTCAGATTCTGAATGTAAATCTTTGATTACTTTTTGTATAAAGTCTGGCATTTTTTTAGCATCTGTAGTTTGAGGATCTGCAATTAGTTCTTTCATCACTACTCCCATATTGTTTTGACCTCCTACCATAATTCCTAAAATCTTTTGATAAATTTTAGATTTGAATTCATCTCCATTCACATAAATTACAATTTTTTGTGGAGTGATTTTTGTAACTTTGAGAATATTTGCAATATCATCAATTGTTGATTTTAGTAATTCTTCGGATTGAATTGATGTTGCATCTACATTCTCTTTTACAAATTTTGGCCATGCTGATTTTGATGCAAGTTCAGAATATCCTAATTTCTCCCACATTTCTTCAGCAACATGTGGTGCAAATGGGGACAACATTGCAACTCTGATAGAATTAATTTTGTGTAATATTCCTGAAACATTATCTCTATTTTTGGCCTCTACTCTCTTTGTATACCAACTCAAATCTGATTCAAATGAAAATAGTATATCCTGAAGACCCTCACGTAGCCTCATTTTTTCAACTGCTTCAGTTACTTGAGATATCATATTTTGAGTTTTAGATAAAATCCATCTATCTTCAGTCTCCAAATCCCCTATCTCTCCCGCTTTGAGGGTACTGCACTCCTCTAGAAGTGATTTAAGCTTACTTTGAATGCCTGAGACTGATTCCATGTTAAAATCCGCATCTTGAAGTAATTCGGCCGATGAGATAATTGCTAATCTAATTGGGTCTGCCCCATGATCTTTGATTGCTGTTCTAAGCGGAATAATATTTCCCATACTCTTACTCATTTTTACACCATCCATCATTACTGAACCATTAACAACAATTTCTTGTGGCCATAATTTTTTCTCAAATATTGCAACGTGGTTTAAGACAAAAAATGACAAGTGATTTTGAACTAGGTCCCGTCCTGAATGCCTTGAATCAACTGGATAAAAATATAGGAATTCTTTTTTGACCATACTAATTACATCTTTAGATAATTTTGATGTATCAGCAGCTAGTGAAATATCTCCTTTATCTAATAAAATATAATCAAAGAATTCTTTTGTAAGATTTTCAGGTTTTAGTGTTCCATCATTTACAAATCTTGAAATGGTATAGTATGCCATGTAAATTACACTATCAGATAAACTCTCTACAATCCAATCTTTATCCCATGGTAGTTTAGTTCCTAATCCTTGTTGTCTTGCACATGCTCTTTCGTGTAGCCAATCAATTACTTCTTTGAACTCTGTTCTGATATTACTTGGCAAAATGTTCATCTCATCAAAACAATTGCGAGCTTGCTCCTTCCACTCTTCATCTCCGTAATTTAGAAACCATTGATTGTTCAATATTTTCACAACACATTCAGTTCCACAACGACAATGCACTGGAGCGTTTTCAAGAACTGGGAATTTTTCTAGATGTTTGTTCTCAGCTAACCAAACTCGTACTTTATCTCGGCCAAACTGCACCTTTTCATTATTGAAATCTCCACATCGCTCATTTAATTTTCCATCAGTAAACTCTTTGAGGTATAATTCCTTTGTAGCCTCCTCTAATTTCTCATCAGATTGGTTAGATACACCCAATTTTTCACAAATCTGCTGAGCTGGGAATTTGCCATATCCTTCAGTAGTAATTATGGATATGGGCTCAATTTTTACGGCTAGCTCATGTCCTTTACTTTTCAAATCCATGAGTGCTTGGTAGTCTTTTGGTGCGTGGCCAGGCACTGACATTACTAATCCCGTACCCATTCCAGGCTCTACAAAGTCTGCTGGTAGAATTGGAATGTCTACTCCATCATGGGTTTTGGCATATTTCCCAATGATATCTGATCCTGCAATATCGCCATCTTCTGTTATCTCTTTATCGAAGAACTGCAACTTGTATGCACACTCTTTTGATACAATCCATTTCTCTCCATCAATTGTTAATTTTTTGTAAATTGTATTTGGATTAACCCACAAGTTTGTCACACCAAAGATTGTTTCAGGACGTAATGTTGTAATTGGGAAAATAAATTCACCAAAGACAAATTTTATCAAGAAATTTTTATCATCAATCTTTGGTTCAACGTCCCCCATTGTATCGTGTTGTGATACTGGATTACTATCATTAGGACACCATCCCACTGGATGACTACCCTGAATAATTTTACCATTCTCTTTTAGTGTTGTAATTTGCCACTCGATAAATTTTTGATAACCTGGAACTATAGTTGTAAACTCTCGTCTCCAATCAATGGAATAACCCATCTCAATCATTCCTGATTTTATTTCTTCATGAAAATAGTCTGCAATTTTAATTGGTTCAACAAATGTTTTGATAGCATCTTCTGGAACATGATACACATTTCTTAATCCATCAAGGATTTCTTTTTCTCCAGCTTGAATTCTTTTTGCCATGCCAAGTACTGGGGTTCCCGTATAATGGAATCCCATTGGGAATAGTACATTGTATCCTTTCATTCGATAGTATCTTGCATGAACATCAGCTAGAGTGTATGTTCTTCCATGTCCAATATGTTGTGGTGAGTTTGGATATGGATAAGCTACTGTGATGAATTTTTTTGGTTTTTCATTTGGATTTGTTTCAAAGTCTTTTGACTCGTTCCATTTAGCTTGCCATTTAGTTTCAATTTGGTTCCAGTTAATTTCCATTTTTCATTTATCCTAAAATCCTTGATTTTGCTTTTAGTATTGCGGCGTCTTTTTTAGATGTGTCTTTACCTCCACCTTGAGCAAATTTAGCATCACCGCCACCAGAACCGCCTAAAATTGAGGCTATTTCCTTGGCAATATCACCTGCATTTACGCCTGATTTCTCACCTGCAAATATCATTACACGTATCGTTGGACCTGCTTCAAAAATTCCACAAAATGCTGCAGTATCGTCTTTTGCAACTAATTTCTTTCCAAAGTTTTGATGGAAATAATCATCATAATTTTCATTTGCAGTAAAACAGAGTTTTCCATTTACTGTAATTCCTTCAGATTCTAATGATTCTCCAGATAACACTTTTTCTATGAATACTGGGATCTTCTCTCTTGCTTTATCTTTATTTTCTTCTCTTGCTTTATCTTTGATTTCTTTTTGTGCTGATTCTTCTTTGTTTTGTGTTTGAATAATTTCTTGTTGCTTTACATATTCTTGTGCTGTTGGTCCTGAAACAAATTCTAATCTGACAACTCCATCTTGAATTCGTTTTGTTCTTGTAATTTTGATTAGTTCAATATCTTTAGTTTGCTTTACGTGAGTTCCACCGCAAGCTTCCACATCAAAGTCTTCAATTGATACAATTCTTACTGACTTTACTGGAACAACTCCGCCTTGGTAAATTTTAAAACCATACTTTTGTTCAGCAGTTCCTCTGTCATAATTTTCTATAGTCACTTGCATGTCTTTTGCAATAATTTGGTTTGCAGCTTTTTCAATATCTACCACTTCTGAATCAGTTAATGATGAGTGATGAGTAATATCTAATCTAGCGTGATCATCTTCTTTGAATGCAGAGTGTTGCCATATCCAAGATCCTAATACTTGTCTAGCTGATGAGTTTAGAATATGTGTACTAGTGTGATTTTTTGTAATGTTTGCACGTCTAACTGAATCTACTTTACATGATACTGTATCCCCTTCAGATGGAATACCTCCTTCTAATTCGTGTAAAATAACTCCGCCATGTTTGTTGACATCAATTACTTTGAAGCCTGCTATGGTTCCGTGGTCTGGTTCTTGTCCTCCGCCACGTGCATAAAATGATGTTCTATCAAGTACAATTCCTTTCTCAAAGACTTTGAGAACTTTTGCCTCAAACTCCATTGGGTCATTTTTGTAAAACAACATGTCAGTTTCTGGAATGTTTTCTAAGGAAAGTTGCTCCATTGCTTTTTTCTTATCTGATTGGTGTAAATCTGATAATTTTGCATAAAATGATGATGGGATTTCTGAAATTACTTCTACTTCTTTGAGATATTCAGGTGTAATTCCATCTGATTCGTATAGTGTGATTAATTCATCAACTGATGGTGCTCTTCCTTTGTCTTTGAGTTTGATTGCCATCTTACCCATTCTTGACTTTGATTCAACATATCTTTGAGATTCTAACTCTAAGATGGTCTTGACATCTTGTCTTTTTGATTCAAGTTCTGGATAGGTATCTTTGAGATAGTCAATATGCATGTCAATTAATTCATCAATGTCTAGTTTGAGATTCATTCTGTCTATTGTTCCATTAATTCGTCTTAACATCATTCGAAGATTATATCCCCCACCAACATTACTTGGCAATGCTCCATCTGTAATTGCAAAAATCAAAGTTCTCAAATGATCTGTAATCAAATACATTCCTTCAAGCGGTGTAATGATTCTGTTAAGTTGGTCTTCAGTTAACCCTGTTGTCTTGATGGTTTGTTTTCTAACTTCTGTCAAGTCATCATAAATTTCTAAATTCTTTGCGATTGTTGTAAAATAGTTTCTAAGCATTTCTGAATCTGAATCAATTCCAATTTTTTCCATTAGGTGATTAGTTATTGGACCAAAGCAGCAATCATATGCAGTAGGTGTTCCCATAGTAATCCATGCAAATCTTTCAAGACCTGCACCCATGTCAATTACTCTTTGGTCAAGTGTAGTGTGTTGTCCCAACTCTCCTTGGAATTCTGTAAATACTGCATTGCCAAGTTCCAACCCTCTAACAAAATATTCTAATGATGGACCAAATGAACCTCCTCCTGCCCAAACATCTTCGACAAAAACTACTTCTTCTTTTTTGATTCCAAACTGATCAGTTAGTAATCTATAATCCAAATCAACACATTCATCTTTCCAATACCCGCCCTTATCTGGTACGCTGTGTTGTCCAATCATACAAAAACTTGAAAAATGTCTTCCAGTAACTCCCACATTTTCTAAATCTTTGAAACGTAAACAGGTTTGTGGGACCACTAGGGGATTTGCCGGAAATTCAAAGACAACTTTTGAACCCATTATTCTTTGAAAATCAACTATCGATGCAATTGTAAAATACAAGTCATCACGCCATCGACATACAACAGGATATCTACTAACTGATGTGTGATTATTTTTTACAAAAAATTCTTCAACTTGTTTCCAAGCTTGTGTATAATCAAATCGCTTTGTTGTTGGCGGTTCTCCGATAAATGAATAAGTATCAGTTCCATCATCTGGACAAAGTGTTCTATTTGCATCCAAAGTCCAAAAGAATCTTCCACACTTAGAACATGATTTTCTAACAAATCCTTGTTCTTGGAATAATTTGACATTGTAGTATCTGTCAGGATCTGATGAAAATTCTTTCAAAATCTGATTTTTATCCAATGTTGAGGCATGTAACTCTCTGATATTAAGAATTGTCGATTAATGATTACATTAAATATAATCTATTTAATGCACTAATCATGTTTGGAAGTAAACCTACTCTCAAAGAAGGAACTACTATTTTCTCAATTAAAAAAAATGGTGAATTTAATGACTTTATTTTTGCTGTTGTAACTGGTGTTGATGGTAAACAAGTAGGTGTCACTGGTATAATTGTAAATCCAATTGGCCTAAAAAATAAGGTAACTCAAGGAAAAACTGGTGAAAGATCTCAAGAAATTCTTAATCACCCAACTCCTGATAATGTTGTTTTAGCATTGGTGTATAGAGTGGAATCTGAGAATTTTGCTGAAGTTTTAGATCTTGATGTTGATAAATGTGATATTATTCCTCCAAAAGTTTATGCAATGCTTGATGGTTGGATACGTGAATCTCTACCTGAATTTCTAAATAATGTTCTATCTTTGGCTCCTGGTACTGATAGAGATGAAGCAAAACGAATTTTAAAAAATAGAATGGAAACTTTAACCGATCCAACCCTAAGACGAACTTTGTATGCTGTTTGTAGAAGTCTACAAATTTTAAATTAGATATTTAATTTTAGGCATAACTTCTCCATAGTTTTATATTATGCCCTAAGAGATTCATGGTACAATGGAATATGTTTACGCTGCTTTACTTCTTCACAAACTAGACAAAGAAGTTAACGAGGCAAACCTCAGTTCAGTTGTTAAAGCATCTGGCGCTGAAGTTAATGAAGCCCAAGTTAAATCACTAGTTGCAGCCTTAGCCGATGTTAACATCGATGAGGCAGTTAAAGCCGCACCTGTAGCAGTTGCAGCAGCCGCACCGGCAACAGATGCACCAGCAACAGGTGGAGAAGCAAAAGAAGAAAAGAAAGAAGAACCTAAAAACGAAGAAGCAGCCATGGAAGGATTATCATCCTTATTCGGCTAAACGCTTTTACTTTTTTTCAATTTAATTTTCTAAATACAAATAGGTTTACTCCTTCCCAACCATAATCTACAAAGCAACCTAAATTATTTTTAGAAAGTACATTTTTGTTAATACATTCATTGATAAATTGCAATGAACTTACTGCACCTGTATTTCCTGTTTTTTTCATCAAGTCATAACTGAGTTTAATCTCTGTCTTTTTGATTTGACATTTTTCTGAAACATAGTCTATGAACTTATTTCCTGCAGTATGCATTCCCCAAATCTTTATTTTTTTAAAGTCATTTGGCATTTTTCTGCATAATTCTTTGATGTTTTGTGCTGAAAGATTAGCTACATCCTCTCTGAGTTTTTTTGGCTCTAATTTCATATCAAAAATTATTCTATGCTTTTTGTCTGGAGACATCTTAATTGTAGCCTTTTTTTGTATATTTTTTGTGTCCTTTAGATTAAGAATTGATTTTGAATCAATGTGAATTTGTGCATTTTTTGTCTTTTTTTGTGTAATGATTGTAGATGCTGCACAATCACTAAAAATCAAAAAATAGATTAAATTATAAAAATTTGTTTTATCTTTTTTTGTGATATGTTTTATCTGCTTTATTCTATCTAAAAACCATGGAGTATAATGAGTGCCAATCATTACAAATGCATCATCTTTTTTATTCATCAAAAAATATCCCATAGAATTTAGGACTGATTCTGAAAATGCAGAACATGCTAATCCTTGAAAGTTTTGTGTTCTGATATCCTCTCTAAATGATAGTTTTGGAATTAATTCAACTGTTGGCGAAGGATCAAGATACTGTTGATTGTCATTAATTGTAATGAACAATCCAATTTTTTTAGGATTGACTCCACGTAGAGATTTTTGTGCATTTTTGTAATACATTTCATTTAGACTAATATCTGATTCAACAAAATCACTTTTCTCAAAATCAATTTTTGAGAAGTCATATGATTTGTAGACATACTCTATTCCTAACTCATTTTTTACGTATTCCCGAACATCCTTGTCAATCTTTTTCTTTAGAAAATCATCAACTATTTCTGAAATTGAATAACGGAATTTAGATTTTGTAAATACAATATTTGATAGATAAGCTGATGGCATCCTATTGAATGCTTTTCAGTAATTTATCAAGTTTCTCAAAAAATTCATCTGTGTATTTGTTCTCAGGTAGGTCAAATCCTAAAATTATCGTTTTTAATTTTGTGCTCTCCATAATTTTGATGATTTTCTCTTTACATTCATCTATAGAACCTGATATGACTAGTTCATCAAGTAATTTGTCTCCTACAAATTGTGCGGCTTCTTTTAATCCAACTTTATCAAATGCATTCTTTATTTTTTTGACATCTTCTTGAAAACCAGCATTGACTAGTGGGATTGCATAAAATTCATTTGCACCAATATATCCTGCCAATGTCATTTTTGCTTGATTGGAATTTTCTGCAAAATATGTGGGAATAATTGAAATCACATTAAATTCTTCTTTTGATTTTTTTACAGATTTTAATGTAGAGTCAATCAGATTTAGATGATCTAAAATTTGATCTCTTGGTTTTAAAAAAAATATTACACCATCTGCGTTCTCAACTGCTTGTTTGGTAGTTTTTTCACCAACTGCTGCCCAATAAATTGGTCCTGAATATTTTGATTTTATAAAATTAGTATAATCTCTTAGTCTTGAGAGTGGTTTTTTAAATTCTATTTTCCATAATTTCTCAATAATTATTGGTGCACTAGTACCAATTCCTAAGACAAATTTTCCATCAGTTTTTTTGAAAATCTGATTTGCAATGTTGGTAATTTCATTCTGTGATCTTGAAAATACGTTAATTATTCCTGTACCCAGTTTTACATGATTTACTTTGTCACTAATTTCTGATAGTATGCCCAATGCATTCACTCCAAAAAATTCAGGATGTGTTTCTGGCACCAAAAAATATTCCATAGAATTGTTATCTGCAATCTGAGCTGCTCGAATTATTGCCTCCCTTTTAGCCCTTATTCCAAGCTCAATACCAATTTTTGTCACAAAATTCCTACGGAATTCACTCTAGTATAAAATCTTAGGATGTATGGATATTTTCCCCATCTAAACCTCTCAGTGCCTCAACGAAAGCCTCTGGAAGTGTTGGATGAGCATGAATTGTTTGAATCACATCTTTTGGTTTTAGTTTTAATTTAATTGCCAATGTTGCCTCTCCAATTATTTCACTTGCATGTGCACCGATAATTATTGTACCTTGTAAAATTCCATTTTCTTCAAAAACCTTGACAAACCCACGTGTCTCCCCCAAACAATTAGCTTTTGCATTTATTATCATGGGTATCTCTTTTGAATTTCCTTCACATTTTCCAACAATTGCTACTTCGGGATATGTGAATATACAAAATGGAATTGTAGAATAGTCCATGGTTTTATTTTCTCCCAAAATGTTTTGTGCTGCAACCTCTCCTTGGTATGATGCTACGTGGGCAAGCTCATATTTTCCTATAATGTCGCCTATTGCATAAATATTTGATAGATTCGTTTGCATGTGATCATTTACTATAATCCCATCATTATTCCAAGTAATTCCTAGTTTGTCTAACTCTTCTGTGTTAAAGTTAGGCACCCTTCCAGTACTAATTAGAATTTTTTCAGGATATATTTCATTATCATTTATCATCACTTTTCCATCTAAAACATTCATTGAAGATTTAGTCATTACAGAAATCCCATCTAGTTTCATATATTTCTCAATTGCAATTCCTACTTCTTTTGGTTGACCTGGTAACAGGGAATCCTCCATTTCAACTAACCAAATTTTACATCCTAATGTATTGAGAATAGATGCAAACTCACATCCACTATACCCTCCACCAACAATTAAAATAGATTCAGGAAGATTTTCTAATTCAAAAATAGAGTCAGTTGATAAAATTTTTCCATCTAAATTTTCTACATGAACCTCTTTAGGTTTGCTTCCAGTAGCTAAAACAATATTTTTTGTATCCAAAACTCTATCATTTACTATGACTTTATTTTGAGATTCAATTTTTGCTTGACCTTTTATTAATTCTATTTCATTTTCTTTAAAGAGATATCCAATTCCTGAAGCTAGCTTTGCTACAGTTGATTTCATTTTTGAATTTAAAATAGAATAATCGATCTCAACATTACTGTTAATGCCAAATTTTTTAGCTGCTTTTGTTTTTCTTACAATATCCCCCATTGAGTGAAGATATTTTGTTGGGATACAGCCTTTATGGGTACATGTACCGCCTAAATCATCTTTTTCAATTACACAAACCTTAGCCCCCTTCTTTGCTAGGCTAATGGCGCAAACATAACCTGCAGGACCAGCTCCAATAATTACTGCATCATACATTGAATTTAGTGTCATTCAAGCGGCAATAAATTTTGCCAAGGTCATCTTTTAAGCAACCAATTATTAGTTGAAAATTTTTCATCTACTAATTTTTGGCAGGATTTCAATTCTTCCTGATTTAGAGTATAAGAAACAAGTTTGCCCCCAAAAACATCTCTAGTACTGTCTTTTAGAGCCTCAGAAACCTGGTCAAATGTTTTTGAAATACCTGAAACCCTGTTCTTCACATCTGAAATCTTCTTATCACTAATCTTCTCTATTGGGACATTTAGTAAGGAAAACATTTTTTCTATATCTACTTTTAATAAAATAGTCCCATGTTGAAGTAGTGTGTTGTTTTTTCTGGTTTGTGCATTTCCACAAACTTTTTTTCCATTGACTGTGACATCATTTAATGGTGAAAACTTGGCATCAAGTCCAAGTTTTTTTAATGCCTGAATTATTATCCCACTAATTTCTTTGTATGATTCTAAAATACCCTGGGGAAAATTCTTTGTAACAAATGAATATGTCAATTCCATATCATGAAATACTGCTCCGCCACCAGTTATTCTTCTAACTATGTCGATATTTTGTTCTAAACATTTTTTGTAATTGATATCATCTGTGCTTTGAAAATATCCAATTGAAATACAAGGCTTTGACCATCCATAAATTCTTAACACAGGATCACTGCAATTGTAAAGTAAAAATTCATCAATTGCCATGTTTAATGATCCAATGTTATTTCCAGTCTCTAAAACTCTAATTTTTTCAAATTTCATTTTTTCTCATCACATGTTTTAAGAATAATATCTGTTAAGGAATCTATTTCAAATCCAAAAAATTCCGAGTTTTCTAGAATCAATTGAATTTCATTTTTTAAATATTGTTTTTCTAATTTGATTCCACAAAGTCCATGCTCTAGTTTCTCAATTACTTCCTCAGGATGAATAAAAAAATCCCCTGTTATTTTTATTGAATGAATTAATTGTGATTCTTTATTATATGACATGCTGATTTTTACAATTTTTCCTAGTTTTGTTGTAGATGATACTGAAATAATTTCATCTATGTTTGAATCCAATCTATGGTTCCTTTGGCATCCATCGTAGATTCAACTGCCGTGCAGCCTTTACCTCATCTAGTCTCCCAGGCGTAGTATGAGGGGCATTTTTGACTAATTCAGGTTCTTCTTTTAATTCTTTGATGATTGTTTTCAGAACTTTGGCATATTCATCTAGAGTCTCCTTACTTTCAGTTTCTGTTGGCTCAATCATTAGGGCCTCCTTGACAATTAATGGAAAGTAAATTGTTGGTGCATGAAAACCATAATCTGTAATTCTTTTTGCAATGTTTATGGTGCTCTTCTCACCAAATTTTTTAGCAGATATGACAAATTCATGTGCACACCGTCTATCATATGGTACATCAAAGTCTTCTTTAAGTAAACAAAAAAGATAGTTTGCATTTAAAACTGCAATCTGTGAAATCTTTTGAATATCTACTCCCCAAGATTTAATGTATGTTAGTGCACGTACAATAATTCCAAAGTTTCCATAAAATGAATGTAATTTGCCAACACTTTTTTTATTCTTTGAATCAAAAGTAAATTTTCCATTTTCTTTTTTAATTCTTGGAACTGGTAGATAGTCTTCAAGAAATGATTTCACCCCTAATGACCCTCCTCCAGGACCTCCTCCACCGTGTGGTGTTGAAAATGTTTTGTGTAAGTTTAGATGTATCATATCAAATCCTTGATCAGCTGGTTTACTAATTCCTAAAAGTGCATTCATGTTTGCACCATCACAATACATTAGTGCACCATTTTCTTTTGCGATATTTTTAATCTCTGATAAATTTTCTTCATATAATCCTAATGTGTTTGGATTTGTAATCATTACAACTGCTACATCTCTTCCTATTGCTTTTTTGAATTCATCAATATCCATATTTCCACGTTTATCTGTTGGAATGGTAACTGTTTGGAATTTACACATTGCAGCAGTTGCAGGATTTGTTCCATGAGCCGAATCTGGGATAATGATTTTTGTTCTTTCTTCATTTTTTTCTGCAAAATATTTTTTGGCAATCATTACTCCAAGTAATTCTGATTGTGAACCTGCAGCTGGCTGTAAAGAAAAGGCATCCATACCTGTAATTTCTTTAAGAATTTCTTCTAATTCCCAAATTACTTCAAGGGCGCCTTGGGCATGACTTGCAGGCGTATGGGGATGAATATTTGCAAACCCTGGTAGTTTTGCAATGTCCTCATTGACTCTTGGGTTATATTTCATAGTGCATGAACCAAGGGGGTAGAAATTAGTATCAATTCCATAATTTTTTCTTGATAGTTCAGTATAGTGTCTGATAATTTGAACCTCATTGACATTACATAATGGAAGAGATTTTCTTTTTAGATCGTCAGGTAAATCTACATCTTTTTCTTGAGAAGTATACTTTGTGTTTGCTTGGTTATAATTAAAAATTAATTTCATGTACTCACCGTTGAAATATACAAATCAATGTCTTGAAGTGAATTTTTTTCAGTACAAGATATCAATAGTTTATTGTCTCCAAGATCTATTCCACCTAAAATATTACATTCCATCAAATCTGCAATTATTTTTTCAGTTGATTTTGGGGATTTTACTAAAAATTCATTGTAAAATGGATTTGTGTTGATTAACTCAAAACCACGCTTCTTTAATTTTTCTTGTAAAATATGTGCTCTATGATATGATGCCCTAGCTACATTTTGCAGTCCTGATTTTCCTAGTAATGCCAAGTAAATTGTGGCAGTTAATGCTAACAATGTCTGGTTTGTTGTGATATTACTTGTAGCCCGTTCTCTTCTGATGAATTGCTCCCTTGCTTGCAGTGTTAAAACAAAACCTTCATTGCCTTTCTCATCTGTAGTTATTCCTACTATCCTTCCAGGTAATTTTTTAGTCAAAAATTCCTTCACTGCAATATATCCAAGATAGGGACCGCCAAAACTTTTTGGAATCCCAAAAGATTGACCTTCTCCTACAACAATATCTGCCCCAAACTCTCCAGGTGTTTTTAGTATTGCCAATGATGTTGCATCAGAAATACAATTTATGAAAAGTGCTTTATTTTTATGAGCTTTTTCAATTAATCTTTGTGGATTTTTGATATTTCCAAAAAAATCTGGTGTCTGTGAAATTACACATGCAGTGTTTTCATCAATTGAATTTGTTATGGATAGTTCTGTCCCATCACAATATGTCTGTAAAACTTTGAGATAATTTGGATTGAGTCCATCATCTACAAAAATACCCTTTCGTTTTGTATGTGCACTGGATAGTAATGCAGCCTCTGCTAAAGCTGATGCACCATCATATAGTGATGCATTTGAGACATCCATACCTGTAAGTAGGCATATGAATGACTGAAATTCGTATAATACCTGCAAAACTCCTTGACTGGCTTCCGGTTGGTATGGTGTGTACGATGTGAGAAATTCTCCTCTTGATACTAGATGATTGATAACTGATGGAATGTAATGATCATAAGAGCCACCACCTGTAAAATATTTCATAGATGAATTTTTTTCTGATATAGAAGTCATGTAAGATACTAGGTCCATTTCACTTAGTGGCTCATCTAGCTTTAGTTCAGAAAGTCTTGGTTTGAATTCTGAAACCAATTCATCTAATGTTGAGCATCCCACAACTGAGAGCATTTTAGAAATATGCTCTTTAGTATGTGGAATAAAGTTCATTGATTATTCCTTATTTTGACCTACTAGTTTGTCATATTGTTCTCTAGAAAGTAATGAATCTAATTGTTCAGGATTGCTTGGTTTAATTTTAGTAACCCATCCTTCTTCAAAAGGTGATTGATTTATCAATTCCGGATGCTCTAATAATTTTTCATTAATCTCAATTATCTCTCCATCTATTGGACAGTAGATATCTGATGATGCTTTAACTGAATCAATAATTGCCATGACATCATTTTGCTTAAATGAGATTGCAACTTGAGGGAATTCAATTGATACTATATCTCCTAGTTGATCTTGTGCAAAATCTGTAATACCTACAATTACTATTTGATCGCTAATTTCAATCCACTCATGATCTTTTGTAAATTTTTTCTCTGTCACAGGGAAGACTGAAATAATCTAGTTAAAAAAAGTTGTTTTATTTTTTATAAAATCTAGTTGATACTATCTTGCCGCTATAATATTTATCACCGATACCGATCTTAATTTCTTTCTCCATTGGATACTCTAAAGGAACAAAACAATATCCAATTGGTTTACCAAGTGTGGGTGAAAAGCTACCTGATGTAACAACTCCTATCTCTTTTCCTTCATTGAAAATCTTGTTACCTTTTCTTGCCACTCTTTTTGTTTCGCTAATTTCAAATCCTCTCATTTTTTTCTCAACTTTTTTCTGTTCTAGTGCTGATTTTCCAATAAATCCTGTCTCAAATTTAACGGTCCATTTTAGTGGGGCCTCAAGTGGTGTGATTGTTTCATCAATATCATTTCCATATAGCATCAATCCCGCTTCTAGTCTGAGAGTATCTCGTGCACCTAACCCGATAGGTTTTATTCCATATTTTGAGCCCCTTTCCAATAATTTGTCCCAAATTTGAGTTTGTTTTGAATCAAAAAATATCTCAAATCCATCCTCTCCAGTATAACCCGTTCTTGAAATGATACACTCAACTCCATCAAGTTTTGATTTAAGCAAATGAAATGCTTTAAGATTTTTAATTTCCTCAACTCCTGCATCACTTAGAATATTTTTTGCTTTTGGTCCTTGTAGTGCTAAAAGTGCATAATCATTTGTAACATTTTGAATTTCACATGATTTTACATTGTTTGTGATCCATTCAAAATCTTTTTTGATGTTTGATGAATTTACAACAATTACAAATTCATTTGAATTAATTTTACTAATAATAATATCATCTATTATTCCACCTTCTTCATTACACATTGGTGAATAAATCGATTGCTTGTCACTAATTTTTGAAATATCATTTGTTATCAAATTTTGTATTTGTGATTCGACATCTCCGCTGATTTTGAATTTACCCATATGTGAAACATCAAACAATCCTACGTTCTCCCTAACATTTTTGTGTTCATCAATAATTCCAGAATACTGTATTGGCATCTCCCATCCGTGAAAGTCAACCATTTTTGCTTTTAGTTCTAAATGATTTTTAAAAAATGGTGATCGCACGTAAACTAAAATGTTATTATTCGTTATATGTTCATTGAATCAATGAGTTTAATTCGGCCTAGTTGGTTAAAAATGAAAATTCCTTCAGGTGAAAATTATGTTAAAGTAAAAAAGACGATACAAAAATACAATCTTCATACGGTTTGTGAAGAAGCATCGTGTCCTAATGTTTCAGAGTGTTGGGATTCAGGTACTGCAACTATTATGATAATGGGCGATGTGTGTTCACGTGGATGTAAATTCTGTAACGTAGATACTGGAAAACCCTTTGAATTAGATTCTAAGGAACCACAACATGTAGCCCAAGCAATTAAGGATTGGAATCTTCGTTATGTTGTAATCACATCTGTTTGCAGAGATGATCTTTTAGATGAGGGCTCTAAGCATTTTGCTAAAACCATACAATGCATAAAATCTGAATGTCCAAACACTGTAGTAGAATCTTTAATTCCTGACTTTAGTGGAAATGAAAAATTTATTGAAACAATAATTAAAGAAAATCCACATGTAATAGGTCATAATATTGAAACAGTCAAAAGATTGAGTTCTAAAGTTAGAGACCCTAGAGCAAATTACAAACAATCATTGAATGTTTTAAAATATGTAAAAAAATCAAATTCTAATATTTTTACAAAATCGTCTTTAATGTTGGGATTGGGTGAAACTGATCAAGAAATTCTACAAACTGCACAAGATCTTAGAGACATTGAAGTTGATTTGATAACTTTAGGACAATACATGCAGCCATCACAATTTCATCTTCCAGTAAAAGAGTTTGTAACTCCAGATAAATTTTATCAACTAAAGTTAGATTTAAAAAAATTAGGATTTTTACATGTAGAATCTGGCCCATTTGTTAGAAGTTCATTTAGAGCATCAGATGTAATTGATCTCATATTAAAATAATTTAATATTAATTTTAGGTAGTTAATTTGTAATCTAATTCAAGGTTTGCACATTCTATTGAGCAAAAATCAGTAGTTCTATTTTCAAATTCATCTCTACACCATTTACAAATTTTTCTCATATTAACACCCTCATACTTTCATTATCTTGAAAAATAGTTTATATGATTTATTTTTAGAATCAATCATTACGATGATCATCATTACCGATCTTGGATCCAAAAAAAATCTAGTTTTGAAATGCTAAATGTTTTGATTAACAATTAAAGACTGTAATTATACTGGTGTGTAGTCTTTTGCTTGGCCTGCAAGACCTTTTGCTTGAGCATCTGCTTTTTGTAAAATCTGTTCTTTTGTTTCATCTGTCATGAAACCTGACTCAATAGATACTGAACGTGCAGATTGTGCTGCTTTTGTAAGGATTTGTGTAACGTTATCAGCAGTAATGTATCCTGCTTCAATTGATAGTGACACTGCTTCTTGATGGAATTGAGCAAAGGTATCTCTAGTTTTCTCAACATCTACTACCATTTCTTCTTCAGTGTATCTTAGACCCTCTTCAACTGCTGAATAAAGTGAAATTCCTGCTTCTACTGGTTTGATGTCTAGTTTACCTAAAATTGCTGCGAGTTTTTCATTGATTGCTTCACCTTTCTTTGCTGGGGTTGTCTCTTTTGCAATCCAAATTGTTCCTTGATCAATCTTTGTTGGAATTCCTGCGTCTTTGAATTCTGTAAGCATTGGTCCTGGTGCAATTCCTGTATTTTTAGCAGGTACTACAATATCGATACTTGCAATATCTCCACTGCGTGCACCCATCATGACTTTGTTTTTGCCTAATAGTACGTTTAGTTTGAATGGTGACATGTTAGAAAATATGAACATAACTTGTCCTTTTAGTTCTGTAGAAAATTCTTTCATTCCTGGAACATCTAATGTTTCTAGTGCTTTTTGTGCAATCTTATCTTTAACACATACAAATTCTACTTCTCCTTTCAAAGTTTTTCTTAATGGTAAAATTTGTGTAGAACGAACTTTTCTCATTTGAATTATTGAAATTGTTTTGTATTTTTTTGGTAACTCTAATATTTGCTGATACATTTCCGTTTTTCTTTTAGGATATGTGGTTCTATTTTCATGCATATTTCTTCTTGATCTCCTGTACTTGTTTTACTGGTTTACCCATTGTAGTTTTTATTAGAATTTTTTTAATATTTTTCTCACCGTTTGGTAATTTCTTTTCTATTGCACTAATTACTGCAAATGCATTAATTGCTAAATCTGAATCATCCATAGATTCATCTCCAATTTTACATGCTATTGATAATGATGCTCTTGTTCTAACTTTGATTGATGTTCTAAATCTTGATAAAAATGATTCAATTGGCGCATTAAATGGAACCGGTGTTGGCATTTTACCTCTAGGACCTAAAAGTTGACCTAAAGCTTTTCCTACTGTTGGCATGATTTGTGTATCTGCCAAAAAGAAATCATATTTGTTAATAAATTTTCTAGATTCTCTTTTGTTCGATTCAAACTTTGTTAATTCCTCTGTTCCAATTACTGAATCTGCTTTTGCTGCTTTTGCTTTTTGATTCATCTCTCCTGTTGCAATCACACATACTGTTGCAGGAGAACTTGTTTTTGGAAGTTGAATTACTTCGTTTATTGCAAACCCTTTCTTGACGTCAATATCTTTGAAATTAATAATTAGCTCTATAGATTGTGTAAATTTCCTCTTTTTTGTTTCTTCTTTGGCTTTTTTTACTACCTCTGTCAATTGTGTCTCTGTAATCAATACGAACAATTTCTAGAAAACCTACTTAAAATCGTTTAGAGATTGAATTTGACTCTCTTCTATTTTAAAAAAATTCTATTTTTTATGCCTAATTATTGTAAATTAAGACAAATTTTTCTTAAAACTTACATATATTAAATGACAATCATGATTTTCTAGCACATTGCATAGGTTTGACGATCTTGATATGAAACTACTTTATGAATTAACTTTGGATGGATCTATTTCTGTTCCTATCTTATCTAAAAAACTTGGAATTAATGCATCTGTTTTGTATAGTCGAATTAAGAGATTAATGAAAAAGAAATTAATTAAAAAATTTACCATCGAAATCGATGAATCTTTGTTAGGTATTGGAGTAAAAGCATCTGTTGGTATCAATCGTGATCCAAAATTAAAAGAAACAATTCATAAAAAATTCATGGAAACTTCTGAGGTTGTTTCTATTTCCGAAGTAACTGGTAGATTTGATATTATTGTTAATGTATATGCTAAAAATCTTGAAGCATTACATAATGTAGTTATTGAAAAAATTGGAAAAATAGATGGTATTCAAAATACCGAGACCTTTGTAGAATTACAAAAAACCAATAAAGATCCTGTTTTTCTTATCGAATAATTATTGGAATTTTTGATCCCATTTACCTTCATTGATTTCTGCAGTTATTTCTTTTGGAGTTTTTCCTTCTACTTTAACTCCTAATGCTACACATGTACCAATGATGGTTTTTGCAACTGATTTTAATGATGATGCATAAGATTTTTCGAGTTTTGTATTTGCTACCCTAACTATTGAATCCATTGTAACGTCTCCTGCCCATTCAGTACCTGATGTGCTTGAGCCTTTTTGTATTCCTGCCTCTTTCATGATAAGTGCTGCAGCTGAAGGAATACCAATTTCAATTTCATATTTTTTTGTATCTGTATCTACAATAACAGTTACTGGAACTTTCATTCCCTCGAAGTCTTTTGTTTTCTCATTAATTGCTGCGATAACTTCCATAATGTTAACGCCTAGAGGACCCAATGCTGGACCTAATGGTGGACCGGCTGATGCTCCTCCTCCAGTTACAAGTGCTGATACTTTTTGTTCTCCCATGTTAATCAGTTTAATACCAAAAATTTAATCCTTCCTAAGCTCCACTCGAGATCTTTAGGTAATTTGCATCTACCGTAACTGGTAATTGATATGATGCATCTAGTAAAACGACTGTAGCTTCTTCCTTATCTGTATCTATTCTAGTAATGGTTGCCTTCATTCCTTTGAATGGGCCACCAGTAATTTCAACAATGTTATCTACTTCTAATGTTAAAACCGTTGATTTCTTGATAAGATATCCTTCAATATCTTTGAATTCTAATTCTCCTCTTAATTGACCTCGAATATGTCTTACACCTTCAACTGCCATGTATGCATCACTTGGATTGATTGCTTCAATTACTACATATCCTTTGAGATCACTTACCCAAAATACTGATTGAATGTTAATTTGATTGGCATTAGCTTTGGCCTCTAATAACCTCATTACCACTTTTTCTTGTCCTCCTGTGGTTCTAATTGCAAATAAATGTGATTTAATTTCTTCAGACAATTTTATCTACCAAACGTAATTACCGAAAACACAAACTGAATTGTAAATCCAATAGCACCTACTCCTCCTATTCCCATTATTACTAGTCTTAGGTGTTGTTGATATTCATCCTTATCTGGCTTTTTAGCCATTTTCATAGTATTGGACATATTCTTCAAAGTTTGTCTAGGGTTCATTAGTGGAAATTAATAAGGTGTCCTTATATTCCTTATCTCATGGAACTTTTGATTGCCTATCAGGATGACCCTGCCGGCCACAATATGGCAAAATTTCTTTCACAAGAAATGACTTTGGATGGTGATATTTTTCGTGGTAAATACTATGATCTGATAATTATTCCATCCCCTACTATTTTTGCTGATTGGATTGAAGAAAAATTTGATTATGATGGATTTGTATTTCTTTCAAAACATGCTGCTAAATCTGGTGAATTGGCATTAACTTGCCATAATACTGGAAATTTTTCTGAAGCAAAATTTGGAGGTAATGATAGACAAGTTGCAGTACCTCACCCATTTCTTCAAAAAACATATCTTCAAACATTGAAGAAACATCGATCTCAATTTTCCAAATTTCAAATTACTATTGAAGCCACCCATCATGGTCCTACTGCACTAACTAAACCTTCAATATTCATTGAAATAGGAACTACTGAAAAACAATGGACTGATGTTTCATTATGTAATTCTATTGCAACATTAGTTCATCATGTTTTATCCAACTCAATACCTGAAAGTCCTGTAGCAATTTGCTTTGGTGGTACTCACTATTCTTCAAAATTTACTTATGAATTACTTGAAGGAAAATATGCTCTTGGAACCGTAATCCCAAAACATGCATTAGATAATCTTGATGAAGAATTATTTTCTCATATCATGAAACAAAATAACATGGCAAAATTTGCTCTTTTAGATTGGAGTGGACTTGGAACAAACAAACAAAAAATTCTTGACTTTCTAGACTCTACGTCACTTGAGATAGTGAAACTATGAATCTTGAACAGAAAGTTTACAAAAAATTATTAGATGTTCCAAAAGGTCAAATTACAACTTATGGTGATTTGGCAAAAGCTGTTGGATTAAAAAATGGTCAAAGAATTATTGGAAAAATTATGAACAAAAATCCTTTTCCTGTGATAATTCCATGTCATAGAGTTGTTATGTCTACTGGTAAAATTGGAGGATATGCATATGGTGAATATGTTAAAACAAAAATGCTTAGTGATGAAGGCATAGAAATCAAAAATGGTAATATTACAAACTTTGATAAAAGATTATTTAGATTCTAGTCTTCTCTTTTAGTTTTAATTTCATCCATCAAAAGTCTTAGGTGAGCTTTGTTTCTAACTGTATTTCCACCTACTTTTTTGTAGAGTACCCAAAATTCTGGATTAGTCAAATCTTTTCTATCTTTGGCAATTTTTAACAATCTTCTTAATGCACGGACTTTTGCAACATATACTGTTTTTTTACCTACTCTTGCACCTTTTCGACCTTTTTTTGAACCTTGAGTTGTACCTCTTTTCTTTCTTTGATCTAACTTAGTTTGTGCTCTTCCTCTTGAAGTTCCTGTAAATGATTTAATTTTAATTGTATTTGCAGTGATTAAACTTCTAATGTTTTGTCTAGTAATTGCATCTGCAATATCATCTAAATGATCTGTATCAAATCTAATTCTGTGAACTCCTACACCAGTAACTCTGGCAGCAAGTCTTTTTTTAGCTTTAAGATTTATCGGCAATTACACTCACCCTTGCATTAAATATTTTAAATTTATTTTCAATTGCTTTAACAACAATTTCTTTTCTTTTTTTAGTACCAACACTATGTCCTAATCTTACTCCATCTTTTTTTGGATCTAATTTTTCTAAATCAGCAATATTATGAACTAAATTATCTGTAAATCCTGAAGGGTGTAATCCTTTTCCATCTCTAGGTCCACCATATCCAACTTTGACTAAACCTGGACGACCTCTGCTTTTTTGTTTTCTTTGGTGATGATCTATTCCCTTTGGTTTTCTCCAATTAGTTTGAAGTCTAACATAACGCCAACTTTCTGGTCTGACAAAATCTGGGTTGTTCCCTTTAACCTCTTGTCTCTTTTCGATCTTATCTTTGTTAATTGGCATGAAGGTAACTCTTGAATTTTAGAATAAATACGTTCCTAGATCCAAAAAAAATTTGATATGAGAAAGAGATAATAAGGAAAATCAAGGCGGATCGAAATATCTTATGATCAAATCTATTACTAAAAATATCATTTTTGGAGGTAAAATCCTTTGACTCAAGTAGTTGGTACTGTAGCAACTGAGAAATTTTCATCACAACTTACTGCTTTAGGAATCAATCCCTCCAAAGTCCACAGAAATTTAGATGTTAATGAAATGGTAAATTTGGCAGTTGAAAGAAAAGAAGGTGTTGTAAATTCAACAGGCTCACTTTCAGTCAATACTGGAAAATATACTGGTAGATCACCTGATGATCGATTTATTGTATATGATGATAAAACCCATGATACTATTGATTGGGGAAAAATCAATCATCAATTTCCAAGTGGCAAATTTGAAAAACTTTTTGAAAAGATGAAAAACTTTGTTGATAATAAAGAACTTTTTGTTTTTGATGGTTTTGTAGGTGCTGATCCTGAAACTCGTTTACCTATTAGAGTAATTAATGATCATGTTTGGCAAAATATGTTTTCAAGCAATTTGTTTATTCGTCCATCTCATGAAGAATTGGAAAAACATGAACCAGAATTTACAATTTTATGTATTAATGATTTCTTAGCAGATCCAGAAATTGATGGAACAAGAACTGATGTTTTCATTCTAATTGATTTAACAAGAAAAATAGTTTTGATTGGTGGAACTGAATATGCTGGTGAAATGAAAAAATCAATGTTTGGTGTGATGAATTTCTTATTACCTGGCCGTGATATTTTTCCAATGCATTGTTCTGCAAATATTGGTGAAAAAGGAGATACCGCATTATTCTTTGGATTATCTGGTACTGGTAAAACAACCCTTTCAGCAGATCCTAATAGAAAATTAATTGGTGATGATGAACATGGTTGGTCTGATAATGGAACATTTAATTTTGAAGGTGGATGTTATGCAAAATGCATTAATCTTAGTCAAGAAGCAGAACCTGAAATTTGGAATGCCATCAAACCTGGTGCACTTTTAGAAAATGTTGTTCTAAATAATAATATTCCAGACTATGATGATAATTCATTAACTGAAAATACTCGTGTTGGATATCCTTTAGACTACATTCCAGGTGCAGTAATTCCAAGTGTTGGTGGAAATCCTCGTAT
>Ga0208391_1000256_pt1 | contig 30134 bp, 28 predicted proteins | sample Knorr_S23_td_Bot_FD_185612 | JGI IMG/M metagenome (GOLD analysis project Ga0208391, IMG submission 185612) | Marine microbial communities from Southern Atlantic Ocean transect - Knorr_S23_td_Bottom_ad_3770_LV_A (SPAdes) (version 2) | ecosystem: Environmental > Aquatic > Marine > Oceanic | place... | reverse complement strand
AAGTGAGCCAAAAAAATTACCCATAATTCTATTGAATATATATTAAATAACCTTAATAATTAAGCAGTTTTTTTGAACTTATTATTCAAAATACGCTTTAAAAATTCACCAGTATAACTAGCTTTAACATTGCATATTTCTTCAGGTTTGCCTTCTGCTATTATATTACCGCCTTTAAATCCACCATCTGGTCCCATATCAATTATGTAATCTGCAGTTTTTATTACATCTAGATTATGTTCTATAACAATAACTGTATTTCCTATAGCTACAAACGTTTGTAAAATTTCTAAAAGTTTTTTTATATCATGTTGATGTAAGCCTGTAGTAGGTTCATCAAGAATATACATAGTTCTTCCTGTTGAACGTTTAGACAATTCTTTTGCAAGTTTTATCCGTTGAGCTTCACCACCTGATAATGTTGTAGCTTGTTGACCAATCTTTATATATCCTAATCCGACTTTTTTTAATGTAAGTAGTTTTATTTTAATATTTGAAATATTTTCAAAGTATTCACAGCCTTCATCAACTGTCATGTCAAGAACTTCTGCAATACTCTTTCCTTTATATTTTATTTCTAACGTTTCTCTGTTATATCTTGTTCCTTTACATTCATCACATTCAACATATACATCAGGTAAAAAATGCATCTCATAAGTTATAACACCATCACCTTCACAAACTTCGCACCTACCTCCTTTAACATTAAAAGAAAATCTTCCAGGTTTATAACCTCTGCTTTTAGATTCAGGTAATGCAGTAAACCAGTCTCTTATTGGTCCAAATGCACCTGTATATGTTGCTGGATTAGACCTTGGCGTTCTTCCTATGGGAGATTGATCTATATCAATAACTTTATCAATTAGCTCTATTCCTTTGAAACCTTTAAATGGTTTTGGGATGTTTCTAGATTTGTTGTTATTCAATGTTAAATTTAATGCATTATAAAGAGTTTGAATTATTAAAGTTGATTTGCCACTACCAGATACACCAGTAACACAGCTAAAGCAGCTCAAAGGTATTTTCAAATTTACATTTTTAAGATTGTTACCTGAAGCGCCAGTAATTTCTAAAAATCTTCCATTTTTTGGTAATCTTCTATTTTTAGGAATAGAAATAAAACTTTTATGTGATAAATATCTTCCTGTAATACTGTTTGGATGTTTTAAAACGTCATCATATGTTCCTTGAACAACAATTTCTCCGCCATTATTACCAGCACCTGGTCCTAGATCTATTATATGATCTGCGTTTTCCATTGTTTCAGTATCATGTTCAACGACAATTATAGTATTTCCTAAATCTCTTAATCTTTTTAAAGCTTTAATCAATTTGATATTATCTTTTTGATGTAAGCCAATGGAAGGTTCATCCAATACATATAAAACTCCAGTAAGGCCAGAACCTATTTGTGAGGCGAGTCTAATTCTTTGAGATTCTCCACCAGACAATGTTCCAGACTCTCTTGATAGTGTTAGATATTCTAAACCAACATTTAATAGAAAATCTAATCGTACGATGATTTCTTTTAATATGTGTTCAGCTATTTTTAATTGTCTTTGATCTAATTTTTCTTCAAGAGAACTAAACCATTTACTAGCGTCATAAATTGATTTTTCAGAAACTTCGCTTATATTTAAATCAACTATTTTTACGCATAAAGCTTCTTCTTTTAATCTTTGACCATTACATCTTTCACATTTTGTATCAGACTGATATTGTGATATTTCTTCTCTTTTCCAATCACTATCTGTTTCTAAATATCTTCTTTCTAGATTGTTTATTATTCCTTCGAATGTTTTTTTGTGAGAATATTTTTCATAACCATCATCATAAGAAAATTTAATTTCTTCATCATCTGAACCAAAAAGAATTATTTCTTTTACTTTCTTTGGTAGTTTCTCCCACTTATCATTCAGTGAAAATTTATAATGTTTAGCTAAAGAAGTTAAAGTTTGAACATAATACAATGATGTTGATTTTGACCAAGGTTCTATTGCTCCATCAGCAATTGTCTTTTTTTCATTTGGAATAACTAATTTCGGATCAACATTTAATTTTACACCTATGCCGTCACATTCTTCACAAGCACCATAAGGACTATTAAATGAAAACAATCTTGGTTCTATTTCTTCAATTGTAAATCCACTTTCAGGGCATGCAAATTTTGTTGAAAAAATAATCTTTTCTATTTTTCTAAATTTTTTTGGCAAAGTTTCATTTTCATATTCAACAAATAATAATCCATTAGCTAAATTTACTGCAGTTTCTACACTTTCAGCCAATCTATTTCCTAATGAAGAATTTATTACAATTCTATCTACAAGTATTGATATGTCGTGTTTTACTTTTTTATTTAATTCAGGAACTTTATCTATTTCATATAATTCATTATCGATTTTTATTTTTCTAAAACCCCTCTTTTTGTATGAAAGAATTTCTTTTTTGTATTCACCTTTTCGACCTCTTACTACCGGTGCATATAAGTATATAGTGCATTTTTTTGGTAGTACGTTAATTTTATCTACTATTTGTGTAATAGTTTGAGAAGTTATAGGTTTTCCAGTGAATGGAGAATATGGAATTCCAACCCTTGCATATAACACACGCATGTAATCATATATTTCAGTTACAGTTGCGACTGTAGATCTTGGGTTTTTGGAAGTATTTTTTTGTTCTATTGAAATTGCTGGACTTAAACCTTCAATTAAATCTACATTTGGTTTTTTCATTTTGTCCAAAAATTGACGTGCATAAGCTGATAGACTCTCGACATATCTTCTTTGACCTTCGGCATAGATGGTATCAAAAGCTAAAGATGATTTTCCTGAACCAGAAAGACCCGTTATTACTATAAATTTATCCTTTGGAATTTCTAATGAAATGTTCTTTAAATTATGTTCTTTTGCACCTTTAATAACTATCTTTTTAAGCATAATTTTTGTTGCTTTAGATTAATAAAATTAATATTCAAGTAAAATTGTGGTATATTTATATAACTCATATCAATAAAATTTAAAATAGTATGGCTGGAACCTTAAATAAAGTAATATTAATTGGACGTTTGGGCGCAGATCCAGAAATCAAGCAAATGGTAAATGGTAAAAGCGTTGCTAGATTGAGCCTTGCAACAAATCAAAATTGGAAAGATAAGAATACAGGTGAAAAAAAAGAGAAAACCGAATGGCACAGAATTGTTGTATTTAACGAAGGTTTAGTAAATGTTGTTCAACAGTACTTAAAAAAAGGAGCACAAATTTATGTTGAAGGTCAATTAAGTACAAGAAAGTGGAAAGATGAACAAAGTGGTCAAGACAAGTATTCAACCGAAATAATTATACAAGGTTACAATTCTTCTTTAGTAATGCTTGGAGGAGGAAATCAAAATTCTATTCCATCTCAAGATTCTAAACAAAAATTTGAAGACACTTCCCAAGTAGTTCAAAACGAATTGGATGACGATATTCCATTTTAGTTTTTATGCAAAATAACGAAATTTCTAAAATAGAAAATATAAAACCTATCTCAATGTATGATGAAATGAGTTCATCATATTTATCTTATGCAATGAGTGTAATTATTAGTAGGGCACTTCCTGATATAAGAGATGGTTTAAAGCCTGTTCATAGAAGAATTATTTATGCAATGCATAAAGGAGGATTTGATTGGACTAAACATTATAGAAAATCAGCAAGAATTGTTGGAGATGTTATTGGTAAGTATCATCCTCATGGTGATCAAGCTGTTTATGATGCACTAGTAAGAATGGTTCAAGATTTCTCAATGAGTTTGCCATTAATAGATGGCCAAGGTAATTTTGGATCTATTGACGGTGATCCTCCCGCTGCTATGAGATATACGGAAACACGTCTTTCTAAAATTTCACAATATCTAATAGATGATATCGAAAAAAATACAGTAAAATATAGAAGTAATTATGATGAGACAGAAAAAGAACCTACTGTACTACCTGCTCAGTATCCAAATCTATTAGTAAATGGCGCAGGCGGAATTGCTGTGGGAATGGCTACAAGCATACCACCTCATAATCTTGGTGAAGTTATAGATGGCGCACTTGCGTTGATCGATAATAAAGACATTAAATTAAATGAACTGATGAAATATATTCCTGGTCCCGATTTTCCTACTGGTGGTATAATTATTGGAAAAGATATTATTAAACAAGGTTATAAAACTGGAAGAGGATCAATTAAAATTAGAGGGGATATTAAAGTTGAAAATTTAAAAAATGGTAGAGATCGATTGGTGATAACTTCAATACCTTATCAGGTTAATAAGTCTATACTTAATGAAAGGATTGCTGAACTAGTTAGAGATAAAAAAATTGAAGGAATTAGAGACATAAGAGATGAGTCTAATAGAGAAGGGATTAGAGTTGCTATAGACCTTAGATTCAACGTAGAACCTGAAACTATTAAAAGACAACTATATAAATATACATCAATAGAAAGTTCATTTGGTTTTAATACTTTAGCAATTGTAGATAACAAACCAAAAACTTGTAATTTAAAAGAATTTTTAGAAAATTTTTTAAAATTTAGAGAAGATGTAGTAACAAAAAGGGCAAAATATGATTTAAAAAAAGCAAAAGATAGAGCCCATATTTTGATTGGTCTATCTATTTCTGTAGAAAATTTAGATAAAGTAATCAAAATTATTAGATCTTCAAAAACTCCAGAAATTGCAAAAAAATCTTTATTGGGAATTAAATGGAAAATAAACAAATCATTGAAATTAATTAAATTAACCGAAGATAAAAAAGTAAAAACTTCATATAGTTTTACTGAACCTCAAGTTAATTCAATTTTAGAACTTAGATTACAAAAATTAACAGCTTTAGGAATTAATGAAATCGAAAACGAAATTAAAAAGTTAGCCGAATTAATTATCCAGTATAAAAAAATAATAAATTCAAAAAAAGAATTATTGAAAGTAATAAGTGATGAACTTAAATTAATTAAAGAAAAATTTTCAGTACCAAGAAGAACACAAATAATAGATGCAATTTTAAACTACGATATCGAAGAAACTATACAAAAAGAAAGTGTAATTATAACAGTTACCTTACAAGGTTATATTAAAAGAGGAGCTTTAAACAAAGTAAAACAGCAAAAAAGGGGAGGTAAGGGCAAAACTGGCATTAAAACACGCGAAGAAGATTCTGTTGTACAAACTTTATCTGTAAATACTCATACGCAAGTATTATTTTTCTCAACAGAAGGCTTAGTTTATAGAGTTAAAGCATGGAAAATCCCTGAAAGCTCAGAATCATCTAGAGGGAAATCATTATTTAATATTTTACCTTTAAAAAATCATCAATCTATTAGTTCAATAATGCCATACCCTGATGAAACTGCTGATAAAAAAGGAATGCATATTATTTTTGCTACAGCAAAAGGTAAAATCAGAAAAAATAATTTAGAGGATTTCTCTTCAATAAATACCTCTGGAAAGATTGCTATGAAGCTTGATGATGGTGATAAAATTGTTGGTGTTAAAATTTGTAAAGATGATCAAGATATTATTTTAAGTACAAAATTTGGCAAATGTATTAGATTTAAAGCTAAGAAACTAAGAGTATTTAAAGGAAGATCTTCTAAAGGAATTAGAGGTATAAATTTACATGATAAGGACACAATTGTATCCCTTTCTATTATTGATCATGGCAGTTCTAAAAAAAATGGAAAACTAAATAAAGACGTAAAATCAGAAATTAAAGCAAAAGAAAAATATATTTTATCAATAACAGAAAATGGCTATGGCAAAAGAAGTTCTCATTATGATTTTAGAGTTACAAATAGAGGTGGTAAGGGAATTATAGGTATAGTCAATTCTGCTAGAAATGGAAACGTATCATCTTCATTTCCTGTCAATGAAGGTGATGAAATTTTAATTTCAACAAATAAAGGTCGGGTAATTAGAACTGCCGTAAAAGGAATTAGAATAGCAGGTAGAAACACTCAAGGAGTAAGAATCTTTAAATTATCTGGAGATGAAAAAGTTGTATCAGCAATTAAAATTGTTGATAATTTAATATAATGAAAAAAATAGCTATTTATCCAGGTACATTTGATCCTATTACATATGGTCATATAGATGTTATTAAGAAAGCATTAAAAATTGTAGATAACATTATTGTTGCAATTTCAAACGGAAATCAAAAAAACTATCTTTTTACTGCTGAAGAAAGAATAGAAATTGTTAAACAAGCTTTATTTAAAGATTTAAAACTAAACAAAAAAGTAATAATGGTTATTTCTTTTAATTCATTAACTACAGATCTTTGTAAAAAATATAAATCCAATATAATTTTAAGAGGTTTAAGAGCAGCATCTGATTTTGAATATGAATTTCAGTTAGCAGGAATGAATAAAAAATTAAATAATAATATTGAAACTGTTTTTTTAATGTCTGATGTAAATAATCAAATTATTTCATCTAGACTAATTAAAGAAATAATTGAATTAAAAGGAGATATTAAAAAATTTACAACTAAAAGTACAATAAATTCATTAAAAAAAAAATATGAATAAATTTTTAATTAATTTAATAATTTTTTTTTTAATTTTTTTAAACAATTCAAATGCAAAAGAGAATATAATGATCTTAAAACTTAAAGATGGGGATGTGAAAATAGAATTATTTCATGATGTTGCTCCAAAGCACGTCGAAAGAATCAAAAAATTAGCCGATGAAGGAAAATATGACAACGTTGTTTTCCATAGAGTTATAGATGGATTTATGGCTCAAACTGGTGATGTTAAATTTGGCAATTCTTCATCAAGTGATTTTGATTTGAAAAGAGCTGGAATGGGAGGTTCAGATTTACCTGATTTAGATGCTGAATTTAATGATATACCGCACGAAAAAGGAACTATTTCAATGGCACGTGCTTCTGACCCAAATAGTGCTAATAGTCAATTTTTTATTTGTTTTGAGCCTGCTTCTTTTTTAGATAGAAATTATACTGTCTTTGGAAAAGTAATTGAAGGAATGGATCATATAGATAAAATTAAAAGAGGTGATGGATCTAATGGATCAGTTTCAGATCCTGATAAAATTATTAGTTTTAAATCTCAGTAGATTTAAAATTTAATTGTGTTAAAGAAATTTAATTTTAATGTTTTAGAATCAGAAGAACACGCTAGATTAGGCGTTATTCAAACACATAGAGGTAATATTCAAACTCCAGCCTTTATGCCTGTTGGAACACAGGCTACTGTTAAAGGTGTTTTTTTAGATGATATTATAAAAACTGGTAGTGAAATAATATTATCAAATACATATCATTTAATGTTAAGGCCAGGAGTAGAAAGAATAAAAGCTCTTGGAGGGCTTCATGATTTTATGAATTGTAAATTACCAATTTTAACTGATTCTGGAGGTTTCCAAGTAATGTCATTATCTAAGCTAAATAAAGTTGATAAAGAAAAGGGTGTAATATTTCGGTCTCATATAGATGGTAAAAAATTTATTCTTGATCCAGAAAAAAGCATTAGAGTTCAAAAAGAATTAAATTCAGACATTGTTATGGTGATGGATGAATGTCCAAAGAAAACAAATAATTATAAAAAAATAGAAGACTCAATGAATTTATCGAGTTATTGGGCTTTAAGATCCAAAAAAGAATTTGGTAACAATCCTCATAAAGGTTTATTTGGAATTATTCAAGGCGGGTTGTTTGAAGATCTAAGATTAAAATCGCTGTCAGATTTAACAAAAATTGGTTTTGATGGTTATGCAATAGGTGGTTTAGCAGTAGGCGAAACTCAAAAAGAGATGTTTGATGTATTAGATAAAATTAAAAAACATTTGCCTAAAGATAAACCAAGATATTTAATGGGTGTTGGTACGCCACCAGATATCTTAGGAGCAGTTAAACGTGGTGTTGATATGTTTGACTGTGTTTTACCAACTAGGTCTGGTAGAACAGGACTTGCTTTTACATGGAATGGAAGAATTAACATTAGAAACGCCAAATATCAAAATGATAATGATCCTTTAGATAAAAATACTAAAAATTTTAGTTTAAACAAATATTCAAAAAATTATTTAAATCATTTGTTTAATACTAACGAAATGCTTGGATCTATGTTGCTTACACTGAATAACATTAATTTTTACCAAGAATTAATGTCAGTAATTAGGAAAAATATAAAAAATGGGACCTTTTCTAATTTTCACGATGAATATATTGACAAGTTATAAATATTTACGATTGATTAACTGAAGAAAATCAATATAAGAAATTTCGTTGGGCCGTTAGCTCAGTTGGTAGAGCAATTCCCTTTTAAGGAATGGGTCACTGGTTCGAATCCAGTACGGCTCACCATTATTCAGCTTGTTTAATTGGTGGATATTCAACAATAACTTCGTTCATCCATTCTGTTATTTTTTTAATTCTATTATCAGAGGAAGGGTGTGTACTCATAAATTCAGGGGGCTCTTTTCCTTTTTTTGCCTCCTTCATTCTTTCCCAAATTTTAGTGGTTTCCCTGATATCATAACCAGATAAAGACGCGAAAATTAATCCTAAATAATCAGCTTCACTTTCTTGTTTTCTATTAAATGGATTCATAATTCCTAATTGTGAAAGTAATCCCACAGTATTCATTCCAGTTGCTCTATTTACTTGAGACAATTTACCACCTGAAAAAATATCTATTAGGCTGGTTCCAGTTCGAATCAATACACTTCTACTGGCTCTTTCAACAGAATGTTTTGCTACTGCATGAGCTATCTCGTGTCCCATAACGGCAGCAAGTCCATTTGTATTTTTTGTTATTTCTAATATTCCAGTATATATAGCTATTTTACCACCTGGCATGCACCATGCATTTTTAACTTTTTTATTATCTATCAATATATATTCCCAATCAAAATTAGCTGTTGGATCTTCCATATTTGATTGACTAAAGTATTCACTGATAGCAAATTCCATTCTTTTTCCAATTTGTTTTATTTCATTTAATGTTTTAGTGTCATCACTCAATTTCTCTGTTTTTTTAACCTTCTCATATATTTTTGCAGCTTGAGCATTTAATGTAGCTTCTGGAATTAATTTCAGTTGTTTTCTTTCTGTAAATGGTGCAGTCGTACAAGATGTAATTCCAATTGATAAACACCCGTAGCAAAAAAAATGTAAAAAATTTCTTCTATTCACTTTTATATCTAATTTTATTAGTAATTTACTTCATTAATTAGGATCATAAACAATAAAATTCTTACTTATGTTATTCGTTTTAACCATAATATTTGTTATATATTTAAGATATAGTCAATATTTATGGCGAAATTAAAAAAAAAAAGATCCTCAATAATATCTAGGTTAAGAATTTATTTTTTTGCTGGCATAGTGGTTTTGGTGCCATTGGGCTTTATAGTTTATTTAACTATCTTTTTAATTTCTATTTCTTCAAAACTTATCCCTGATGAGATCAATCCTAATAATTATCTTCCATTTGCAATACCAGGTTTAGAAATAGTATTATCCATATTGTTTATTACTATTATTGGTGGTTTATCATTATCTTTTATTGGACGAAAAATCCTTAATATTTTTAATGAACTTCTAAAAAAAGTTCCAATTTTAAGAACAATTTATTCTGCGATTGGTCAAATGACAAAAGCATTTACTCGAAAAAGAGGCAAAAGAGGAAGTGTTGTTTTAGTTGAATATCCTAGAAAAGGTAGTTGGGCTGTTGGATTTGCAACAAAAGAAAACAAAGGAGAAATAAGAAGAAAAGTAGATAGAGATTTAATCAATGTTTTTATACCAACAACTCCAAACCCTACTAGTGGTTTTTTATTAATGTTTCCAAAAGATGAAGTGGTATACTTAGATATGAGCTTTGAAGAAGCGTCTAAATTTATTGTATCAGCAGGTACTTCAAATCCAAAAAATTAAACTAAATCGTTAATTATTTCGGCTTGATCATATAATTTAATTAATGGTTTATATTTTATTAATTTTTTTTCTTCATTCTCAATTCTTTTGATTTCTTTTTCAGCTAAAATAAATAAATCCTGATTATGTATAGGATCCGCTAATCTAAAATTTTTAATACCGCTCTGTTTAAAACCTAATAAATCTCCAAATCCTCTCAATTTCATATCTTCTTCAGATATATAAAAACCATCATTTGATTGTTTTAAAATATTAATTCTTATTTTAGCATTCTCACTTAAATTCGATTTAAACATTAGAATACAGGTAGCTTGTTTTTCGCCTCGTCCGACTCTACCTCTTAATTGATGTAATTGGGATAATCCAAATTTATTTGCATTTTCTATTACAATCACATTTGCATTTGGAAAATCAATTCCAACTTCAATAATAGTAGTTGAAACTAAAATTTTATATTTTTTTTCGAGAAATTTTTTTAAAACTTTTTCTTTTTCATTGGATTTAATATTTCCATGAATTATCGCTACTTCATCAGGAAATATTCTATTTAAAAATTCATATTTTTTTATTGCTGATTGATGATCTATTTTTTTTGATTCTTCAATTAATGGACAGACCCAAAAAATTTGATTTTCGCTTTGCATTTCTTTTTTTACAAATTTAATTACATCATTTATTTTAGTATCAATTTTACTATAGGTTTTTACTTCTTTTCTTATATTTGGTTTTTCTCTAATTATAGATAAATCCATATCACCATAAATTGTCATAGTAAGTGTACGAGGGATTGGTGTAGCTGACATTAACAAAACATCACAATTAATTCCTCCTTTGTCAGATAAAGCTTTTCTTTGTTTAACACCAAACTTATGTTGTTCATCAATAATGATATATCCAAGATTTGAAAAATTCATATTCTTTTGAAACAAAGAATGAGTTCCAAAAAACATATCTAAATTAGAATTTTCAGTTTTTTGTTGTATTTTTTTTTTATTTTTAAGAGCAGTTTTGCTGGTTATTAAATCTATTTTAACTTTTTTTGGAAATATTTTTTTTGCTAATAAATAGTGTTGGTTAGATAAAATTTCAGTAGGAGCCATAAATGCAACTTGATATCCTGATTCAATTACATTTAAAGCTGAAATTAAAGCAACTATTGTTTTTCCACTTCCTACATCTCCTTGTAATATTCTAAACATTTTAGATTGCGATGCTAAGTCATAGTTAATTTCATTTAATACTTTTTTTTGATCATTTGTTAAATCAAATGCTATTTTTTTTTTAATTGCTAAAATGTTTTTATTTGTGAATTTTTTATTTTTTTTTTTAATTTTTTTTATAGATTTTCTGATTTCTGAAAAAACTAAAAAAGATGTTAAAATCTCATCAAAAACTAATCTTCTGTAAAAATTGCTTTTAAAGTTTCCGATATTTTTTGGATCATGAAGTTTTATAATTGAATCTCTCCATGATATATTTTCAAATTTATTTAAAATAACTGGATTTAACCATTCTGATAAGTTGGGTAAATTTTCTAAAATTTGATTTATTATTTTATTATAGACTTTTTCTGAAATGCCTTCTGTTAAACTATATTTATTATGTATTTTTTCAATTAAACTGCTTTCTTTTGATACATAGTTTGGATTTGTTATTTGATATCTTTTTTTAAAATAATTTATCTTGCCACTAATTGTGACTTCTTTATTTAAAGGTAGTATCTTACGTATATAACCTTCATAACTATTAAAAAAAACACAATCTATCGTTCCAGTTTCATCTTCACAAATTACTTTATTTGGTAGATTTCTAATTCTTGGAAAAGAGTATTTTTTTACTACTACATTTATTGTTGATATTTTACCAACTTGTAATTCATTAACCTTTAATTTTTGCGTTCTATCTGTATACGATTGAGGTAGTCTAAAAAGTAAATCGAATAAATTATTTATTTTTTTTCTTTTTAAGATTGTTGCAGTTTTATTTCCTACTCCTTTTAATTTAGTTAAATCCTGCAATAAATATTTATAATTATCCATATTTTTTACTATTAATATAATATACTAGAAATTATGTCCTTAGATATCGATGAGTTAAAAAAAAAAATTATTTATAGATCTAGTTATAGGGGAACAAAAGAAATGGATATACTTTTAAGCTCTTTTGTTAAAGATGTCATTAATCATTTAGACAATGATGAATTAGAAAATTTATTCAATTTATTAAATATAGATGATGATAATCTTTATAAATTTAAACAAGGAATAAAAACCGAAGCTCAAATAAATGAAAATAGAATCTCTAAAATGTTTAAAGATTATATATACAAAAAATAAATGGCGGAGAGACTGGGATTCGAACCCAGGAAAGAGTTGCCCCTTTGCCGGTTTTCAAGACCGGTGCTTTCAACCGCTCAGCCATCTCTCCGTTCGCTAGGTTTTATAAGTATAATTTATAAATTCAACAATAAAATATTTTAAATTATTGAAAGTTAATTATATAGATCTTTGTTATTGAGTAAATTTATGAAAATTTCTAATTTTAATAAAGGTATTATATTTACTAGTCTGGGATCTTTTTGGTGGGGTGTAATTGGTGTAATCTATTTTCAATATTTTTCTTTTGTTGGACATATAGAATTAGTTATTCATAGATGTCTATGGACTGCTTTAATGCTTATATTGACTACAACTTTTCTATCTAAATGGGAAATTTTATTTAAAATTTTTAAAGATTCTACAAAAATTTTTGTTTTGTTTATAACTGGTTTTTTAATTTTTGCTAATTGGGCCGTATGGATATATGCAGTTGCAACAAACCAAATTATTAATGCAAGTTTTGGTTATTTTATCATGCCGATATTAAGCGTTTTATTTGGATATATTTTTTTTAAAGAAATATTAAATAAAAAAAGAATTATATCTATTTGTTTAGTATTAATATCTATTTCTTATCTTTTTTTAGATTTTAATACTATTCCATGGGTTGGACTATTTGTTGGTTTATCTTGGAGCATTTATAACTTATTAAGAAAAACAATAAATGTTGAAACTGATATAGGTTTATTAATTGAAAGTTTATTCATTCTACCATTTGCAATAATTGCTTTTTATTTTCTTATAAATAATGGTGTAAATGATTTCAGTTTATCAAATATTCCGTTAATGCTTTTGCTATTATTAGCTGGTCCCATGACTGTGATTCCTTTATTTTTATATGTTAGAGGAGTTGAATTATCAGGACTTGGTCCAACAGGGATGATTTTTTTTATTACTCCTTTTTTTCAATTTTTACTTGGTTTTTTTTATTATGATGAACCTTTCTCAATACAAAAATTCTTAAGTTTTATTTTAATTTGGATTGCTGTATTTATTTATTTAAAAGATTTATATGAAAAAAGTTAATTTTTTTTTTATTTATATTATTTTATGTTTTTTGTACATTAACAATTCTGTTTATGCTCATGTTGATTCTTTTGAAATTTGGTTGAAAACTTTTGAAAAAAAAGCATTAAAAAAAGGAGTATCAAAAAAAACTTTTGAACTAGCAATGTCAAATGCCAAATTTTTAGCTAAGGTTATAGAATATGATCGTTATCAACCAGAATTTTATGAAGATACAATTACTTACATAAGTAAAAGAACAAATAAAGAAAAAATTAAATCAGGAATTAATCTATATAATAAAAATAAATTGTTAATTAATTCTATAGATGAAGAATTTTTAGTTGAAAAAGAATTATTATTGGCCTTGATGGGAATTGAAACTAATTTTGGTACATATGTTGGAAAAATGGACATTATATCTTCTTTGGCTACTTTAAGTTTTGATAAAAGAAGAAGTGAATTCTTTACAAATGAATTAATTATAATGCTCCAACTTATCGAAAAAAATGTTATTGATCATAAAGTTCTTTATGGTTCTTGGGCTGGTGCATTTGGAAACTTTCAGTTTATGCCTTCAACAATAATGGATCATGCCATCGATTATGATAGTGACAATAAAATTGATTTGAAGTCTCTAAATGATTCTTTTGCATCAGCTGCAAATTATATAAATAAATTGGGTTGGAAAAAAGATGATCCTTGTTATCTTAAAATAGAATTAAATGATAAAGTTCCAACTACTTTGTTGAATACTTCAGCAAAAAAAATTAAAAATAAAGAAAAATTAAAAATTCTAAAAAAATACATTAAAGATCCAGATAAAATTAAATTTGATGAAAACATGAAAGTTGCAATAATAACACCTGACATAGATATTATACCTAACGCTAACATACTTAATCCAGCATATTTGGTTTTTGAAAACTATGAAATTATACTAAAATGGAACCGATCTTTAAGATTTGGTCTAGCCGTATGTAATTTAAAAAATAAATTTAAAAATGAAATTTAATATATTTGTAATATCTTTTTTTTTTATTTTTTCTTGTACAACTTATCAGACAGATAAAAAAGACGAATTAATAATACAAGATACTTATTCAAATAAAGGTTTTACATTGCTTTTTGAACCTTCCTTAAAAAAAAATAAAAAAATATCTAAAAATATTGATAGTAGATCTCTTGTAATTTTTCAAAAAAATTTAAAAAAAAATACAGCCGTAAAAATTACAAATCTTTTAAATAATAAATCAATAATTGCAAAAGTAGGATCAAAAGTAAATTATCCTGAATTCTATAATTCAGTAATTTCTGAACGTATATTTAATGAGTTAGAAATTGATCTTTTTGAACCTTATGTTGAGATAATTGCTTTAAATAAAAATTCAGTTTTTTTAGCAAATAAAGCAAAAACTTTTGATGAAGAAAAAAAAGTGGCAAATAAAGCACCTGTTGATGGAATTAGCATTAAAAATTTAAACGAAAACAGTAATGATAAGGTTATTATAAAAAAACAAAAAACCTTCAGTTATATTATTAAGATTGCTGATTTTTATTTTAGAGATTCTGCTAAATTAATGGTCAAAAGAATTAAAGTAGAAACTAAAGTAAATAAAGTAAAAATTATGAATATTTCTAATACAACTTTTAGAGTTTATATTGGTCCATATAAAGATTTGAATTCACTGCAAAAAGCTTTTAATGATATAAGTATAATCAATTTTGAAAATTTAGAATTAATCAAACAATGAAAAAATTATTTTTTTATATAAATTTGTTTATATTTATTTTTTTAAATTCTAGTTATGCTAAGACTGAGTTTGATATAAAAGCTAGAACTGCAATACTTCAAGATTATTTATCAGGTAAAATTCTTTATGAAAAAAAACCTAATCTTTCTATATTCCCAGCATCAATGACCAAAATTATGACTTCTATTGTTGCTTTTGAATTAATTAAAAATGGTGAGTTAAGTTTAGATGATAAATTTTTAGTATCTGAAAAAGCATGGCGACTTGCTGGAAGTGATGTTTCTTCAATGTTCATAATGCACAATGATGAAATAACAGTAGAAAATTTACTTAAGGGTATAATTATTGTCTCTGGCAATGATGCTTGCATTGCTTTAGCCGAAGGTATTGCTGGAAGCGAAGAAGAGTTCGCGCTCATGATGACTGCTAAGGCCAAAGAAATAGGTATGAATAATACAAATTTTAGCAATTCTACTGGTTTGAACGCACCAGATAATGTTTCTACCGTCAGCGATATTTTAATAATGTCTAATTATCTTATTAAAAACTATCCTGAATTTTATCATTATTTTAAAATTAAAGAATTTACATGGAATCGAACAGACCTGAACAATACAGCAATTACTCAACCTAACACAAATAATCTACTTATGAAAAATAAATTAGTCGATGGTATCAAGACTGGTTTTTTATCATATGAAAAATATTCTTTAGCATCATCATTATTAAAAAATGATAGAAGGATAATTGCAGTTGTTAGTGGTTTTAAGTCAAAAAGTTCAAGAGTAAGAGAATCTAATAATATTCTTACATGGGGTATAAATAGTTTTGATACTGTTGAAATTGCTAAAAAAGAAAAGAATATAACAGAGATTGATGTATGGCATGGAAATAAAGATAAAGTAGGTGCCTATGTAAATAAAGATATATATAAAACAATACCAAAAGCTAGAAAAAAATATCTCAAAATTTCTATAGAATATGTAGGACCAATACACGCACCAATAAAATTAAATCAAGAGATTGGAAAACTCAAAATTTTTTATAAAGATGAATTATTAGATGAACATGTATTATTAGCTTCTGGGAATGTAAAAAAATTAAATTTTTTTTCCAGATTGATTATATCTATCAATTTTTTGATCTGGGGCGATGTCTAAAAATCCACTGATTATTTTTGAAGGAATTGAGGGTTCAGGAAAGACTTTGCACTTAAACAATGTTGTAAGATATTTAAAAAAAAAGAATATAAAGTTTATAAAATTAAGAGAACCTGGTGGAACAAAAAATGCTGAAAAAATAAGAAAAATTATTTTAAGCAATAAATCAAATTTCAATGAAATAACTGACTTATTATTATACTTGGCGTCAAGAAGCGAAAACGTTGAAAAACTAATTATTAAAAATTATAGAAAAAAAATTATATTAATCGATAGATTTATAGATTCTACTTTAGCATATCAACATTATGGCATGGGAATTAACAAAAAATTAATTATTAATTTAAATAAATTTATACTAAATAAAATAAAACCTGATTTTACTTTTTTAAACATAGTCGATAAAAATAATCTAAGACTAAGATTAAACAAAAGAACAAACAAAAATAGATATGACAAATTTAATTTTAATTTTTATAATAAAGTACAAAAGGGATTTATCAAAATAGCAAGAAAAAAAAATAACTATTTAATTATAAACTCTAATAACACAATTAACTACAATAAAAATTTAATAATTAAAAAAATAACAAGATTAATTTAAAAATGGATTTAAATCCTAATCTACAAAAAAATTTATATGGATTTGATAATCTTTTCCTAGATTTAAAAAATCTATTTGACCAAAACAAATTACCTAATAAAATTTTATTTTCAGGACAAAAAGGAATAGGAAAATGCACATTGGCATACCATTTATCAAATTATATTTTATCAATAAATGAAATAGATCCTTATAATTTTGAAAAAAAAATAATAAACGATACAAATAAGTCTTTTAAATTAGTTTCTAACAATTCACATCCAAACTTTTACTTAATAAATTTAAAAGATGAAAAAAAAAGCATAGAAATTGAACAAGTTAGAAAAATGATTAATTATACCAATATGTCTTCTTTTAATGATGGTTATAAAATCATACTAATTGACAATGTGGAAAATTTGAATTTAAATTCTGTTAATGCTCTTCTTAAAATTATTGAAGAGCCAAATAATAAAGTATTATTTTTTTTAATTCACGATATACAAAAAAAAATCTTTGATACTTTTAAATCTAGATGTATTCAATTTAAATTAAATTTACCAAATAATTTTAAAGAAAAAATTATAAATTCTTTAACTGATGATAATTTCTATTCTCAATTAAATCCCCATTTTAAAACCTATTATAGCACACCCGGCGAATATATTAATTTTTACTATTTTTGTATTGATAACAATATTGATTTTGTAAATACAAATATAGAAGATTTTTTAAGAATTGTTTTATCTAATAGTCTTTATAAGAAAAATAATTATATTAAAGAAAATTTAAATTATTTCCTAGAATTATTTTTTATAAAAAAAATAAATCATTTAAGTTCTAAAGATAAAATTTACGATTTATATAATTATTTTATCAAAAAAATTAATAATGTGAAAAAATACAATCTTGATGAGGAAAGTCTTTTCATTGAATTAAAAGCTAAATGTTTTAATGAATAAACATTATTATATTACAACTCCAATATACTATCCTTCTGGAAAACCTCATATAGGTCATGCTTATTCAAGTATTATTTCAGATGTATTTGCAAGATTTAAAAAAATTGATGGTTATAATGTTCATTTTCTAACAGGCACTGATGAACATGGATTAAAAATTCAAAGGGCATCTGAAGAAAATAAAATGAAACCTTTGGAATTTTGTAACAAAATTAGTAAAACTTTTAAAAATTTAAGCAAAATATTAAATTTATCTAACACTGATTTTATTAGAACTACCGAAGATAGACACAAAAAAGCAGTACAACACTTATGGAAAGAACTTGAAAAATCTGGTGATATTTACTTATCAAAATATTCAGGATGGTATTCTGTTTCTGATGAAGCTTTTTATAATGAAGACGAAATTGAAACCAAAGATGGTGATAAAGTTTCAGTCAATTCTGGTTCAAGAGTAGAGTGGGTAGAAGAAGAATCTTATTTTTTTAAATTGTCTAAATGGCAAGATAAATTATTAGATTATTATGAAAAAAATCCTAATTTTATTTTACCTCAATCTCGTAAAAATGAAGTAGTTAGTTTTGTAAAAAGTGGATTAAGAGACTTGTCTGTTAGCAGAAAATCTTTTTCTTGGGGAATAAAAGTTCCTTCTAATGAAGAACATGTAATCTATGTTTGGTTAGATGCTTTAACCAACTATATTAGCGCTTTAAAATATCCAGATATTTCAAACGAATTATACAATAATTTTTGGCCTGCTGATGTTCACATCATAGGAAAAGATATTTTAAGATTCCATGCTATTTACTGGCCTGCTTTTTTGCTAGCAGCAAAAATTCCATTACCTAAAAGGATTTATGGTCATGGATGGATTTTATCAGGTGAAGAAAAAATGTCTAAGTCAAAAGGAAATATATTAGATCCTCTTGAGATAATCGATAACTATGGGTTAGATCCATTAAGATATTATTTAATTAAAGAAGTTTCTTTTGGTAATGACGGAAAAATATCTAAGGAAAAATTAGAAGATTGTATAAATAGTGATCTTGCTAATAATTATGGAAATTTCTGTCAAAGAGTTACTGCCTTTGCTGAGAAAAATTGTGATTCTAAAGTTCCCGATTCTGTTGAATTTAATGATCAGGATAAAAATATTTTAGATAATTTTTCTAAAAATATAAAAACCTTAAGAAGCTATATTGATAATCAAAAATTGAATTCCTATGTAGATTTCATAGTAAATGTTTTGTTTGATGCAAATAAATATTTTAATGATCAAGAACCTTGGAATAAAAAAAATGATAAAAAAAGATTAAATACTATAATTTATACTTCTTTAGAATTGATAAGAAAAATTTCAATAATGCTTTACCCAATAATACCGTCTTCATCAATAAAATCTTTAGGTGTTTTTAACATAAAGGAAAAAGATATTTTATTTGATACTATAAAAGAACATAAATATTTAAAATTTAATAGTAAAATTGATAGAGTTGGTATTTTGTTTAAAAAAATTGCAAAGTAAGCATGATTGATTCACATTGTCATTTAGATCATGCGCCTTTATTTGACAATTTAAATGATATTTTAAATAGATCTAAAGAAGTTGGTATAAAAAAGCTTTTAACAATATGTACTACTTTAGAAAGTTTTAAAAATATTGAAAACATCTTAACAATCGATGATATGATTTATGGCACGTTTGGAATTCATCCTCATGAAACTGAAAATAATGACGTGTCAAAGATTACTATTATAGAAAGTATAAAAAAAAATCCTAAATTAATTGGAGTGGGGGAGACGGGATTAGATTTTTATTACAATCATAGTAAAAAAAATAAACAAATTGAAAGTTTTAAAAAACACATTGAAGCTGCTATAGAAATTAATCTACCTATAATAGTTCATTCAAGAAATGCTGAGGAAGAAACATTTAATATATTAAACGAATATAAAAAACATAAACCTAAAATTTTAATGCATTGTTTTACAGGTACATACAAATTTTATAGGCAAATGGAAGAATTAGACTCTTATTTTTCTGCTAGTGGCATAATCACTTTTAATAGTAGTAAGGATTTACAAAATACACTTTCAAAGATACCCAACAATAAATTACTCGTAGAGACGGATAGTCCATTTCTTGCACCAGTTCCAATGAGAGGCAAAAAAAATGAACCAAGTTTTATAAAATATACACTAAAAAAATTAGCTGATATTAAAAATATAGACGTTTCAGAAATGGTCAGTCTGACAACTAAAAATTTTAATAATCTGTTTTTTAATTAATGAAAATTAAATTCATAATTTTAGGCTGTGGATCTTCTTTAGGTGTTCCTAGAGCAGATGGAAGCTGGGGAAATTGTGACCCCAAAGAAAAGAAAAACTACCGAACTAGATGTTCTGCTTTTATTAAATCTAATATTAAGAATATACTAATCGATACATCTCCTGATCTTCGACATCAATTAATAAAAAATAAAATAAACAATATCGATTATGTAATTTATTCACATAAACATGGTGATCAAGTGCACGGAATAAATGACCTTAGAGTTTTTTCTCTTAAAAATAAAAAAAAAATTCCTGTTTATGCTGATTATCAAACTGGAAAATATATAAAAAATAATTTCTCTTATTGTTTCAAAAATACTCCAAGTTATAAAGCAATTTTAAAATTATTTAATTTAAAAAAAAGATTTTCTTTTAAAAAAAATGGAAATTTTATTACAATAAAATCCATTGCAGTACAACACGGAAAAATAAAATCTCAATCTTTTATAATTAATAAATCGTGCGCTTATATAAGTGATGCTAACAAAATTTATAATAAAGATTTAAAGTATTTTAAAAACCTTAATTATTTAGTTATTGATTGTTTACGTTTTAATAAGCATCCCTCACATTTCAATTTAAATGAAGTTATTGAATTGACTAAATTTCTAAAACCAAAAAAAACAGTTCTTACTAATTTACATTCAGACTTAGATTATAAATATATGCTTAAAATATTGCCAAAAAATATAATTCCCGGATATGATGGAATGTCATTTTATATTTAAAATTTTTTACTTATTTTTTGAAGTGAGCAACAATAAACCATATCCAACCAAAGTTGATAACAAAGATCCTGTTAATACTCCTATCTTGACACTATCAATGTATTCTATATTTTCCACAAAAGCCAAATTTCCAATAAATAAACTCATTGTAAAACCAATTCCAGCAAGTATTCCAACGCCATAAAAACTCATCCAATTGGCATTATTTGGCATTTGAGCAATTTTAAGTTTAATGGCGATTATTGAAAATAAAAATACTCCTATTTGTTTACCCACAAAAAGTCCTAACACAATTCCAAGAGGTACTGGGGATAAGAGAGATTCTAAATTAATTCCATCTAGAGACACTCCGGCGTTTGCAAGTGCAAACAATGGCATAATGCCAAAAGCAACATATGAGCTAATATTATGTTCAATTTTAGTTAATAAAGAATATTCTTTATTTTTTTTTCTATGCGGTATAACGGTAGCAAGAAGTACTCCTGATATAGTTGCATGAACACCTGATTGATAAGTAAAAAACCATAGAATTAATCCTAATATTAAATATGGAAGAAATTTTTTTACGCCAGATTTATTTAAAATTAATAAAGCAATAAAAGTTAGAAGCAATAACGAAAGATATTGAATACTCAAATCTCCTGCATAAAAAAAAGCAATAATGATTATTGCACCCAAATCATCTATTATTGCTAAAGCAGTTAAAAAAACTTTTAGAGATATGGGTACTCTAGATCCCAGTAAAGATAATACGCCCAAAGAAAAAGCTATATCTGTTGCTGAAGGGATAGCCCAACCATTTATTGTATCTCCATTTCCAAAATTTATATAAATATAAATTAAAGCAGGAACTAACATTCCTCCAATAGCAGCTATTATTGGCAAAAGAGCTTGTTTAGGACTTGATAGCTCTCCATTTATAAATTCTCTTTTAATTTCTAATGTTACAAAAAAGAAAAAAACTGCCATCAATGCATCATTAATCCAGTGGTGTAAACTCATCTTAAGACCAATGTTATTTATTCCAATAAAGAGATAGCTTTGCAGAGTTTCAAAATATAATGAAGAAAAATTCGAATTACTTATAATTAAAGCTATTGCAGCACTTATTAATAAAACTAAACCACTCGCAGCTTCTAATTTAAAAAACCATTTAAATGGTGATGATAAATAATTTAACATAAATTATTTTATCAAATCTCTAAGAAATAAATTGATATCTCTAAGACTTTCATAAAGATTACTTAAAAGTATCTCAATATCAGGATATATGAAAATTATTTGATGTTTAAAAGTATCAATAATAATGATTATAGCAACAAAAGTGATTATTATAACTATAAAAATTTTTAAATAATTTGTTTTTTTATCTTTCTTTATTTGTGGCTCTTCGTCGTCAATCTCGGATAAATTTTCTTCATTTACAGTAATGCTTGTAATTTCTTCCTCTTCAATTGTTTTCTCTACAAATGTTTCGTTTAAAATTTTATTGTCATCTTCTTTGATGATTTTTTTTGGTTCTTTTTTTTCAATTAATTTTTCAGTTTTTTTAAAAAACCATTTATGATCACAACTACTACATTGAAGCAATCTACCTTCTTCAGGTATTAAATTGTCACTAACTTCAAATCTTTTATTGCAATTTTCGCAACTAATAATCATACTATCTAATATACCAGATTATTAATAAATTCCTTCATTTTTGCTATTGTTTATGCTTTAAAATTTGTAATATGTACTGTATTAGTATGCCATTCGGGGCGTAGCGCAGCCTGGTAGCGCATCTGGTTTGGGACCAGAGGGTCGCAGGTTCAAATCCTGCCGCCCCGACCATTTTATGAGAAAAGCAAAAATTTATAAACCAACTAAAACTGCTATGCAGTCTGGAACAAAAAAATTTGATAAATGGATTATTGAATTTATTACTGAGGACACTGGTGTAAATCCGTTAATGGGGTGGGAAAGTTCTACCGATACATATACTGAATTAAAATTAGAGTTTTCATCAAAAGAATTGGCCATTGATTATGCAAAAAAAAATAAGATTGAATTTGAGTTAATTGAACCTCATGAAAGAAAAATTGTAAAAAAAACATACTCAAATAATTTCACTAAATAAATGTTTAAATTTTTTACTTCTAAACATTGGTTTAAATGGAGCATTTTTGGATCAATATTTATTTTAATATCTACTTGGTATCAAGTTCAACTAGATGTTAAAATTAATGAATGGTTTGGTGAATTCTATGATACTTTACAAAAAGCTCTTACAACACCTGGTTCTGTAACTGAAACTGAATTTATTTCTTATTTATTTACTTTTGCAAAAATTGCCGGTCTTTGGATTATAATCGCTGTGATTACTGGATATTTTACAAGTCATTGGGTTTTCAGATGGAGAACTGCAATGGCTGATTATTATCATGAACAATGGTTAAAAGCTCGTTTAACAGAAGGTGCTTCACAAAGAGTTCAGGAAGATACATTAAAATTTGCAAGAATTATGGAAGGACTTGGTACGGGATTATTGGATAGTGTAATGACACTTATTGCTTTTACTCCTATACTTTGGGTGTTATCAAAGCAAATTGACGCTCTCCCCTGGATTGGTCAAGTTGATCATGCTCTAGTTTGGGTTGCAATAATTTCTGCTTTGGGAGGTACAATTTTATTAGCCATAGTAGGAATTAAACTTCCAGGAATAGAATATGATATTCAAAAAGAAGAAGCTGCTTATCGTAAAGAATTAGTAATGGGTGAAGACGATCCGATACGTGCGGCTCCACCAACAATTGGTCAATTATATAACAGAGTTAGAAGAATACATTTTAGATCATATTTCAATTATTTATATTTCAATTGTGTTAAATGGAGCTACTTTCAGGGAATGGTTATTGTGCCATATTTAGCTTTAGCACCAACTATAGTTACTGGTGCCATTACATTAGGTTTTGTACAACAAATCACAAGAGCTTTTGGAAGAGTTGAAGGATCTTTGCAATATTTAGTAAAAAGTTGGTCAATAATAGTTGAATTTATCTCTGTGTGGAAGAGATTAAGTGAATTTGAAAAAAAACTTGATTCAGGTAAAGTTGAACATTATACGGAAACTGTTTAATGGCCTTAGACATAAGTTTAATTAAAATATTTGAAAATATAACTTCCAGAGCCGCTTTAGCTTCATATCATTTCGTTGGTAAAAAAGATAAGACAGCTGCAGATAAAGCCGCAGTAGATGTGATGCGGAATCTTTTGAACAATCTAGATATACAAGGAAAAATAGTTATAGGTGAGGGTGAATTGGATGAGGCTCCAATGTTATATATTGGTGAAAAAGTTGGTACAGGTAAAGGATTGGTAATGGATATTGCTGTTGATCCTCTAGAGGGTACTAATTTTGCTGCAAATAATTTACCAGGAGCTTTATCAGTTTTGGCTGTAGCTGAGAAAAATAATTTATTTCACGCTCCAGAAACTTATATGAATAAAATTGCTGTAGGATGCAACATACCAAAAAATGCCATAGATTTAGATAATTCTTTAAAAAAAAATATTTACAATTTAGCTGATTGTAAAAACAAAGACATTACAGAATTAACTGCTTGTTTATTGGATAGACCAAGACACAAAAAAATTATCGAAGAATTAAATGAACTTAAAGTTAACTTAAAATTAATTTCAGATGGCGATATATCAGGTGCTTTGTTGGTCTCAAATGAAAAATATGGAGTTGATATATTTATGGGAATTGGTGGAGGACCAGAAGGAGTGTTGGCTGCATCTGCACTAGATGCCTATAATTGTAATTTTCAAGGAAGATTTATATTTGAAGAAGAAAATGATATTTATAGAGCAAAAAAAATGGGAATTAAAGAATTAGACAGAAAATATGAATTAAGTGAGATTATTTCTGGAGATTCAATATTTTGTGCAACTGGAATAACATCGGGCGATTTGGTTAAAGGTATTAAATTAATTGACGATAAATACAGTTCAGAAACTTTAGTTACGCATAAAAATTCTAATACAAAGAAAGTTATAAAAAGAACAGAAAATTTAACTTCATGATTTCAGTCTCCAATAAAGTATGGAGTGAAAGGCAAATAGAACAAAGAATAATTGACAAAGTTTCACAACATTACAGTTTAAGTCCATTTCTTTCAAAATTAGTTGCTAATAGAAACTTTTCAGATGAAGAAATCTACTCAATTAATAATAAAATAAATTTTAAAAACTATTTCATAAAAAATAAAGATTTTATTTCTGCAAGTAAAATCATTGAAAATTCAATAAGAAATAATGAAAAAATATGTATTTTTGGCGATTATGATGTGGATGGATCATGTGCTACTACATTATTAATTAGGTTCTTAAAAAATATTAATCATCCTTTCTTTTATTTCATTCCTGATAGAGAAAAAGATGGTTATGGACCTTCGCTTAAAACACTTTCAAAACTAATAAATAAAAAACCAAAATTAGTAATAATGGTAGATTGTGGGTCTAGTTCAAATAAATCAATAGATTTTTTAAAATCAAAAAAAATTAAATCATTGATTATTGATCATCATCAAATTTTTAAACCTTTCCCTTTAGCAAATGAAATAATCAATCCAAATAAAAATGCAGAATATAATAATTTTAATTATTTTTGTGCGACTACCTTAACATATTTTCTAATTGATACGATTTTGTACAGAAAAATAATAAACACTAAATTTAATATAAAGTCCCATCTAATATTAGTATTGTTAGCTACGGTTTGTGATGTAATGCCTTTAAGAGGCTTGAATAGAATAATGGCAATAAATGTTTTAAATAATATTTCTACTTATCATTATTCAACCTTTAAATATTTCATAAAAACTTTGATAATAAACAAAAAAATTAACATTGATGATCTGGGTTTTTTAATTGGACCGATTTTAAATTCTGGTGGGAGACTCGGTCACTCTGACTATGCTACAAGACTTTTATCGTCAAATAATGAAGATGAAGTTTTAAAAATTTCTAATAAATTAGTTGATTTAAATGAAGTAAGAAAAGAAATAGAAATTAAAATTATGAAAAAAATAAATTTAAAAGAAATAAAAAATAAATTAGATGAAGTGATATTTGTTTACAATCCAACTTTTAAAGATGGTTTAATTGGAATAATTGCATCTAGATTGAAAGATAATCTTAATAGACCTGCTTTTGTAATGACATCAACAAACTCTTTAGTAAAAGGTTCTGTTAGATCTATACTTAATTTTGATGTTGGTAAAATATTGCGTAAAGCTCTTGATCAAAATTTAATCATTAGTGGAGGTGGTCATCAAATGGCTGGTGGATTTATAATCAAAAAAAGTAAACTTAATATTTTTAAATCTTTTTTAGACACAGAATTTAATAAAAAACAAAAAAACAAAAATTTATTCAACTTTGATTCAAAATTATCTATTGCTGCAGTTAATAATTCTTTAATTTCTGATATAAATAATCTTGAACCTTTTGGTACTGGTAATCCTAATCCAATATTTTTATTTGAAGATCTAAAGATTAAAAATGTTAGAGTTATAAAAAATAAGCATGTTTTTAATTTGTTTATTTCAAGAACTGGTAAATCAGTTTCAGCAATTAGTTTTAATTCGCTTGATAATGAAATTGGCAGTTGTCTATTAAATTACAAAAAAGAGGTAAATGTTGTTGGTTATTTGAAAGATAATTCATGGAACAACAAAAAAATATTGCAAGTTGTTGTATTAGATTTAATTTTATAGGTAATTCGACTTGATAATTAGACTTTTTTGCAATAAAAGAGCCAAATTTGGTCCCTTCGTCTATCGGTTAGGACACATGGTTTTCATCCATGAAAGAGGGGTTCGATTCCCCTAGGGACCGCCATTATGACCTATTATGTTTATTTAATAGTATCTCAAGTCAAAAATAAAACAATTTCTTATGTAGGATATACAAATAATCTTTTAAAAAGGATAAGTTTACATAATGCTTCTAAAGGAGCTAAATTTACAAAAGGTAAAAAATGGAAATTGATTTATTATAAATCATATAGTTCAAAAAAAATTGCAATGAAAGAAGAATATTATCTAAAAAAAAATTATAAGCTAAGAAGTAAAATAAAAAAAGAAAGTAGAAAACATTGAAAATTTCAATTTTATTACCTTATAAAGAAAATTTTTCTCCAGATTATGCTGGTGCTGTATCTTTAAATATTAATGATACCTTAAAAATAAGTAAATACAATAATAACACAATAGTTTTTGGTAATACAAAATATAAAAATATATTTAATTTAAAGTACAAAAATATTTCACTAGATAAAAAACTGTTCCAAAGTCAAAATAAAAAATATGTAGAAGAATTCATAAAATTAGAAAATAAAAGAAATTCTGATTTAATTGAATTACATAATAGGCCCATATACTTAGTTTATTTAATCCAAAATCTAAATAAAAAAACATATATTTTATATTTTCACAATGATCCACTTAGTATGACCGGATCGAAAACAATTGCAGACAGGATTTTTTTGATGAAAAGCTGTTTCAAAATTATTTTTAATAGTAATTGGTCAAAAAGAAGATTTTTAGAAGGTATGCATAATGATTATGTAAATAGCGAAAAATTAGTAGTTATTAACCAATCAGCACAAAAAAATAAAGTAAACTTAAATAATAAGAAAAAAATCATTACTTTTGTTGGTAAATTAAATAAATCAAAAGGATATGATTTATTCGGAAAATCCATAATAAAAATATTAAATAAATATAAAGATTGGACTGGTATAGTAATAGGTGACGAACCTCGCGATAAATTAAATTTTAATCATAAAAATTTAATTAAATTAGGATTTATTAAACACAAAGATGTTTTAAATATATATAAAAAATCAAGTATTGCTGTTGTCTGTTCTAGATGGGAAGAACCTTTTGGAAGAACCAGCCTTGAAGCTTCATCAAATGGATGTGCTGTCATAATTAGTAATAGGGGAGGGTTGCCAGAAACAATTACAAATGGTGTAATTTTAAAACAATTAAATGTTAAAAATGTTACTAAAGAAATAGAAAATCTAATTAAAAAAAAAGATTTTAGAAAACAATTACAAATTTTATCAATCAAAAATTTTTATTTAACTCACAATTATGTTTCAAAATCAATTGATAAAATTAGAGACCAAAAATTATTATTAAGTAAAAATGTAAATACAATTTCATCAAAAAAATCTTTACGAATTTTGCATATTACAAATTTTAATGAACGTCACAATGGAAGATTGTTTTTTAATACAGGAAGAAGAATTAATAATGGCTTTATCAGATTAGGTAATAGTGTTTTAGAATTTAGTGATCGAGATATACAAAAACATTATAAATCTTACAAAGATATCTCAGGTGCAAAATCATTAAATGATAAGTTAAGAAAAACTTGCTACAATTTTAAGCCAGATTTAATTGTTTTGGGTCATGCTGATTTAATATCTCCAAATATATTAGTTGAATTAAAAGATGAATATCCTTATTTAAAAATTGCACAATGGTTTTTGGATCCATTAAATAAAAATGGACCCGATTATGATAAAAACAAAAATAGAATATTAGATAAATCTGAATTTGTAGATGCAAATTTTATTACGACTAGTCCTGAAGTTTTGAGTTTTTTACCAAAAAATACAACAAATTGTTACATTCCCAACCCATCTGATACTTCTTTTGAAACTCTTAATAATTTTAAACATAATTGTTCAAATGATGTTTTTTTTGCTTTAAGTCATGGAGTTCACAGAGGCCGTCTAAAATCTAGTACTTTCGATGATAGGGAAATTTTTATTAAAAGACTTATTAAACAAACAAAAGATATAAAGTTTGATATTTTTGGTGTTAATAATGTACAGCCTATTTGGGCAGATCAATATTTTAAAACTATATCAAATTCAAAAATGGGATTAAACTTAAGCAGAGGTTCTCCTATAAAATATTATAGTAGTGATAGAATAACTCAAATCACTGGAAATGGTTTAGTTACATTGATTGATGAAAAAACTGGATATAGAGATTTTTTTAATGATACTGAGATGGTTTTTTATAAAAATATATCAGATTTATCTGAAAAAATTTCTAAAATATGCTGTGATGAAAAGTTAAGAAAATCAATTGGTAAAAAAGGTAAAGAAAAATATTTAAAACATTTCAATTCAAACAAAGTTGCAAATTATATAATAAATAAATCACTCGATATTAATAAAAAACAGAAATTTTATTGGGAAAAATAAATAAATAGTGAAACCTGAAAAAATTTTAATTCTAAAAAATGATAGAGGAGGAGATCTTTTTATATCGCTTAAAACAATATCATCATTACTGAAAAATAACGAGGTAACAATTTACTTATCAAGTTTAAATATAGGATTTAAATTTCTTTTTAAAAAAGCAAAAATTTTAGAAAAAAAAGTAAAACAAAATTTTATAGATAAAATTAAATTAATAATTGATATATATAAAAATAATTATAATTCAATTTATATTTTAACTCCAAAAAACTTTTATTTTTTTTTACCAGTTTTTTTTTGGAAAACTAAATTTTATGCAATAGTTATTGATAATAATAAAAAAAGTAGACCCAATGTTTTTTTAAGAAATCTATTAACTAATTACAAAGTAATTAATAGAGATAAGTTAAATAAAAAAAGGTCTTCTTTATTGCAGTTAGAATTACTGAATAAGTCTATAAATGTTGACGAAAATTATTCTAATTTAACAATACCTGAAATTGATAATAGTATTAAATCATTATTACCTAAAAATTTTATTTTTTTTCAATTTAAAAAAACTTTTTTTAATAAGCTAAATTGGTCAATAAATGAATTTAATGATCTAACAAATTTTTTTTTAAAAAAATATGATAATGTATTATTTTCATCTGATATTGAATATAATGATTTTAATAAATATTTCGTAAATAACTATTCTTATATAGATACAAAAAATAATAAAATTTTATTAAAAAATAATAATAAAATTTACTATCTTAAAGATGTTAATTCACAAGATTTATTCACTATATTGAATTATTCCTCTTATATTGTTTGTCCACATGGTTTAATTACTCATATTTCTCGTTTTTTAAACAAAGATAGTTTAAATCTTTTTAATTTTTCTATTAATTCTAATAAAGACATTGCTCATGAGAAAATTAGTTTTTCAGAATGGTATTTAAACATGAGTTTAAATTTTATATTTTTAAATAAAGATATTAATAAGTCTATTAGTAAAATATCTAAATTTATATGAATATTTGTTTTT
>Ga0208391_1000252_pt1 | contig 30411 bp, 33 predicted proteins | sample Knorr_S23_td_Bot_FD_185612 | JGI IMG/M metagenome (GOLD analysis project Ga0208391, IMG submission 185612) | Marine microbial communities from Southern Atlantic Ocean transect - Knorr_S23_td_Bottom_ad_3770_LV_A (SPAdes) (version 2) | ecosystem: Environmental > Aquatic > Marine > Oceanic | place... | reverse complement strand
TTCAACAAAATTTTTTAGACAATAAATTTGATTGAATACTTCATGACCTGGTGCTGTAAGCCAATCATATTTATTAGTTGTAGGATCCCAAAGATGATGATGGGTATCAATAATTTTTTGATCAGCAATAGTCATTGTTTATAATTTTTTAAAAGTTGAATTATCAATAAAATCCCAATCTAGATCGATTCCAAGTCCAGGTTTATTTGGAAGGTGTGCTAATCCGTTTTCAACTCTGATAGGATGTTTTAGACCAAAATTAAAATACTCATAAGGAACTAACACTTCAAAAAATTCACTGTTTTTAATTGCAGCACAACAATGCAGATTCACAAGTTCTAAAGGGTGATAGATTGCTGTATGAATTTCACATTGAACTCCGAAACTTTCTGCTAAATGAGCTGTTTTCATTGTGGCAGTAATTCCACCACTCCACGACACATCTGCTCTGACCATATCTACAACACGCGTTGAGATGCATTCCGCAACACTATAAGGGTGCTTAGCAATTACTTCCGTTCCTATAATAGGTATATCCAAAATTCGTGTTAACTCTCTTAATCCATGAAAATTTTCATCGAACAAAGGCTCTTCATACCAATAGTAATTTAATTTTTCTAATTCACGGCCGAAACGTAGAGCTTGTTCAAAAGTATACGGTGCAACTGGATCGCTCATTAATTTAAATTCATTGCCAACTGCCTTTCTAACAGCTTTATGAGCCTCTAGATCAAATTCATAGTTTCCAGGAGGATGAAGTTTGTATGCATTAAATCCTCTTTTCTTATATTCAAGCGCTTCTTTTGCGTAAGCATCTGGACTATCTAAAACTAAAGAACTTGCATAGATGGGTACAGTATCCCTGTAAGCGCCCAGATACTTATAAAGGGGTTGTTCTGCCTGCATAGCAGATAAAAGCCAGCAATTTATATCAAACGGACCATAACTGTAAATAGGGGCATGATTCCACCACCGATCAGCAGTTCTATATTCATGCCAATGTTTTTCTCTATATAGTGGGTCTTTATTTAAAAAAAAGGGCTTGAAAATAGAATTTGCTATTTCTCCTGCCATCAAAGCACCTCGTCCTGCAAAGCCAAATGTTGAAGCTGTTAAACCTGAATCAGTTTCAAATGTTATGACTAAAAACTCTAGGTCAGATTTTTTTCCATCTCGCATCTCGCTGTTTTTCATAACAGGTTGCTTATGTCTGCACATACGAATTTTAATATCTTTTATTTTCATTATTTATAAAGAAAATTCATTACTAATTTGCTCAGTATGCTGACCAATCAAAGGGGCAGCAACTTCAGATTTTAAAACTTCATCATTAAGTCTTATTGGACATCTTAACGTCTCAATATCTAATCCATCAGATCTTTTAATACGTTGCAACATATCAATGACTTTAAAACCTTCATGTTCCATCATTTTATCCCATTCCAGAACTTCTGAACACCAGGCATCTGCGGGTTGTAAAATATCCAGCCAGTGCTGGGTTGTTTTAGTAACAATCAAATTACCAATTAATTCTTTTATTTCATCTCTTTTGGTAAACCATTCTTTTTGATCTGTGTACTTTTGAATGGATTCTAAATTTATTAACTCTCCAAGCTTCGGCACAGGAGTCATTGAAATAGCTATATATCCATCACTTGTTTTATAAATCCCATAGGGCGCTGCAAGATAAGCATGGGCATTATTGTAATTACTCCTTTTGGGTTTTCTTCTACCATTATTTAAATAAGTCGTTAGAACTTCGAATTGAAAATCTAGTATTGCTTCCATTAGACTAGTTTGGACATGACTACCTTCACCAGTTTTCAATACTTTAAACATTGCTGCAACCAGGCCTTGAACCAAAAAATGACCAGCAAACATATCAGCAGCAGCTAACCCCATAGGAGTTGGAGCATCATTACCATTACCATTTAACCATACAATCCCTGAACGAGATTGAGCTAATAAATCCTGGCCTGGAAGATTTTTCCATGGTCCTTTATCTCCATATCCAGTAATTGATCCATAAACTATTTTAGGATTAATTTTTTTGACATTTTCATAATCCAAACCAATGCGTTCAATCACTCCCGGTCTAAAATTTTGTGTAATAATATTAGCTTTAGAAATAAGTTTTTTAACTCTTTCTAAATCTTCAGAATTTTTTAAATCAGCAACAAAACTTTCTTTGTTACGATTAATTGCGTGAAATAAACTATTATCACCACTAAGATTGGTATCACTCAAATATATATATCTACAAAGATCGCCAACTTCAGGTTTTTCAATTTTTATTACTCTTGCACCTAGATCAGACAAACGTAAACCAGCTACTGGTCCTGCTAAAAATTGACTGAATTCTAGTACAATAACTCCGTCCAACGGTCTTTTGATTTCATTGCTCATTGGACAAAACTTTTTTTAAATTCATAATTAAGCTTATCGTATATATCTTCTTCATTTAAATTATTTTTTAGAAAATCGTTAATAATATCTCCACCAAGATCTTGGAATTTCATATATCCATTATGCCTTGGTCGTACCCAAGCTCCTTCTAAAGTATCTCTCGTACTAGAGAAAAAATTATTAGTTTCTTTGTTTATTATCTCATTTTCCCAAGCTACAGCATTACCAGGTTGTCCTCCATTCTTGTAATAAATATTTTTTTGGCAATCAGAACTTGCCACCCAAAGCGCATATTCAAAAGCTTCCTCTTTAAAAGAACTTGCTTTTGAAACTGCGATGCCCGTTCCACCTAATTGAGTTCCAACAGGTCCATTACCTTCTAAATCTATTACATTGGAGAACAATAAAACATTTTTTTTAAAACCATACCTTGAATAATTAGAAAAACCATAAATATAAGGACAATAGAATATATCATTATTTTCTGCCATATACTCACACGCCTGAATTGAATCCATTTGTAAACATTCATTGGGTAAATATTTAACAATTTCTTTCATCATCATTAACGTTCTAATTGTTGTTTTTTTATTTATAAATTCCTTTAAGTCAGGATTAAAAGGTTTGTCGATATTGTTACAAATACTATAAAAGCTGCTGATTGCATGTATGGGTTTTAACGGCCAAAGTATTTTATTATTTTTTGCTAATTCAACTAACTCATTCCAAGATGAAGGTAAAAAATTAATTAAATCTTTTCTAAATACAGAAACTTGTGTTGCTGCATCAATTGCTAAAGCCCACTGATGATCATCAACAAAATAGCTTTGATGAGAATTGCCAACGCTTTCTTTCTTAAGTTTTGAAAGTTGATCAAGATATTGAGGTTTATCAAAATAATCTAATAAACCATTAGCTGCTACTTCCCCTAAATGAGGGTAATCAATTACTATTAAATCATAATCTTCAGTCATTTGTTCAATTGGTCTGTCAGCAAAAGCTTGGAGCGGTCTTTTGTCCCAAGCTATACTAATAAAATTATTATGTTTTTTTTTAAAAGATTCACTAGTAGCAACCATGGGATCAAAACCTCTAGGATGATCCCAAGTCATTCCTTTTAAAGCAATCATTTATTTTTTTATAATTTGATCTTTAAATTTTTCAGGTTCCTTATAAACAACGGAATGTAAATGCTCACAGTATAAAACTATTTCACCCTCACCTTTAAATACTTCATAGCTAGTTCGGATAAGTCCCATTTTTTCATATTTTGGAGTTTTTTCCATATTAGCTCTTATCGTATAAATAGTCTCTCCGATAAAAACTGGTTTAATAAATCTTAAACGATCATAACCGTAGCTAAAAGAATTCACACAATTAGTTGCAACTAAACCAAGACCGTATGAAAATACCATTGCTCCTGCTACTAATCTATTATTAAACATTCCTTCTTCTTTGGCAAAAATTTCGTCACCAACATAAGGATGCATATCTAAAACCATACAATTAAATTGCATAGACTCACCTTCAGAAATTGTTCTTCTAATCGAGCGAATTTTATGACCAATGATAACATCTTCATAAAACCAATTTTCAGAATTCCATACTGGAATTTCACTATGTTCTTTTGGCATACTTTTAGGATTGGTAGTTTCAATCCCGACCGTAGGTTTGTGTTTGCTATCCATTACAAAATAATATTAAATGATAATGAGTATAATTAGAATTAGAATATATCAATATGGCTGAAATAGAACTTTATTTTGAGGATTACAAACTTGGAGATGAAAGAACTACTTTAGGCAGGACAATTACTGAAACTGATATAGTAATGCATGCCATGCATTCAGGCGATTTTTATCCTCATCATGTAGATGCTGAATTTGCAAAAAAAGGACCTTTTGGCCAAAGGATAGCTCAATTTAGTTGCACTTTTTCAATTGGAATAGCTTTAACTGCTGATGTTGTAAATAAAAGAGCTTTCACGTATGGATTTGATAGATTACGTTTTCCTAATCCTGTATTTATTGGAGATACAATTCACACCAAGGTAACGATAAAAGAAACAAAAGATGATCCAAAAAGACCACAATATGGTCAAGTTGTTGAAGCTTGTGAAATTATAAATCAGAACGACAAAGTTGTTTGTTATTCAGAACATATTTTATTAGTAGAAAGAAAAAAATAATAACATTTAAAATACACTAAATTTAATATAAGCTTCCTGCGGATCCATACCTTCTCTTATTGCTTTTCTAATTTCACTTTCAGTTGCAATAAGTTTTTCAGATTTTAGGAGTATGTCCTCAGCTTTATCTTCAGGAATAACCACAACTCCATCGATATCTGCCATTACATAATCATTATTGTTAATAATTGTATTTCCAATAGTAATTTTTTCCTCCATCTTTGTTGGTGACCAATAACCAACAACATCTCTAGGTGTATAAAAATTACACCAAATCGGAAAATCAATATTAAGAATAAATTCCAAATCTCTACAGCCCCCGTCTATTATACATCCTCTTACCCCTTTATTCTGTAAAGTTTCTGCAGAAAGTTCTCCCATTAAAGCTATTTCTTGATTATTAGGTTGGCAAATTATTATTTTGTTCTTAGGTGCTTTGGACAAAAATCCTGTCCATGCTAACAAACTTTCATGATGGCTAAGTTTGTTATTAATTTCTCCTTCAATTGTAAAAATCTGTCCACTAATTTTATAATTTTCTTTTGTGGGAGTTATTGAAGATGGTAAAGTAAAACTCTGCAATCCCTCATCTCTCATAACATCATGAACAACACTGCTAAAACATGTTTGAAGACGGTCTGCAATTTCAACTTTATTCATTTGATAATTTTTTTGGTTTCATTGTCAAAAATATGAATTTTATTGAGATTTACTGCAAAGTTAATTTGTTCTCCAATTTTAATTTCTCTTGGATTATACATTCTACTGATAATTTCTTTATTTTTTAGTTTTATAAACAACTGGGTTTCGGTTCCTAGCGGTTCAGCTAAATCTATATTTTTTTCAAAACACCAGAATTCGTCAGATGTATTTGAATTTGAAGGAGATATATCCTCGGATCTAATTCCTATCATGACTTGATTTTTTTGAGACAGAAGACTCGCTTTTGATTCAGGACATGGCATTAATACATCTTGATCTAGTTCAAAATATATTTTTCCATCCTTTTTTATAATATCTACTTCCAAAATGTTCATTGGAGGACTTCCAATAAAAGTAGCTACAAATACATTAATAGGGTTATTAAAAACTTCTATCGGGGAACCAATCTGCTCAATGTATCCATCCTTCATAATAATTATTCTGTCTGCTAGGGTCATTGCCTCTACTTGATCGTGAGTAACATATACAATAGTTGTTTGTAATTTTTGGTGAAGTTTTTTGATTTCTGTCCTCATCTGGGTTCTAAGTTTTGCATCTAAATTAGATAATGGTTCATCAAAGAGAAATGCATCTGGACGTCTAACTATAGCTCTCCCCATAGCTACTCTTTGTCTTTGACCACCAGAAAGTTGAGAAGGTTTTCGTTTTTGCAATTCATCTAAACCAAGTATTTGAACAGCTTCTTTAACTCTTTTCTCAATTTCCTTCTTATCAACTTTGGCAATTTTTAAACTAAATCCTAGATTTTCTTTAACTGTCATATGAGGATAAAGAGCATAATTTTGAAATACCATTGATACATTTCTGTCTTTTGGATCTTTTTCATTAACTAATTGATCTCCTATGTATATTTCTCCACTAGTAATTTCCTCTAAACCTGCAATCATTCTTAATGTAGTTGACTTCCCGCATCCTGATGGTCCAACTAAAACCAGAAATTCATTATGAGGGATGCTTAAATCCAAATTTTGAACTGCAATAACATCGCCATATTTTTTTGTTAGGTTCTTTAATTCTACTTTTGCCATTTTATCCTTTTACTCCTCCAAAGGTTAGACCAGATACTAAATGTTTTTGAACCATGAATGTTAGTATAACTGCAGGAACAATCATTACTACAGCAATAGCACACATACCTGCCCAATTAATCGTAAATTCATCAAGATAATCCATCATTCCTATGGGCAAAGTTTTTGACTCAATGGTCCTAGTTAAAACTGAAGCTAATGCATACTCATTCCAAGAGAGCAAAAAAGAAAAAATTGCTGCAGCTCCGATTCCTGGACCAGCAAGAGGTAATTCTACATTCCAAAAAGCTTGAAATCTTGTGCAGCCATCTGTTCTAGCTACTTCAGACATTTCCTTTGGTATCTGTCTAAAAAAACCATCAGTTAACCAAATTGTGAAAGGAACATTCATAGCCACATAAACAATTATAACTCCAAAGGAGGTGTTTATAATTCCTAGCTTAGCAAAAAGAATAAATAGAGGTAAACTTAAAGAAATTCCAGGCACTGCTCTTGCAAGCATTAGTCCAAGGAAAATTTTATTTTTACCTTTAAAATTAAATCTAGCAAAAGCATACCCGCCCATCATACCTATTGTTATTGCAATGATTGTACTAAAAAGAGAAATAATAATTGAATTCATTAAATACTGAAAAGCAGGAACTGAAACGTAACCTTTAATACTAAACATTTGTGTAAACTCAAATATTGTCCATCTATCTGGTATCCAATTAGCAGGTTTTGATAATATTTCATGATTAGGACGAAATGCACTTACAAAAATCCAAATTCCTGGTAAGCAAATTAATAGTAAAAGAAATAAAACTAAAAACCAAAACCCGATATTTTTTATTTGTTTCATTATTGTTGCCCTAACTCTCTTCTAGCTGCTACAAGTTTAGTAAAGAAGTAATAAGTAAAAGCTATAGATAAAATAATTGATACATATGACATAGCATTAGCATAACCCATGTTCGCATCTTTGTAGCCTACCCTTGCAATCATAGTCCAAATTAATTCTGTTCTCATTGCAGGACCTCCGCCAGTCATAATGTGAACAATGTCATATGCTCTTCCAACATCAAGAGACCTAATTGTTAGAGCTATAAATATAAATGGCATTAAAAAAGGAAGGGTAATGTGTTTAAATACTTGCCAACTATTACAACCGTCTACTCGTGCCGCTTCAATTGGATCTCTTGGAATACCTATAAGACCTGCTAATAATAATATGGAAAATATTGCTGTATTTGCCCAAATTTCAGCAACCATAATTGATCCCATTGCAAGTTTTTTATCAATAAGCCATGCTATTGCAGACTCATACCCAAAGAGATATAAAAAATTATTTAGTAAACCAATATTATCATTAAAGATGTATTTCCATTGAAAGCCAACCAAAATTGGCGAGAACATCATTGGAAACATCATTATAGTTCTCAATGTTCTTTGACCCCATGTTATTTTATTAATCAAAAGTGCGATGCCTAAGCCAAACAACAATTCTAAATTTAAAACTACTGCTAAGAATAAAATAGTTCTTCCGAAAGCATACCAGAATTTTGCATTATCAATTAATCGTTCATAGTTTCTGAGACCAACAAAATTATAAAGACTGTCAGGACGTGTCAATTTATAAGAAGTAAAACTCGTATAAAAAGAAAATATTAGAGGGATAATTATTACAAAACCAATTGCTAATATAGAAGGAAGGATTAAAATAATCGGACTGCTGAGAAATTTTCTATTCATTTAATCAGCGTAACTTACCTTTAATCCCCCTGACTGACTTGATATTCCACAAGAATCAACAACCGCCATTGTGTCAATAGAGTCATCTATAGATGTAATTAGATTTTCATCTTCATCGTTTTTAAATCTTTGCATGTTAGCCATAACACCGATAAACGCATCGGGAAACCATTTGCCTTTTATATCAACTTTGATCCAATCAGTATTTTCGGTAATGATTTCTAATTCTTCAGGTTCTCCATTCGGGTAATCTAATAAAAGTCCTAGTGTCATTTTTGCAGCGCCCTTAGTGCCTTCCAATCTAATATATGCATCTTGATTTTTTCTTCCAAAACTATGTGTGTGATTTATAGTCATGCAGCATCGCACTTGATCTCCATAATTAAATATGGCACTTGTTCGACAATCTGCTAAATCTTTCACCTTAGGATGTTTTACAGATTGACAATACAAGCTTTCTGGATTTCCTAATACAGAGCGTATCCAATCAATATAATGGATTGAATGAAGTGGCACTTCAACGCGGTCTAATGTTTTTAGAAATGGCCATAATTCCCAAGGAGTATGAACATTTACATGAACTTCAAGTTCAACTAATTCACCTAATAGATTTTTTTGAATGGCTTCATAAACAGGTAACATAATAGGACTAAATCGCAATTGAAAATTCATACATGCTTTTATATTTTTTTTATGACAGATTTTTCTTATATCATTTCCTTCTTTCAAAGTTCTTCCAAGCGGTTTTTGAAAAATTGCATAAATATTTTCAGGAAGCTTTTCTACAACTTCCAAGAGGTTGGCTGGAGGTAAAGCTAAATCAAACACACAATCTTTATTTTCAAATGCTTCTTCAAAAGAACTGAAAACTGTATTAATTTCATATTCTTTAGCCAGCAAGTCAGCCTTATCTTTGTCAACATCGTATAATCCAGCTACATCAAAACCTGCTTTTTTATATGCTGGTAAATGTGCATCTTTTACAATTCCACCTGTGCCTATAATTATAATTGGACTAGTTTTACTTGGCATTGGCCAAGTTTGGCTTAAATTTTTAATTAATGTCTCTTGATCACTCATAAACTAAAAAAATGTAGATTAATTTGACTACTCCTCAAAAATTAAGGAGTAGTCAATAAAGATGCTTAGTAATAACCAGCGTCTTGCATTAAAATGTCAGTTTCTTTGGCTGCAGCATCCAGCGCTTCCTTAACTGTTTTATCACCCAAAATTGCTGCTTGCAACTCAGGGTATATAATATTTGAAAAAGGAATCCACTCAGGAATCAGTGGTGGCGTAAACGCATCTTCTGCCATTGAAGCTTTAAATGTAGAGAAAAGATTACTCATGAATGCATTTCCTTCTGCATCCATTTCACTAGCAATATCATCCCAAACTCTAGTCATTGTTGGAAGTTTGCCTCCTCTTGCTTCATGCATTTGTGCTTCATGATTAGTTAATATCCAAATTAATGAAGCAGCAGCGTCTAGGTTTTCTTCAGGACAACCGTTAAGAATTGAATAGGTGTGAGAGCCTGACCAGCCACCTCTTTTTCCACTTGATCCCTTTGGAAATCTAACAAGTCCTACGTCTCCACTAATTTTAGAGTCAGCACTATTAAAATAAGCACCCCATCCACCCCAATCAAGGTTGAGTGCAACTGTTCCAGTAGCAAATCCAAGACCAGTTTCATCCCATAGATAATTTAATACTCCTGCAGGTACAGCTTTTGCATTATATAAATCAACAAACCATTGAAGAGCACTTTGTCCTGCTTCATCATTAAAAGTTGGATGCCATCCATCATCAAACAAAGCACCGCCTTCAGCAATTAATAACTCATAAAAACGACCTGTAATAGCCTCTTCTTTACCAACGTATTGCGTTCCGTAAAAATTTGGCGGATCAGACCAAAAGATTGCTTGCTCTTTCCATTGATCCAACGTTTCTGGTGGTGCTAAATCATAACCATACTCAGCTTTAAATTTTTTCTTATTGTTTTCATCCTCATAGATACTTTTTATATACCAGAGGTTGCTTACATCACTGTGTTGAGGAAGTTGAACAAGACGTCCTTCAACAGTTGAGTGTTCAAGTACAAGTGGTACAAATTCTGCAAGATAATCACCAGGAATAATTCCATTTAGATCTCTATAAATATCACCATATTGCGTTGCAAAACTAGTATGGTTAGAAACAACACAATAACTAATGTTGCCCGCTGCAATATCTACTTTTATTTCTTTATCTAACTCAAAGTGACTTTTCTTTGATAAGATTTTAACTTTACCTCCCGTTCTTTCTTCCCAGATAGGTATCATTGATTGATAAAGCGGATCATATGGCTCTCCACCTATAAGTTTAACATCCAAAGTAATTCCACCAAAATCTCCCCACATAGTTACTTTGTCATTTGGAAAACTTGTATCCACAGCTAAAGCACCAAGGGAAAGAGAGAGAGCAGAAATAACTAATAAAATATTTTTAATTATTTTCATTATAGTTCCTCCTAAAGATTTAAATTAGAATTTTTCTAAATAATCAATGTGGGATTTAAAACCAATATATGCTTATAATCAAGTACAAAAAAAGATATATTCCTTGTATTTACTTGCATTTTTATTAATATTAAATTTAAGAAATACCTATGACTGTAAAAAGATACGCAATGGCAGTAAGATTGAAAGATGACAAAAGAGATTTTTATTTAAAAAATCATCAAGATGTCTGGCCTGAAGTATTAAGTGAATTAAAAAAAATAAGAGTAAAAAATTACAGTATATTTTTGAAAGAAGACTTCATGTTTGGTTACCTAGAATATGAAGGAGATAATTTTGATCAAGACATGGCAGACATGCAAAAAATTCCTGTTGTTGAAAAATGGACAAATTTAATGATTAGTTGCTTTAATCCATTTCCTGAAAATGAAGAAAATGATTCATGGGTAATGATGGATGAAATATTTTATTTAAAATAAATACAACATATTGCAATTGTCCAAAGTAAAAATAAAGATATGACAATTTTAGTTACGGGTGCAACAGGTTATATTGGTAGTAGAGTTGTTCTCCAATTGGCAAAAAGAAATTTAGAAATTGTTGCCGCTGATTTGGATATGGGTAAAAATAAAGACAAACTGGAAAAAAAATATATTGCGACAGGACATGACTTGAATTTACTAAAATTTGAAAAATTGGACATAACTAATTTAGAGAATATTGAATCAATTTTTGAAAAATATCATTTTGATAGTGTTATAAATCTTGCCTATGGCATAGGAATGATATGTGAGAACAATCCACTATTGGCAAGCAAAATTAATATCGTTGGCACTACCTCAATATTTGAAATGATTGTTAAACATAAGATAAGAAGATTAGTTTTTGCAAGCAGTGAAACTGTTTACGGCGCTAATCAATCTTTCTACGGCAAAAGACCAATTACTGAAAATGACTATAGCGGTATTGATCAGCATTTTTATACTTATGGCGTTATGAAATTACTGAATGAATTCATGGCCGAAAAATACATAAAAAAGCACGGTTGCAGTATAGCCTATACACGTCCTTCAGTTGTTTTTGGCTTTGGTCGACAAAACACGGCAATAAATTGGGCAGAAGATTTTGCTACAAAACCTGCACTTGAGGAACCTGTCCATTTGCCTTTTTCTAAAAAAAGTACTGATAACTGGATATATGTTGATGATTGCGCTGAACAACTTGTAAGACTTGCATTAAAGGACAAATTGAATTTTTCTTCATATAATACAGGTTCACAAACAGTAACAGGGGAAGAATTAGAGAAGACCGTAAAAAAAAAATTACCTAACGCGGAAATTTATTTTGATGAAAAAAATTTAAGAACACAATTGATTGATGATCAGGATGACTCAAGAATAAGAAAGGAAATTGATTTCAATCCAAGATCTTTTGCAGATGGTGTAAAATGCCTTATTGAAGAAGTTCGAGAATCAAAAAAAACTTAAGAGTATATAAATGAATATGAATTTTCTCACTACAGTTACTGGAAGCTATCCAAGACAACAATCCCAAAAAGATACACTGAGAAAACCAAGTGTAAGTGACGAAGAGGCATTGGAAATGATCAAATGGGCTTCAGAGGAACAAGCAAATTTAGGACTAGATATTATCACTGATGGAGAGTGCTACAGAGAAAATATGTACTGGTTTTATCAATTGCGACTTGATGGGGTAGATGCGATAAACAAGAAATACAAACATTTTTCAACTGGAGGTTCTATGGAAGGAGTTGATCTTAGTAAAACCCATGGAACCAAAGGTTTTGGTATTGAATGCGCTGTTATTAAAGATGAAATTAAAAACCTTAGGACAAGTTTAGCTACAAAATGGAGAATGGCAAGAAATAGTACACCTAGTAATATAATCGTTAAACAAACAATTACTGGTCCACATATGTTAGCCCGATTTAGCGTCAATGAAAGAACAGACATTTATCCCGATGATATTGCCTTAGCGAAAGCATACGCGGAAGTATTAATAGAAGAATTAAAAAAAGTAGTTAATGAAGGCTGTACATATATACAGTTTGATGAACCGGTATGGACAGAAAATGTTACTGAGTCAAAATGGGGTGCGGAAATATTAAATTATATAATTGCTCAATTCCCAGGAATAAAATTTAATTTGCATGTATGCGGTGGAAATGCTCACCGAAAAAGAGGGTATTTTGGAAGATACACAGATATGATTGAATCTTTTAAAATATTAAAAGTCGATGAAATACACTTGGAACATTGTAGTTTACATTATACGATGTTGGATATTTTTAAGGAATGGAAATTTGAAGGTTCAATTTCTGCAGGGGTTATTGATCAAAGAATAGACAATACAGAAACAGTTGAGGAAGTGGAAAAATATACAGAACCCTTGCTAGAATATTTCACTCCTGATAAAATTCTTCTAACAAGTGAATGCGGTTTTGGTCATGTACCCATTGAAATTACTCGTGCTAAATTAAAAAAACTTGTTGAATCGGCAGAATATTTGAGGACAAAATATTAAGTTAATTTTAGTTAAAAAAATCAATAATATCAGGAATATTTGACATTCCAACACACAAAACATTCTTTAAATTTATATAACTATTAATATTACTTTTGTTGATTCCTCCGGTAGGAATAAACGTCAAATTTTTATAGATATTTTCAATTGATTTTAATTTTAAATTTCCCCCACTTAAAGTTGCTGGAAAAAATTTAACAATATTTATTTCATTATTGTCCAAGTAATTAAACTCACTAATAGTTTCTGCCCCTGGAATGTAATTTTCAATTTTTGAATTAATCATTTCATAAATAGTTCCAGGTGATACAAAAAAACTAAAATTATAGTTTTTCACTTCTTCATATTGTTTTTTATTAATTATGGATCCAAGACCTATTATTAGATTTGGAAAACGTTTTTTTAATTTAATAGCATTTTCTAACGAATGACTTTCCCTAAGTGTGATTTCAATGATTTTTATTTTTTTATTGGTGTCTAATAAAGAGGTTAATTTTAATAGATCTTCTTTAAAATTCACTGAATTAATTATTGGTAATATTTTTTGCTCTTTTAATTTATTTACTAATTCTAGATCTAGATTCATGGAATTATTGCGCTCCTATGTTTGACGATTTTACTTCCAATGTTATGACCTTGTTTTAGTGCAAGATTGATATTATTCGTTTTAAGAAACGTTGCAATATAATGAGCATTAAATCCATCACCTGCACCAGCACTATTAACTATTGTTTTATGCCTTTTATTATTTGATTTATAAATTTTGTTATTAATAAAGACATAATTTTTTTCTACATTTAATCTATAAATAGCATGTTGAATTTTATTATTATGAATAATTTTAGTAAATTTAGACAAACTATTATTATTTTTCCATTGAAGCATATCTTCTCCTGTAGCAAATAGAATATCAACTAGTGGAAGATAATAATTTAATGTTTTGTTTAATGTTAATGAATTTTTCCATCTTGGTTTTCTTATATTAATATCGAAAATAATTTTAATATTGTCTCTTTTTAATGTATTTATAATTCGATAAAATATTTTTTGATGTTTATCTTCTATTAGAGACAAAGTAATTCCTGAAAAATATATATATTGGTAGGATTTTAATTTACTTATTATATATTTGGAATCTAAGTTATTAAAAAACTTTTTTGCTGCACTATTATCTCTCCAGTAAAAAAATTTTTTCTCACCATTTTTTTTACTTCTAACAATATATAATCCAATAATTTTATTATTATCTATATGAATTAATTTACTAGAAATGTTTTCCTTCTCAGCAAATTTTACAAAATTTTTACTAAATTCGTCCTTTCCTATTGCAGTTAAATAATCTATTTTAAAATTTAATCTAGATAAATAAACAGAAAAGTTAAATGTATCTCCAGCATAAGATTGAAAATATGAATTATTTTTTTCATTGATAATCTCAACCATACATTCACCCACTGAACACACTTTTGTTTTCATTATTTTGTATAAATTTTAATAATATATTTCTGATACTATCTTAGATAAACAATATATTTTATAATAGCTAATTATAATCTTAGCTTTATCTGCAAAAAATATTTATAAGAATAATATATTATGGATCTAAAGTTTATTAGTACTCCGCATCCTATTGGAAATTTTGTTAATGTTAGATTTACTGGTAATCTAGCGTATATTTCAGGACAAGGACCTTTTGATGATAATGGAAAATTGATTACTGGTAAAGTTGGTAAAGACTTAGATATTGATCAAGCTTATGATGCAGCTAAACGTGTTGGTATTTCATTACTATCAGTAATTAATAATGATATAGGGTTTGAAAAAGTTAATAAAATTGTAAAAATACTTGGTTTGGTAAATTGCACTGAAAACTTTATACAGCAACCACAAGTGATTAATGGATGTTCAGATTTATTTGTTGAATACTTTGGTGAAAAAGGAAAGCATGCACGTAGTGCTCTTGGAGTCTATGTTTTGCCCAATAATATTCCAGTAGAAATTGAAGCAATTATTGAACTAAATAATTAATCAGGCCATTTTAACCAACTTTTCATAGAAAGTTTTTTATACATCGATTGATTAATATTATTTTTAATTTTCTTATTAATTAATTTTTTAATTATTTTATCCATTTCTTTCATAACTATTTTTTCCTGATTTATTTTTAGATTACATGTATCTAATTCAAAATGGTTTAAATGAATCAGATCATCTCTAACATAAATTGAAGGGTTATTTTTTGTTAAATAATAAGCTAGTGATTGAACGCTGAAATTAGAGCTTTTACTATCAACAATTATTCTGAGCCTATTAATTTTATTTCCAGTAGGATCAGGTATAACTTCATAATCAATTCCTTGATAATTTTTTGTATCAAAATATTTTAACCAATAACTAATGATTTTTTTTTGTTTAAATAAATCATTTTTTGTATTTCTCTTATACCAATTCTCTACAGCTAAGATTGAAGAATATATTCCTTCCTTCCCAACCTTCATCCCCCTTCCTATGCCTAAATTTTGCAAATAAACATTTCTAATATATTTCTTTTTTCCTGCTACTATTCCAGCAGTTAAAGATCCCATAAATTTGTGAGAACTAAAGATTGCCAAGTCAGCACCTACAATAAAAAAATCTTCCATATATTCTTCAGATGCCGCATCTACAATTAGAGGAATTTTGAATCTTTTACATATTTTTATAAATGCCTTGATACTTAAAGAATTATAATCCGAACAGTGATGAGAAACTACGTACATTGCACAAGCAATGCTATTAATGTTTTTTTTAATCTTATTGATAACTTCATTATTATTACAAGAAAGTTTAGAGCCACATTTCAGAATTTTAGCACCTGAAAGCCTAATTGCTTGCCCAACTTCTGCTCCATAATTTGTAAGATGCCCTTGCTGTATAAGAACTTTATTTTTTAGACCTTGAGTATTTGGAAGTTTATAAATTTTTTGTAAATCTTTACCTGTTATAGTTGCTGCAACTGATTCAGTTAGTGCAGAAGATGAAGACGCAGTAATAACAGCACTTTCACAACCTAATTGTTTTGAAATTCTTTTTGAAGCAAGTAATTGCAATTCATCAATATTTACAAAAAAAGGTAAGATTTCTTTTGCAGCTTTAATATTATAATTCTTACATATTGAAGCACCTATTTTAGTCATAAAACCAGACACATTAATAATTGGAGTTAATTTATTTTTTTTATAAAAATGATTCATTATTTAAATATATAAATAAAATATAAATTTTAATTCTATTGGAATCAAACTTAAATATAGTCTATTTTAATAATAGTGAATTATTTAAACAAATTTAAACTAGATAATAAAATATCTTTAGTTACTGGAGGAGCTGGTGGTATTGGTATTGAAATTTGCAAATCTTTGTTGGATGCTGGCTCTAAAGTAATAATTGCTGATATCAATAACAAAAAATCAAAAAAATTATTAAAAAAAATTAAAAATAAAAATATAGAATATTATAAATTAGATTCTACTTCTGAAAAAAATATAAAATCTCTATCAAGATTTATATTAAAAAAATACAAAAGATTAGATGTATTAGTTAATTGTATAGGTATATGTTTTAATAAAGAAGCAGAAAAAGTTAAAAAAAAAGAATGGGACAAAGTAATTAACATCAATATAAATAGTATGTTTTATGTTTGTAAAGAATTTGGAAAAATATTTATTAAACAAAAAAAAGGAACTATTGTTAACATTGGATCAAATTCTGGTCTAATAGTTGATAAACCTCAACCTCAAGCCAGTTATAATTCCAGTAAAGCCGCTGTACATCAACTTACTAAATCACTTGCATGTGAATGGTCAAAATACAATATTAGGGTTAATGCTATCGCTCCTGGTTATGTTGCAACAGAAATGACACTATTGGGTAGAAAAAAACCACACTGGTTTAAATATTGGATTGAAATGACACCCATGAAAAGATTAGCAGAACCAAGTGAAATAGCTAGCGTAGCACTTTTCCTTGCATCAGAAAGTTCAAGTTATTGTACAGGATCTATCATTTCTGTAGATGGCGGATATACAAGTTGGTAAAAAATTTAAATATAATTATTAGTCAAGATTTTTGATAAAAAAACCCTTATTCTTTAGTAGTAATTTTACTTGCATTAATAAAATATATCTAGCAAAGCCAATGCCTTCAAAGAGATTATGAATTGTAGTATTAACAAAATAGCTAACATTTGTAAATTCCTCTCAAAAATTTACTGGACTAGTATTTATTTCGTATTAACATTAGCTTAAGTTTCTTAAAAGGAGGATATAAATGAAAAAATTTATATTATTTATTATATTATCATCAATACTATTTTCATTCAACATAGCGAATGCTTTTGATTGGAAGGCGCATTCAGGAAAAACAATTACAATTTTAATGAATGAGCACCCAGTATTAGATGGGGTAAGATCTTTAATACCGCAATTTGAAAAAGACACCGGTATCAAAGTAAAAGTCAATGCACTAGCTGAAGATCTGTTCTTTGATAGATTGGAAGTTAATTTAAGAGGAGACAAAGGTGCTGATGCACATTTCTGTCCTATGGACGCTACAGCTTTTAACCAATATAGCGCTGATTTGCTTCAACCGTTGAATGGTTTTTTAAATGATTCAACATCACCTGATTACGATGTTAATGATTTTCCTGCTGGATTTTTAAATGCAACAAATTTCCCAGGAGGACCAGGTTCAAACTATTATTGTATACCTATGTCTTTTGAATCCTACATCGTTTTTTATAACAAAGATCATGTTAATAAATATCTAGGGGGTAAACTTCCTGAAACTATGGATGAACTAATTGACATGGCTAATAAAGTAAAAGCAGACTCTGGTGGAGATGTTGCTGGTGCAGTGATGCGTGGACTTAGAACTGATACTAACATTGACACTATTTCAGGACTTGTATTTAATGCCTGGGGAGCTAGAGATATTGAAGGACCATATGGAGTTTGGTTTGACGGCGATTGGAGCAAACCAAGACTTGATGATCCTGCTATTCAAAAAGGCCTAAGTGATTACGCTGGACTTATGGCTGCAGGACCAAGTGATATTCTATCCTACAACTGGAATGAAGCAGGAAATGCGTTCTGTGCAGGTCAAGCTGCGTTCTTTGCCGATGCTTCCTTGTTTGGTCCGTGGTTTGAAACAGATGACTGTCCAGCATCAAAAGGAAATACTGGCTATATTACTTTGCCTCCACAAGAAAAAGGTGGAACTTCATACACAGCAAACTGGCAATGGGGTATTGGAATGGGTGCTAATGCACAAGAAAAAGAAGCAGGATGGTATTTCATTCAATATATGACTAATAAAGCTAGCGAAGCAATAATTGGAACCTTCCACGGAGGTGCGGGAAGACTTTCAACTTGGGAAAACCAAGAATATACAAGTACATTAAATTCTGATTATGTATCTGCAACTCTTGAGTCTATGAAAACAGTTAGAACTTCAGTAGTCCCGGTAGACGCATTTAATAAATATGCACTTGAAATTATGGATGTAATACTTCGAATTTACAACGGCGCTAGCAGTGCAGATGCTACTGCAGAAGGAAATGCTAATTTCAAAAAGATGTAATTATTACTTATTTACTTATAACATGGAGGGGAATTTTCCCCTCCTTTTTAAATAAAAATGAAACAAACCCCTTATTTTTTTTTATTACCTAGTATTTTAATACTTGCTTTTACTTCTTTATATCCAATTTGTTACTCTATCTATTACAGTTTTTTTAATTGGAATTGGGGCAATCAAAAAGATTTTGTAGGACTATCAAATTATATTTCTCTTTTAACAGATAAAAAATTTTGGATCATAATCAAAAATACTTTTGTTTTTGCATTTTTTGCTTGTTTAATTGAAATTATTATAGGTCTTTTGTTAGCAATCTATATCGATAGACTTAAATTTGGCTCTACAATAATTAGAACCTTACTTTTGATCCCTCTAATGGTTTCTGGAATTTCAGTTACAATGTTATTCAAGGTTATTTTAGATAATATGTTTGGTATTATTCCCTATTTTCTTTCGTTCATAGGTATTAAATCTAATTTTTTTGGATCATATGACGCTGCAATGCCTACAATTATTGGATTAGATGTTTGGTGGCAAACTTCTTTTGTATTTATTATTATTCTTGCCGGTTTACAAAGTATTCCGAGTGAACCTATTGAAGCAGCAAAAATGGATGGAGCAACTGAATGGGAAATTACAAGATATATTAGACTTCCAATGATACGTTCACTTATTTTTTTAGTATTAATTTTCAGATCAATAGATACGCTTAAAGTTTTTGATATTGTTTGGGGAACAACAGGTGGAGGGCCTGGACTTGCAACTGAAGTATTGCAGACATATGCATATAGAGTTGCATTTAGTTTTTTAGAGATGAGCACATCTATGACTATAATGGTTTTATTTTCATTCGTTGTGATCTTACTCACAGCAATTTATTCAAAATTTAATAAAGAAATATATGAATAAATTTTCCAAACATAAACATCTAATTACAGCTTATATCGTAAGTTTTTTTGCAATTGCTGTAACGATTCTACCAATTACATGGCTTTTTCTTTTATCAATAAAATCTAAAGGAGAAACTTTCACAAAACCTCCAAAATGGTTATTTAATCCAACTGCACAAAACTATATAGATTTATGGGATAACGATTTATTTAAAGATACTTTTGTTAATTCATTTTTTATTACTTTAATAAGTATAACTTTATCAATTATTATAGCTATTTTTGCTGCCTACGCTCTTAAAAGATATCAAATACGTTTTAGAACTGCTTTTATGCAGTGGTTGCTATTAGCTTACATGTTGCCCGAATTTTTATTTGTATTACCCATGTTTGCAATCTATCAGACTATAGGCATCTATGATACTTACATAGGTATGGCTTTAATTTATCAAGTGCATGTTCTTCCTTTTTCTATTTGGATGCTTAGAAGTTTTCTTGAAGAAATTCCAAAAGAAATAGATGATGCGGCTTACTTAGATGGTTGTAATCCTCTTCAAGCAATTTATAAAATTTATTTACCTCTAATTATACCTGGAATTGTTGCAACAGCTATATTGAATGGAATATGGATCTGGAATGAATTAGCGATAGCTCTTGGTTTAACATTTTTTGATGCGCAACCAATAACTGTAGGAGTAGCTTCTTTTAGAGGTTATGCTTCAATAAATTGGGGTGGAATGACAGGAAGTGCCATAATATCAATGATACCAATGATATTATTTGCAACCTTTGCACAAAAACATATTGTCAAAGGATTAACTTTAGGGGCAGTGAAAGGATAAAAAATGAATGCATTAGATAATCCAAAATTTTTATTAAACAATAAAACTGTTCAAACGATTTATGGAAGAAATTTATTACATGAATTAAATATGATTATTCCTAACAAAACTTTAATCGTAACCATGGAAGATTTATGGAACAATCTTTCAAATTTTTTTAAAAAAAATACTCAAGTGCATTTTGTAAAAAATTTAGATATTAATACTTTAGAAAATGAATATGAAAAAATAAAAGATTTTGATGCTGTAGTAGGAATTGGAGGTGGACAAGCTTTAGACACTGCAAAGTTTATTAGTTGGAAAAGCAATAAAAAACTTTTTCTAGTTCCAACTTCTATGTCTGTAAATGCTGCCTTTGGACAAAGATTTGCTGCGCGTATAAATGGAAACGTAAATTATATGGGATGGGCTGTACCTGAGGTAGTTTATGTTGATTATGACATAATTAAAAAAGCTCCAAGAAAATTTAACAGAAGTGGTATATGTGAAATAATGTGTTACCACACTGCACATTTAGATTGGAAATATGCTGATAGAATTGGCAAATGTGAAAGTAAGTGGCCTTACGATCAAAATGCAGTCAATGAGGCCCAATCGGTACTAGATTACATGTTGGAAGGAATAGATGACATAAAAGAAGTTAACGATAAAGGAATCAAAAGATTAATGAACGCAAACTCATGGGGTGGTCCCGCTTTTCATAATTTTGGATGGAACCCAAGACCAATAGAAGGAACAGATCATTTTGTTTTTTATTCATTAGAATATCATACAAAAAGACCCTATGTTCACGGTCAACCAGTAAATATGGGTGTTTATGTTGGTTCGCTTCTTCATAATTCTAAGGCTGATGAAATAATAGACTATATAATTAGAGCTGGGGTAGATATTCGGCCTGAGTCTATGGATATCACATGGGAAGAAATGGGTAACGCTTTAATTAAAATGAAAGAATATATAAATAAAATTGGTTTATGGCACAGTATTGCTCATGACAAAGCTATTGATGAAAATTTTGTTGCTGATCTAAAATTAAAAATTGAAAAAAAATACTCTAATTTTAAGGAATAAATAATACTTTTATTAAAAGAAATGAAAATTACAGATGTAGAAACATACGTTTTATTAGCAGATAATTATGATCCAAATTTGACTTCATCTGCACAAGATACATGCCTGCTAATTATTAAGACCGATGAGGGTATCGAGGGTTATGGGGAATGTGACACTAGTCCATGGGTTGCAAAAGCTTTTATTGAATCCCCTGGTACACATACCATGGATCAGTGTGTAAAAGATATTTTGATTGGCTCTGACCCCCTGAAGATAGATGATCTATGGTCAAAAATATATGTGGGCACGGCAATGACTGGAAGAAGGGGGGCCGGTGTCAACGCGATCAGCGCCGTTGATATGGCCTTATGGGACATCAAGGGAAAGTATGAAAATAAGCCAGTTTTTGAGTTAATGGGCGGAAAAAAACAAGATGAAGTAATTCCCTATGCATCCTTGCAACCTGTTGGACACTCTTTCCAAGAATATAAAGATTCACTGGTCGAATGGGCAATAAAAGCAAAAGACCTTGGTTTTAGGGCCGTTAAATCAGAAGTTACACTTAATGGCCCATATGCGCATAGTGGCTTGAATGAAAATGATGACAAAACCACGGAGGTAGTGGCAGCTGTCAGAAAAGCTCTGGGTCCGGAAATTAAATTAATGATAGATGTGCAATATCGTTGGTTGAATGCGGATGAAGCGTTGCCAGTTGTTAAAGATTGGAAAGAGTTTGATATTTATTTCCTTGAAACACCTGTTTGGACTGACGACATTAAAAGTTATGCGCGTATGCATGATGAAGCACCAATGAAAATAGCTGCGGGAGAATGGTTAAGCACTCGTTATGAGTTTGAAGATTTAATAATTAACGGCAAAATAGATGTAGCTCAGCCCGATGTAGGGCGTTGTGGAGGATTAACTGAGGCAATGAAAATTGCAAAATTTTCCCAAGAACATAAGAGGATAATTGTTCCTCACTGTTGGAAAACATCTGTTTCTATTTCTGCTACTGCTCATTTTGCTTTCAACACGCCAAATTGTGTTTTCATTGAATACTTACCACCGCAACTGTGTGTTGAAATATTAAGAAAAGAACTAGCAACGGAAGGTTTTGAATACATTGACGGCAAAATTTTACCGCCAACTAAACCAGGACTGGGTATAGAATTAAATAGAGATGCAATAAAAAAATACCAAGTCGCTTAAACTATAATTTTAAAAATCACGGCTGCTTCAAAAATTTTTCCCGGTTTTAAGTTTTTTAAACCGTGGTATTTCATATTGTTTTTTTTAAAAAAATAAGAGTCTCGAGTGTTTGTCACTGGCTCAACACAAAAAAAATTTTCATTTTTAGGGGAATAAATATGTAAATTTTTTACATTTTTCTTATTTTTTATGAAAACCGTTAACAGCTTATTTAAAATAAGTTTCGTATTGCCATTCCAACTGATAAAAGTTTCATCAATATTAATTTTATTAAAATTAAATGATTGGTTGTTTTTTAATAATTTTTTTATTTTTATTTTATTATTCTTGTCAATTTCAACATATTTATAGGTATTGGAAAAAATCCTGGAATTTATATTAAGATTAAACCAAGGATGAAAACCAATTCCACAATCAAAAGATTTCTGGTCTTTGTTTTTAATTGAAACTTTTATTTCTAAACAGTTTTTAATTAATCTAAATTTTTGAATAGTTTCATATTTGTAAGGAAAACTTTTTTTGCCATTATGAAAAAATTTTAATGATACATTGGATTTATTTCTATTAACCACTTCCCAATTATTAACCCAACCCTCTCCGTGTATGGTGTCCGGTTCAAGTGGATGGGTTCTTTTTAAAGGAATATACTTGTTTTTATAGAATAGTGACTGCTTTCTTATGACTCCGAAGTAGGGTACAGTGGAAAAATAACCTGAAAAATATGAACTGTATTTACCTATTTTTCTTTTTTTAAAACCTCTGAATATATCTATTTTGTTGTCTTTTACTTTAGCTTGAAACTTAAATATTGAACCTCCAACATCTGGGCAGTATTCAAGGTACAATTTATCGTTCTCTAAAATACCAAGTTGCATCTAGAAATTTATACTTGTGTAAGGAATTTTAACACCTTTATAATCTGTTTTAATTATAAAACTCGACCCTGAGTGAGGATATCTTCTTAGTAGTTTTCCAGTGACACCGTATTTTGCTGATGTAACGAATAAATGGTTCAAGTTATTACCAATAAATGTGACACTTGTAATATTTAGTGCGGGTAAATTAATTGAAAAATCAATTTTACCATTTTTCAAATTTATTCTACTGACTTTTGCCCCCGCCCAATGTGCAACCCAAAGTCCATTATTGTTATCCAAAGCAATGCCATCAGGAAAGCCATCTTTCTTTTTCAATTTAATAAGCGTTTTGCGTTCAAAATTTTTTAAATTATAGTGGTATACTTTTGAGTTAAAAGAATCAGAAAAATATAATTTGTTATTTTTTTCATCAATTGCTGGTCCATTAGATACTTTGAATTTTCTATCTACTACTTCAAAATTATTTTTTGTAAGATATCCAAAATACCCAAGATCCTCAGTTTCCTTTAGATGGCATAAACCAATCCACAATTTATTTTTAGTTATTGTTCCGTCATTATATGAAATATATTTTAGTTCATTATCTTTCCTAACATCAATGACTTTAGTAATTTTTTTAGTTCTTCTATTGTAATTATATAAACCATTGAAACAGCTTAAGTAAAAATTACCATTATTGTGAGGATAAATATTTCCCAAAGGTTTGGGCAGTATGATCTTTTCTTTGTAAAAAGAATTATTTTCTAGTGAATAAATAAAAAGTGTAGGATCTAATAAATCTAAAAAAACAATTTCATTAGATTTATGCAAATAAAAACCACTTTCTCCCAAGACGGTTTTTGTGTCTATGATATCAAAATCAAACATTCTTATATTTGAAATTCTAATAATTTGCTCTCATTGATTTCAATTCCTAAACCTGGTTTATCGGGCAAAGGTATGGTGCCATTTTTTACTTCAAGCTCATTAATAACCAAATCTTTTCTTAATTGCGATTCTGATAATTCTTTAGGTAAAAATTCAATAAAAGAACAAGCAGGAGAGACTGCTGCCAAATGAACGGATGCGGCTATGCCAATAGCAGACTTCCAGCAATGAGGTACGACTAGCACACCTTTGTCTTGTGCGTACTGGGATACTCTTTTGGCTTCAGTTAGTCCCCCGACTCTTCCAACGTCTGGCTGAATAACATCAACTTTCCCCTTGTCGATTGTTTCAAAACATTCAAAACGCGTTTGAAGCATTTCTCCAGTAGCAACTCTTATTGGTGAATTTATGGACAATTTTGCTGTGCCTTCTAAATCATCGATAGGTAAAGGTGTCTCGATAAAATATAAATTATCCTTTTCAACCATCCGTAGGGCTCTTAGTGCGGTTTTCCAATCTTGCCATGCATACGCAACATCGGCCATTAAAACCATATCATCCCCAACAGCTTCCCTGCATTTATGAACCATGTTGGCAAACTCTCTGTCATCTTCTATTTGGAGATTATTATGCGAATAAGGACCTTTGATGCAAATCTCTAGTTTTGCTGCTTTAAAGCCCAGCTCTTTTGCCTTAACAGTTTTTTTTACAAGACTGTCAGAATAATCTTTAAGGGTACGACCTTCGGGCAATAATGAAGCATAAGGCGTAATTTCTTTTTTAACCGAACCACCCAATAATTTCCAAGTTGGTTGACTATATATTTTTCCACACAAATCCCATAAAGCCATATCTATAGCTCCGATTGCACATATCCCCAGGCCTCTTCTTGTTGTCATCATAGTTTTTTCATTCATTTCATGCCAGAGACCTTCAACGTTTCTAGGATCTTTCCCAACTAATAATTCTTTAAAACCTCTTCCCATCGCATGAGTTCCAGGCGAATCAATAATTGCTTTTACCCCCCATGGATTGGTATCCGTTTCTCCAATCCCTATCAACCCTTCATCAGTATGAATTTTAACTATAAGATTATCTTGAGCGGAACTACATGCATCTGCATCAAAGTCAGGTATTAATAAACTATAACATTCAAGATCTGTGATTTTCATAGATTAAAGCTTATAAAAACAGGGGCTATTAAGCCCCTGTTACAAAAATTAATTAGTTAGAGGCTTTAACTTCGTTCCAAACCCTATTACGCCATTCAAAATCTTCAGCTGGTTGTAACCAGTTTAATCTATCAGCATAATCAAGTCCTGGAGATTCGTGAGTTACTGTTCCATAACCATATCTCTCATTCATTAATTCCTGAGTGGATTTTTCAATAAAGAAGTTTGCCCAAGCATGTGCTAGATCTTCATTTGCTCCTGCGGTCATCGCCCAAGTATCAAGCCAACCTATTCCACCTTCTTTTGGAATAATGTATTTAACATTGTGACCCATATCTTTTAAAGCAACTTCCTGAAACTCTCCCATGGAAAACATAAGAGAAATTCCTCCACCGTCATAAATTTGATTACCTTCATCAAATCCCGCATAGTAAGTCACAACAAGTTTTTTTTGAGCGATAAGCGTTTGCTTAACTTGCTCCATCTCAGCTTCAGATAAGTTATAGGGATTATCCATACTAAGATAGATAGCGGTATTAACTATGTTGTTGTTTGTGTCATCCAGAATAATCATTTTTCCTGCGTTAGCCGGATCGTGCATTACAGACCAAGAATCAACTCCTCCTTCACCCCATTCGTCAACATCATATATTAATCCAAGTGATCCCCAAGAAATAGGAACGCCATAGTAGCCACCATCAATTTCTACTTCCTTTACATTTTGAAACGCTGGCATTAAGTTGCCAAAATTTGAAAGCTTACTTTTATCATAAGCTTTTAGTAAGCCCGCGCCATGATATCTAGGAAACAAACTTGTATCAATTGAAATTAAATCAAAATCTTCGCCTTTACTTGCCTGAGTAAGTGCAAATAATTCATCAACGCTTCCTACATATTTTACTTTTACCTTAGCATCATATTTTTTTTCGAATTCATCTATCCATTCTTGTTCTGCATAACCTTCAAAACAACCGAGTCTTAGTTCTTTTGCTGCAAAAGCAGAAAATGAAAATAAAATAAAAAATAAAGTCGAAAAAATTAATCTAAATAAACTTTTCATAATTCCTCCTAGTTGATAGAATTTAATCACATATAAAAGGAATATTCAAATACAATTTGTTATTTACAAGTATAAATTAATATTATTAGATACAAAAAAATAATACTGACTGATTTCTATACTAATATGGATGATAATACTGAAATTATACTTGATTTAAAAAATATCAATAAATCCTTTGGAATTACTAAAGTTCTTGAAAATATAAATATATCAATCAAAAATAATGAATTTTTTACAATACTTGGATCAAGTGGCTCTGGGAAATCTACTATTATTAGGATGATTGGAGGCTTTACTAAGCCTAGCTCTGGGGAAATTATTTTTGAAAAAAAAATAATAAATGATGAGCCTATTTTTAAAAGACCCTTTAACACTGTGTTTCAAGATTATGCCTTATTTCCTAACATGAACGTCTTTAACAATGTTGGCTTTGGATTAAAAATTAAGAATATTGATAAAAACATTATTAAAGAAAAAGTTTTGGAAGTTTTATCTATTGTGGGTTTAGAAAGTTTATCAAATAGAATGCCACAAGAATTATCTGGTGGGCAACAACAAAGAGTGGCTTTAGCAAGAGCAATCATCTGCGAACCAAAAGTTATACTTTTAGATGAGCCCCTTGGAGCATTAGATGCAGAATTAAGAAAACAAATGCAATTATTTTTAAAAGAAATTCAAAAAAAAATTAAAATTACATTTATTTTTATTACTCATGATCAAGAAGAAGCAATTTTTTTATCAGATAGAATAGCTGTATTAAACAATAATAAATTCGAACAGATCGGAACACCAAAAGAGTTATACTATTCACCTAATACACCTTATTTAGCGACATTTTTTGGGGAATGTAATTTGTTTAAGTGTGAAGTAAAGAATATAACTCAAGACACAGCGTTACTTAATTCAGAATTTGGTAATTTTCAGACTAAAATAAGCAATAATATAAAAATTGGAGATAATGTTAGTTTTGGAATAAGGCCGGAAGAAATTAATTTAATAAATGAAAAAATAGAAAATAGTCTTGAACTTACTATAGATGAAATAAATTTTAAAGGATCTGTTTCAACAGTAAATTTAATAAGCAAACATTCAAAACAAAAAATAAAAATACAAAATATTAGTTCAAATGTATCTAAAGCTCTATCCCCTGGATTGAAAGTTCATATCTTATTCAACCCTAATGCTGGAAACATTTTTCTCTCATGAAATCAGTAATTGATTATTTCAGTAGCTCAATATGGACTATCATTAGCTTTATATTAATAATTTTTTTAATCCTTATTCCTCTTGGATCTTTTTTATCTTATTCATTTTTTACAGTAGATGGACTTGATATAAATCATGAATTTAGTCTTGCTAATTATAAGGAATTTTTTATCGATGAAATATATATAAATACTTTCGTTAGAACTATATTTTTAGCTCTAACTGTTATGTTTTCATGCATTCTGCTTGGTTACCCTGTTGCATATTTTTTGGCTCGTTACGCTGGAAAATTTAAATACGCAATTCTTTTGATGCTAATTATTCCATTATTTATGAGTTACATTATCAAAATTTATATGATGAGATCTATTCTTGGTTACTCTGGATTAATAAATAAAGTATTAAAAATGCTAGATATTATCGAAAAGCCACTTGAGTTTTTTTTATGGAATCAAAATGCAGTAATAATCACTCTTGTAATAATATTGTTGCCTCTAATCATAATTCCAACATTTATTTCTCTAGATAAAATACCTTCTAATATAATTGAAGCTTCATTTGATCTCGGATGCAAACCTTTTCAGGCATTTAAATATGTAATATTCCCAATTGGATTTCCAGGATTGGTAGTGGGATCAATTTTTGTTTTTATACTTGCATTAGGGGATTTTGTAACGCCTCAGTTGGTTGGCGGCACCTCAGGTTTTACATATGGTAAAATAATTTATAGTAATTTTGGTTTAGCATTTAATTGGCCATTTGGAGCATCTCTTGCTAGCATATTATTGTTTGTTTCTGTGATTATTATAGCGCTCACTAACTATTTAACTAAAAAAAGAAAATCATGACAAGATTAGAAAATGTAACAAAATATATGATGGCGCTATTAACAACTCTGGTTGTTACAACGTTATATGCTCCAATTATAATGACTATATTTTTTTCGTTTTACAAAACGAGAAAAGGTCTAGTTAATTGGGAATCTTTTTCGTATGAGCCATATACAAAATTAATTTTTGAGAAACAAATATTGGAATCATTACTAAACTCTTTATACGTAGGAAGTTTAACGGTTGTCTGTTCGGTTGTTGTTGGATTTTACTTTGCCAATTACTATCATACTAGTAGGGGTAGAATGAAAGAACTACTTCAATTTATTATTTTTTTACCTTTTTTAATGCCTCCTATAATAACTGGTCTTTCTTTGTTAATTTTTTTTAGAGAGATAGGGTTACCTAGATCATTAAACACCGTTGTTATTGGGCACACAATATTTGTACTCGCAATTGTTTTTAAAATTATATTAAATAAATTAGAAACATTAAAAAGCTCACTAATGGAATCTGCTTATGATTTGGGGGCAAGTAAATTACAGGCTTTTTGGTATGTTTTGCTTCCAAATATAAAACTCTCATTAATTATAGCCGGATTACTTGCTTTTACCATATCTCTGGATGAAACTTTGATAACTTTATTTTTAATAGGAAGTGATACGACATGGCCAATTAAATTATGGGCAAAAATGAGAGTAGGCTTCTCTAAGCAAGTTAATGCATCAGTGACATTAATACTAATATTAACATCTTTTTTAGTTTTGCTGATTGCAACAATTGTATCTAGATCTGAAAAAAGGATAATGTATTAATATGTATAATGAACAAAGATTGTTAAATAAGAAAACTATAGTCACGGGTGGTGCAAGAGGTATTGGCGCTGGAATAGTAAGGAGATTATACGCCGAAGGTGCTGAAATTATTATTTCAGATTTTAGAGAAGAACTAGCATTGGATTTAATCCAGGAATTGGATCAGGATAAAGGCAACATTTCTTTTCATAAAACTGATTTATCAAAAGAAGAAGAAATAATAAAACTATTCAAATTTGCTAAAGATAAATGGTCCTTGTTAGATATATTTATCAATAATGCGGGTATTGAAGAAGGGTATTTACTTAAAGATCAAACATATGAAAAATATAGGAAAACGATGAAAATTAATATGGATGCGCCATTTCTCTGTTCCAAATATGCATTGCCACTGTTTGAGAAAGCTAATGGTGGAAAAATTGTTATGATTACGTCTATACAAGGAATAAGAGGCTATAAGGGAAGTCTGGCATATAATACCGCTAAAGGGGGATTAATAAATATGACGAGAGTTTTGGCCGTAGAATTGGCAGAAAAAAACATACTTGTTAATTCAGTTGCCCCTGGTTTCATTAATACTCCAATGGCAATTATGAAGGACGGGGTTTTTGAGGGTGACACAGATTGGTTCAAGGATGTTTATTTAAAGTATGAAAAATTACCAATGAAAAGATATGGCCATCCTGATGATATCGCCGGAGCAGTTTATTTTTTTTGCTCTGAGGACAGTAAGTATGTGACGGGCCAAACACTGCTGGTGGATGGAGGAGTTTCAATTACTTTTTGATTAATGAAAATAGAAAAAATTGAAGTATTTGTAATTGGCCCTGAAGACACTCATTATACCTGGTC
>Ga0208391_1000243_pt1 | contig 30776 bp, 39 predicted proteins | sample Knorr_S23_td_Bot_FD_185612 | JGI IMG/M metagenome (GOLD analysis project Ga0208391, IMG submission 185612) | Marine microbial communities from Southern Atlantic Ocean transect - Knorr_S23_td_Bottom_ad_3770_LV_A (SPAdes) (version 2) | ecosystem: Environmental > Aquatic > Marine > Oceanic | place... | reverse complement strand
GCCACTCCAAAAAATATCAGATTACCTCCTGCACTCATTACAATATATCAGAATCATTTAGTTGATTAACTTTCCAATGATTTAAAATTAATTGTATATTACATATTATCACATACATTTTGATAGATTTTCAGTTGATTACAAATTTACTGAATTTTAAAAAGCCTTAAGTTGATAAATAAATTAAAACTATTAGTGAAGAAAAATACTCTATTAGGATTAACGATAATTAGTTGTATTGGAGTAGTTTTTGCAGTAATTTTTGATGATAAGATTGAAGAAACAAAAAATCCTACAGAAAATGATGAAGTAATTATAGACAATAAAGAAATCATAAAAGATAACAAAGTTGCAGAATTGAATGTTGAGCAGAGAGTAGAGGAGTTACAATTACAATATGATGAAATAATTGAATATTCATGTATGGAATCAAGACCTCAATCATATTTTGAAATTGTAATGGAAGAAAGAATTCTAGAAGCAGAACACCGTTTAAGATATCTATCAGATCAACAATCAGAAATTCAAAATATTAAAAATGAAATTCAATCAATAAATGAAAATAATCTGATATTAAACAATGAGCCATTTACATTATTTGAATGGGAATGTGTAAATCAGAAATATTGGGTAGAAGAATATCCACATTTACAAAAAATTCTAGATTAATTATTTTACTTACAATGAATACAAGTTATTTCCCGAACTATCTCATATGTCAAATATTTTCAATGATAGAAGGTTATATCAAATTCAGTTCTAAATCTAGTATTGAAAAATGCAATAACAACTCACGACTGGGAGATGTTGGAGCACTTAAGCAAAAGCGTAATTCCCGATGGGAGCACTCTATCATTATCAAATTTCCAAGATATTTCATGCCCACTACATCTCTTTTACAGAATTAAATTACACAATGTATAGTATAATGTATGGCAGAAAAAATTACTGCAGACCAACTAAAATCACAAAAAAGTGATTTTGTTATTATAGATGTCCGAGAATCAGATGAACTAGAAGGTGGAATTATAGAAAATTCTGTTCATATGCCTCTTGGATTATCTATTAGAAATGCAAAGAAAAAACAAATTGAAGATTTGAGAGACAAGAAAATCTGTACTTACTGTGGTACAGGGTATAGGGGAAACATTGCAGCTGATGAATTAGTAAAAGAAGGATTCAATGCAGTTACACTTGATGGTGGATACCCTTCTTGGAATCAATCTTAAATTTTTTATTTCCTTAAATATTAAAATCATGAATTACTCTTAATGGGTCTAAAAGATATCAATCTAAAAGAAGAATATCGTTCAGATGTAGATGATATTGTTGCAGAATTCTTTTTTCCTTGCCTAAGTAATTGTATTCAATATGATAGATGTGTGAATTTTTTATCAATTCAAGCATTAGCTACAATATCAATGGCATTTGATAATTTTAATTCAGGTAAAGCAAAATTAAGAATGATTACAGGTCACAGATACAAAACAGAAGATCTAAACTTGTTTACAAAATTATTTTCTGAAAAATTTACAAAAACATTTGAAGGGAAATTCATTAAAAATAGTAAAATTCAGAAATTACAAGATATAGTAAATAACGGACAAATTGAATTAAAAATTGCAATTCCAAATTCAGAACAAGTTGCAGATGAATTCTCAGAAAGAATTGGAATTTTTAGAGATGAAGAGAATGAACAAGTTGCATTTACAGGGACGTCAAAAGAATCATTTTCAAATCAAACAAGAGATTTTGAATCAGTTGACGTCTTTACATCATGGAATGATAAAACAAGAGTTGAAAGAAAAATGGAAGACTTTGAAAAGTTATGGCAAAATAAAACAAAGTATGTAGATGTTTGTGATTTCATGTATGCAGAAAAAAATAATCTTTTAAAATATTCATCAAAATGGGCTACACAAATTTAAAATTCAAAAGAATCTTCTAATCTTGTCTTATTTTCAGAGAAATTCATTTTATTAATTTTGTAATAAATTACTTCACCGCGTCTTTCAATTACTGCGATAATAGGTTCTTTTCCCATTTGGGTTATGTCATCAATTTTTTTTTGTAATGCACCCATCTTCTCTTGTTGGCCTTCATTGAGACCAAAAATTAGAAATTTTGCACCTTTTTCACCAAAATGTCCTCGCTCATAAACTCTAAAATCAGAACCAAAACCAAACCCGTCTTTAACAACATATCCTCTAGTTTTCAAATCACGAAATATCAAAAATTTTGTGAGGATTTCAGAATTTGTTTTTTGACAAATACTCATGTAAGAATTAAAATCAATTTGTTTTTTATTTTTCTTTAAGACTAATTTGTGAGTATATAGTAAATACAGAGTTTCAAATTGTTTAAGAAGTAATTGGTTTTTTTCAATTTCACCATATCCTTTTTGTTGTAGATCATGGATCATAGATGTATTAGAAATATGAGTTTGATCTAAAATCAGTTCACCACTAACTTCAGGAGTTTCATCCATAATGAAGAGAAAAATGGAAGATTTCCATATAAGCATTGGAAATATGTCCAAATTGTTGCTAACCGTTAAAATATGGGGATTCTTGGTTGAGATTATCATGCATGGTGCAAATTATAGATCTGGAAAAGGTCAAGTATTCACAAGAAAAGAATACATCAAAGGTAAACCACAAATTAAAATTGCAAAATTCCAAGGTGGCAAAAGGGGCACATACCAGTATTGTGTTCAATTATGTCTAAATGAAAAACTTCAGATCAGACATATGGCAATTGAATCAACTAGATTAGCTGCAAACAAAACACTAGAAAAAACAACTGGGGAAACAGGGTATTATACTAGACTTAGAATTTATCCACATAATCTCTTAAGAGAAAATAAACAAATTGCCACTGCAGGTGCAGATAGAGTTTCAGAAGGAATGAGAAGATCATGGGGTAAAGCAACTAGCCTAGGCGCCAGAGTTAGACAAGGACAATGTATAATGGAATTATACGTTAGTGGAGATGCACATCTTACAGCAGCAAAGAAAGCACTTCATGGAGCATGTGTAAAATTACCAGGAACACCAAAAATCAAAGTAATTGAGTGGAATAAAGCATCACCATAGATTTTCTAAAGTAGATTTCTTATTTTCAATAAATTTTAAAAATTCATCAAATTCTTGTTTTGTTGGTTCTCTATCTAGAATTCTTTTACTTTGGTAAAAAAAAGCATTGTAAAGTCTACCTACAACAATACCTAGCGCAAAAGATTTTGAATCATCAATAGTTGAAAGAGATTTAATTAATTCTTGAATGTCATCCTTGTTAGAAATAGTGTCTTGAATTTTTTGTTCCATTTTCTTTAAAAGAATTTCATCCATGAATAATTATTACAATTAAAGCTTAAAAACGCTTAAATCTGCAAATTCAATCCTTTGTATTGTTGCAGTTATAGTACAGTCTGGTTAGTACTCGTGCTTGCCAAGTACGTGACCCGGGTTCAAATCCCGGTAACTGCACCACTTATTGATTTTTAGGCATCAACCCAGTTTTAATTATTTCAAGTGCATCGTGAGCTTTTTCAGGACGTGGTAATTGAATGGCTATTACATTATCTTGTCCATATCTAGATTCAGGGGAATTAAGTACAAGCATAGAGGTATTTGCAAGAACTTCAAAAAACTTTAGATCAGTTTTTGCATTGACAAGAAACTTTTCAGAGATATTACCTATTGAAAACGTCAAAACCATTTCAACAAAAACATTTCCCAATCCATCTTGAAGTATGTTAAGATCAGTATTAACAGAAAAGGGTTGTCCTTCAATCTTTGATCGAATTAAACCGTATTTTTCTTCTTCAATTATTATACACGGAGTTTCTTTTCCTTCAAAATCAAAAGTTGTAATTCCATCATGAACGTTATCTAACATTCGTTGTAATTCATCAGACATCATCATCACGTTCTAAAATTGGGACAATTTTATCACTTGCTTTTATCAAAAATGGAGAAATAAATGCAGTAACAATTGAAATTATACCTACTAATGGGAACAAGAAAGCACTTACAGCACCAATGTCAACACCAACTTTTACAATTATAATTGAGAATTCACCACGTGGTGCAGCTAAAGTAAATGCTGAACGAATTGCCTTTCCACGTTTTTGTCTGAAAATAAAATTACCTAACATATTACCACCAAACTTCATACCAGTGGCAACTGCAATCAAAGCAATTGCAATAAAAATATAATTTTCAAGTTGTGAAACATCCATTAATGCACCAACTGAGATGAAAAATATTGCCACAAACATGTCTTTGATAGGACTGGAAAGTAATTTTGCAACTTCAGCTGATTTTGATTCAGCGACAAGTACACCGGCCAAAAATGCCCCAATTGCTACAGATAATCCCACGATATTTGCAAGTAGTGCATAACCAAAACAGAGACCAAGAACACTCAAGAGTAGAATTTCACGATTTTCTGCAGCTGCAACTCTATCAATTAGAGGAGGGATAACACGTGTTCCAAGAGTAAACGTTCCTACGATAAGACCAGCTGCAACTAACACAATAACAACAATAGATTCCACAGATACAGTTCCAACTAAAGCAACAGATTGTAATGTAGAAATTAAAATTACAGCAATAATATCCTCTACAATTAAAATACCCAAAATAAGGATAGATGATTCTTTTTTGATTTTTCCCATCTCTTCTAAAAGTTTGACAATAATAGCAGTACTGGATACAGATAAAGCTGCAGAAATGAATAGTGCATCCATAAATTGTAAACCTAATGCAGTTGCAACATAAAATAGAACACCTAATGTAGAAAACAATCCAATAGTACCAATTCCTATAGATACACGTCCAATGGTTTTGATTTTTGCGTATGGAAATTCAATACCAATTACAAATAGAAGTAAGATAACACCAATTTCAGCAAAAAGATTTAGTGCAGAAATATCAGATAAAATACCAACACTGTTCAATAAATCAGGTGACGATCTACCTTCAGGTAAAATCCAAGACCAAAGAGGAGAAAGAGGACCAATGAGCATTCCAGCAAAAAGATATCCAATAATCAATGGTTGTTTAATTTTAAAAAATGCAAGTGTAATTACAGCTCCAATTATCATGATAAAAGCTAAATCAGTTACAAAACTTGTATGAGGTAATTCAGGAGTTATCTGTTCAATCAAAGTATTAACGGTACTATTTAGAGAATTTTGAATTTCTGTTGGATCTAATTGAAATGAAAAGTTTTGCACATAATCAATTAACAAATTTCATTAAAAATGATATCGCAGTTAAAATTTAAAAACAAAATGGATAGAAATTAAAAAAAAAGTGACATATTCAAAGAAATTACAAACTTGAAACTCTTTATGCCTAGTAATTTTACTTAAAGTGCAGAGTGATGAGTAGGTCATCTGAATAAAATGAAGAGATATGACCTGGGGTAACTGACTGCATTTATGGTTACATTGTAATCACCTGACTATTAATAGTACGGTACTGTACTGTACTATATGATTCAATGTGAATATTGTCCAAGAGGATTCATTGAGACAACAAATGGTCTAGCTGAGAAGACATTTCATGAGTTACTTCATGAACCAGAAGTTGTAAACAAATGACTCTTTACATTTTTTATTTTACACCTAACTTTTTTTATCATTAATTTTTTAATTTAATTAAGATGGCATCTAAAACTAGTAAAAAGAAGGTAGTTAGACCAGTAAAAAGACAGCCGAGTCCAGCAGCGATTTTAAAAAAAGTAGGAACAGTTTCGGATTCCAATAAAGCGTTACAAAAAGAAATTAAAGTCATGACAAAAATTTTTGGTGAAAATCAAAAAGTGTTAGTATCAATGAAAGGAATGATAGATACGTTAACATCAACATTAGAACATATTCAAAAGCAATCAAAGCAAATTAACATAATAGAAGATGATACACAAAAACTATACGCAGGATTAAATCAAGTAAGATCACAATCTAATTTAATTAATAAAATCAACAATCAAACTGAAAAACTTGAAAGTGAATTAAACAAAATTTCAGAAATTCAAAAAACATCAAAACCTCAAGAGATGTCTCAAAAAGTTGAAGACAGTATCAATTCAATTTCAAATAACTCTCAAATGATCATAAAAATTGCCCAGAGAGTTGATGAAGTCAGAGATAATTTACGAGAAGTTTCTGGGAAGACAGAAGCATTTTTAGAAATTAGTTCTGAGATGAATAAATTAAAAGAAAATATTGAAGAAATTTCTGGGAAGACAGAAGATCTCAATACAGGGACTCAAGTAGTTCAAAGTCTAAAACAAGAATTTGAAAAAATTATAGAAGGCATATCAGATACTTCAAATCTTAATGCAGAATTAGAATCAATTAAGATTTCAATAGATGCAATTTCATCAAAAGCTTCAAAAATTGATTCATTAGGGGGTGTGATTGAGGGTCTCAAACAACAATTTGAGACAATCGCATCAAATGTAAATTCCAGAGAGGTAATTAGTTTAGAATCAATCAAAGAGTTAGGAGGTAAAATTGATAAAATTGAAGCAGATATTGGATCATTATCAAAAAGAGCAGACTCTACAGCATTTGTAGGAGAAAATCTAAAATTAGTTCAAGAGGATTTCTCAAATTTCAAATCAAATGTATATGATAAAACAAACAATATTGAGCAAAAAATAATATCAGTGTCAGATATTTTAAAAAGACAAGATGCATCAACTGCAGAATTTCATAAAAAATCTGAAAAATTATTTGAAGAGATACAATTAGTTAGAAATGTTACAAACAAAGCCGCAAGTGATTCATCAAATGAGATTATGGCATTGTTAAAACTTTCAGAATATCAATCAAACATCAGAATGAATACAGAATCCAAGTATGGAAATTCAAAGGATTTAGAAAAAATGGCAACCCATACATCAGAAATTGTAAATTTGTTTGATAGGGTTTCAATTGAAGCAGGTGAAAAAATACCATTACCTCACGAAGTAAGACAATGGGCAGTAAGTAAGATTTTAGATTGTGCCGATAGATGGGAGATTAGATTTAGTGATGTTTATTCAATTTTATCAAATGCCATTGGACGAGACATGCTAAAAGAATCAATAAGAATTCAGCAAATACGAGACATTTATGGAATTAGAGCAGTTGATGAAATCAGAAAAGATCTAAATATTTCCTAGATACCGATTTCATCTATTTTCTGGAGTTGTTCTTTCTTTCTTTTCAATAAAGTAATGATTCCAATTACTACTGCAACCCAAACTACACTCATCATCATGTTTACAGGACTGACGTACATGTATGGAGTTGAATCCATTACATTTGTTTTTAATAATTCTGCTCTATCGTTGATATCTAACATTCCTGTATGAAATGCAGAATTATCTTTTGAAATGGATGCGATTTCATTAACACTTGTAATCATGGTGTCAATATTATTTTGAATTCTGAGGAAGTTTGTGGATTCTGTACTAAATATCCAAACGGGGTTTTTAGCAATCAATTTACCGTTTGCATCAACTGTATCAGGAATATTCACCATTACAATAGCCAAATCAGTTTGAATTGCTACTAAATGTTCACGAATTACATTAGGATCTGAAGAAGAGACAATTCCATCGAGATTTCCTCGAATTCTATCAAGAGGGTAAATGTCAGTATTGTAACCAGAAATTGCCATGTAACCACCAAATACAATTATCGCAAGAATTCCAACCATTGCAAGTTTGTAAATATTATTTGCAGTTTTCTCTTTTTTTGTGAGAGGTACATCATTTTTGGATTTATTTCTTCTAAATCGCGTATGAGATATACTCAGGTATGCGATAAAGAAAAAGCCAATAGTTTGTAATGCAATAATTGGTACAAAAATTGGATTATTTGAAAATATAGCAATAAAGATTCCCATAATACCATATACGCCAAAAAAGATCTCAAGAAGTGTAGTTTGTGTAAATGGTAAATTGTAGGCCTTGTCTTTCCAATCATCATCTTTTGAAATTAGACCATATTTTGGAGTCCGAAGAAATTCATTTTTCTTTCCAAGAACTGCATCAAAGACTGCAACAGTATTATTTACAGACATTCCAGCATTGTAAATTAACAATGCAGGCATTATCTTCATTTTTGATTTCCAAGATTTACCATACATACTTTGCATAATCAGTATGTATGCACCAGGTCCCATTGCAAGATATGTTGCAAGAGTAATTACAGGAAGGAAACTTACTACGTAAAGATTAACTTGTCCTGCTAACAAAATTGGTAATGTCAAAAATTGAATCAGTATCAAAGGAAAAACAATATGACGAGTTAATTGAATGAATGCCTGAATTTTTGCTTCAATTGCAACTTTACGTTTTACAACAATATCAAAAAGTAATTTTGTTGCACATTGAATAGAACCTTTTGCCCAACGATATTGTTGTCTTTTAGCACCATTCATCTGAGCAGGTAGTTCTGCATCAACTACAATATCAGGTAAGAAAACACATTTCCATCCTTTCATTTGTGCTCTATAACTCAAATCAAGATCTTCAACTAGTGTTGCAGTATGCCAGCCTCCAGCATCTTCAATACAATCTCGTCTCCAAATTCCAGCAGTACCATTAAAATTCATAAAAAGATGAGAATTACTCTTGGCTTTTTGTTCAATTAGAAAATGGAAATCAAGACTTAGTGCTTGAACTTGAGTAATGGTAGAATAGTTTTCATTTACATGTCCCCAACGACATTGAATTAAGCCAATGTTTGATTTTGCAAAATGTGGAATTGCTTGTTTGAGAAACGATGTAGGTGGAATAAAGTCAGCATCAAAGATTGCGACATATTCAGAAGTGGTAATTTCCATTGCATATTTTAGAGCACCTGCTTTGTACCCCTTTCGTGTTCCACGTCTAATGTGGTCAATTTGAAATCCTTGAGTTTTATAATAATTGACAGTTTTTTCAAGTAAATCAACAGTCTCATCATCAGAATCATCTAAAACCATAATATTCAGTTGATCTTTAGGATAATCCAAATTACATACAGCATCCACAAGTCTCTTTGCAACATATTTTTCATTATAAATTGGAAGTTGTATTGTAACTGAGGGGGTTCCTAAATCAACAGTAGGTAAAATATTTTTTCTTCTTCTAGAAAGAAATGCCAAATAGTAAAAATTTACAGTGTATGCAGAAATAATTATAGCTGATAAAATAAACAAATCAAAGACTAGTTGAGTAAAAGGATTTCCAGTCATCTTTAGTTGCTCAAAAGTAGTAATCGATATTTATAGTTGCAAATATGCAGTTATTTTTGTTCATAAATTTTGATTGCCTGTGGAGGACAAACACCTTCGCATGCAAGACAAAAGATACAATCAGGTTCTTTTGACATTAATGGTTTCTGTTCAGATCCAGGATTTCCTGGAGTATCAAACCATTCGTAAACTGCAACTGGACAAGCTTCAATGCATCCACCATCTGCAATACAAATATCATAATCTACTGAAACAAATTCGCCCCAAACTCCCATTATTCCATTACTAGTACCCTTACGACCCCAAGTTTTGATAGTATATCCAGCTGCGTCATATCCTACAGATGGTTTTATTTTTGATTTAAATTCAATATCAATTGGTCCAGGTTTTGCACCATCTGGAATTTCAATTTCACCATCATCTTCTTCAATTTCATCATCGTTGGCTTCAACTGGTTTTGGTTTAGCACCAAGAACAATTTTTGCCAAAGGTGTTAGTTCTTCAAGTCTTTGAATTGCAGCAAGTTCAGGTATCTTTTCAGATTTTGCAAGATGAGAAATCATCTTATCAGCTAAAATCGTATTACGTAAAATAGTATCAATTACCATTTTTGCAAAATGGTCTGCTTTCTTTCTATAATCTTTAACCCAATTAGGATCACCAAATTTCTCAATTGGGAATACTTGATAAATAATATCAACAACTTCACCAGTTACAATTTCAACAGTTACAGACAAATCAACTTCTTCGTATCCCTTTGCATCAGGATCATTCATGTTTTGTTCCTTCCAACGATATGTAGCGTAAATTCTATCTGCATACATGTCCATTTCAAATGCTTTTTTCAGACCATCATGTACGGATTTTAATTCATCAGGGTCTTCAAGTTTAATGGGTAATCTGTATAATCCAAGTTTAAAACCATGTAATGGGTAAACTCCACGCTTTACAGTTGGGGCCTCCATAGACCAAACTCGATCTTTTAAAAGTAATGACATCTGTTTTTTGTGGTTAGAAATTAGTTAAAAAGGTTATCAGTTACCATCTTGAGGACATGTGAGTTCTCGAAGTTCAGTATATTTTTTTTCCATAACATCTGCATGAATTAAAACTGCAGACAAGTCATAGGAATTTTTAGAAAAATACCAACGAATTGGAACCCAATGACCAATACCATCCATATCATGAATCATGCCTTTATCAGCCTTAACCTTCAAATTTTCATCAATTGATGTCTCTTTGATTGTAAGTCCACGCTTAGTTTTATCTTCAAGTATTAGATCAAATTCACCATCTTTGATAAAATAGAAAGAACCTTTCTCAAGAATTGGAAGGTCTAAAAGCAATTTATTTTTCCACAGGGTTTCCTATCATGTTACCCCATTCAGTCCAGGAACCATCATAGTTTCGGACCTTAGGATAACCAAGTAGATATTTTAGAACAAACCAACTATGAGAAGATCGTTCACCAATTCTACAATAACAAATTACATCTTTATCTGGAGTAACGCCTTTTTGCTCATAATTTTGTTTTAATTCTTCAACTCCTTTGAATGTACCATCAGCATCATTAACTGCAGTTGCCCATGGAATATTATTTGCATCAGGAATATGTCCACCTCTTTGTGCATGTTCCATTGGATATTCAGGAGGAGCTGTAATTTGACCAGAAAATTCTGCAGGAGATCTTACATCAACCATAACAGTATCTTCTTTTGATAATCCTCTGCTAACGTCATATAGATATGCACGTAATCCTTCATCTGGTGGTTGTGCAATGTATTGTGTTGATGGAATTTGTGGCTCATCAGTTGTATAATCACGATTTTCTAATTCCCATTTTTTTCTTCCACCATTCATTATCTTTAGATTCTCATGTCCATAAATTTTGAAAACCCAGAAAACAAATGCTGCAAACCAATTATTAAAATCACCATAAAGAATTACTTCGGTATCAGCAGTAATTCCATTTTTAGACATTAACGCTTCAAATTCTTTTTTACTAATAATATCTCGAGTTACAGGATCATTGATGTCACGTTTCCACCAAATTAGACTTGAACCAGTAATGTGACCTTTTTGATATCCATTAACAGGATCATAGTCAACTTCAACTAATTTTCTATTTTCATTTGGAGGATTTTGAGAGATCCATTCAGTATCAACTAAAACTTCAGGGTGTGCGTAACTCATGATTTAACGCTGTTTCATTCATACTTATTTGTTTTTACAGATGAGCCTAAAAATATCATTTTTATGTAAATACGATTCAAAAGAATTTACTTGAAACTAGAAAATGTTGTTATCGTAAGCAAATTTGGTTCAAAAGATGCTGAAGATGCTGCAAAGAGTGTTGCAAAGAAATTATTAGAAAAAAAAGTAACAGTGTATACTATTTCACCAGTTAACGTGGAAGGAGCAGTTCAGATGGAAACTCTTGAAGAGATAAAAAATATGAAAATAGATTTAGTGATCACGTTAGGGGGAGATGGAACAACACTTCGAGTTTTTCGAAATTTAGAAAACGAAACACCCGTTTTAACAATAAATGTTGGAGGGAACAGAGGGATATTAGCAGAAATTACAATTGAAGGAATTGATGAAGCAATTAATGGAATTTTAAAAGATACATTTTTCTTAGATAAAAGAACAAGAGTAACTGCAACGTGTGGAGGAAAAGAATTTCCACCAGCATTAAATGAAATCTATATCAGTAGAACCAATTTGACAAAAACCTCAGAAATAAATATTAAATTTCAAGATGACACTGTAAAACAAAAAATGGATGGAGTGATTGTTGCAACACCTAGTGGTTCAACAGGTCATTCATTTTCATTAGGAGGTCCAATTTTACATGAAAGTTTGGATGTGTTAATTATTACCCCAGTAGCTCCAGTATACAGATTAGAATCAATTGTAGTTCCAGATGAAAAAATTGAGATTACGTCTTCACATGATTCCAGTATTGTTATGGATGCACAAGTTGTAAAATCTGCAGGATATGGAGAACCTATAATTATTAAAAAATACAAAAGTCCAGCAGTTTTCATTCGATTGAAAAAAAGAGGGTTAAGACAATTGAGTAAACTTGGATTTTAGAATTTTAGATGCTAGTGCATTTTATGCAGGAGTTCCATTTAGATCATCAGAAGATTGCTATACGACATCTCTCGTTTATGATGAAATCAAACACATTAAAAAAAATCATGATGCACTTGGAACATTACTTGAAACAAATAGATTAAAAATTAGAGAACCAGAAAAACAATCAATTTTGGCTGCCATCAAAGCAGCAAAAGAGACAGGTGATTTTCCACAGTTATCAAAACAAGATATTTCAATTATTGCGTTAGGAATGGAAACAAATGGACAAATAATTACAGATGATTTTGCAATTTCTAATGTTGGCAAAAATATAGGGTTAACCATTTCACCCATCATGACAAAAGGAATCAAAGATGTAGGAAAATGGATTCATTATTGTCCAGGGTGTAAAGCAAATTATCAAAATGGAAAAGAATGTTTGATTTGTGGAACAGCATTAAAGAGAAAACTACTCAAAAAATAATTGAAAAAAATTATTTTTGAGAAATATAAAATATCACACTAACACTAGTTGTAATTTCTTCTTCACCAGATATTATTGGTGCAGATTTCATAGATGATTCTGCAAATCCATCAAATGATACACGTATTGGACTATCATAGTAAGGAATCACATTATCATGAATAACGACAGATTTTACTCCAACAATTTTTTGTTTTAATGGAGCAAGTGCTTTTTCTGCTTTTTGAGTTGCATCATTTATTGCATCAGCAATTAGATTATCACTAATTTTTTGTAATTTATCATCAGATAATTGAAATGAGACAGTATCAACACGATTTGCTCCAGAAGAAACTGCAGCATCAATAACATCTCCAGCAGAATCAATTTTTGGAGTTTGTATGGATAAGATATTTGATACTCTGTATCCATTTAGAATTTGTTGATAATTTCCATTAGAATCTTTTACGCTATCATATAATGGATATATTCTAAAATTTGATGTTCGTATATCATCTTTAGAAATTCCAGAATCAGTTAATGAAGATATTACAGAATTTAGTAAATTAGAATTTTCTGATAAGGACTCATTGGCAGTTTTAGCTTCAGATTCTACACCAAGGACCACAACTAGAGTATCAGGATCTGCAGAAGCAGTTGCACTACCAGAAACAGAGATTGTTTGTTCAGTAGGATGATATTTTTTCAACCAATGATGTGTCAAATTCTCAGTAATTTCATCCTCAACAATTTGAGATTCAACTTGATTTTCAGTTTGAGTCAAAGTTACAGCAAATGCTAAAACAAATACAACACCAATAACAACAGCAACATTAATTCGGTTATCCATAAATTTTCTTAAAATGCATACTATAAAAATTCATGAATGAAAATAAAAGTAAAAGTTAAGTCAGTGTCTTTTGTTGTGTTTCTTTTTGAAGTTTATTTTTAGAAGTTAACATATTTTTAATTTTTTTTGCACGAGCTTCACCCAATCCTTCAACTTTTGCCAGTTCAGAAGTTGTAGCACTAAAAACTTTCAATGGAGTACCAAATTTTTCAAGCATTCTAACTGCAAATTTTTCACCAATTCCAGGTAAACTACAAAGCGAAGATAGTTGTTGAGTTTCTAAGTTGGATGATTTTTTAATTTTTTTCAAATAAGGTCCTTTTGGAGCATCTTTTCTAGAACACAGTGAAACCAATAACTTTGCAGTATGAGATGCACTAGGAGTAGGAATTATTGGAATTTTAAATTCAAGTACAACCGTAGAGAGAGCTCCATAGAAAACTAAAGGGTTATCAGTAATTTCTTCAATTTCATCAACGTTACCTTCAACCAAAATTATTGGATGTTCAAAATGTTCTTTGAGTCTAGTACATTGATCATACAATCTCCCATCAAAAACTGAAGCCATCAAATCCTTGATACTTTTTCGTTCAACAATAGTTTCGGGTGCAACAATATAATCACCAATTGGAAGTGTTTTCATCTCAACTCCCATGCCAACAGATTTGAGTAATTCAGGAATTCCACTTTTTCGTTCTCGTTCATCAACAATGATTCGAAGATTTTCTAATTTCACAAATACTAGTTGTAATGAATTGTTAATATCTTATATGAAAATTCTCAAAGAAATTATTTTCTAGGATTATCTTCAGGAGTTGTTGTAGGTGGTGGTGGGGTAGAACCGCTTTTCATCATTTCAGTAATTTTAGCTTCTTGTTCTTTGAGAGATTCTTTTACACGAACTTCTTGTTTTTCAAGAACAGTTGATCTTGTTTTGGATAATTCAACTTTTTCTTCTAATTCATCAACTAGTGTTTTTTTGTTAGATTTGATTAAAACAGTACCAGCTTGTTTAAAGACAGAATCATCATCGGCAATTTTCTTTAGTTCATCAAGTGCTTTTTCAGTTTCTGCTTTTTCCATTTCAAGATGTTGTCTTTGAGTCATAATAGATTGTAGATTTTGTTGAGATTGTTGTAATTTCATAATTTGTTCTTGAAGCCATGGAGGCATTTGTGGAGAAGACATAATTATTCAAAAAATTAATCAGATTATATCTTTACCGATTCAATTGAATCGTAACTAGCTTGAATTAGTCTAAGTGTTGAATTCAGATTTGCTCTTAGATGTGCAATTTGATCAGTTTCAGCAGAAATTACCAGTTTTTTATCCAGTTTTATTTTAGTTTTAACAGGGTTTTCTGGATAAAATTCATTATCAGTATTTACAGAATCATAAATTGCAGTTGTTTTATCTTTAGCATCTACAGTAATTTTTGCACTATAGTTTAATGTCATATGCAGTGCCAGCTACTTTATAGTTGCATTTTTTACAAGACCAAATCCCGACAGCATCTCTACCAAATGTTTGTGAACCACATTCAGGACAATTTCTTTTTTGTTTTAATGTAAAGTGAACTTTAGTGTATTGTTTTCTAAGTTTAATTCCATAACGTGCACCTAATCCTTTAAGAGATTTTTTTGCTTTAGCCATATTATTGACTCTCCTGAGCGGATTTTAATTGTTCTCTAATTTTTGCACCAATTTTAACAGATAATTCACCACATTGGTTGATTTCTTCTTGAGTAAATCCATCACTACCGCCTTTTTGTAAAGCACAGATGTTACCATCAGAGTCACTAGTTATTGTAATTCTACAATCCATACTGGCCCATTCATCACCATTAGGATCAACTACAATATGATTTCCAATTTTTCCCATTGTTACAGAAACAGGAATTGTGTTTACTGGTAATTGTTTTTCTCCACCTTCAACAACTGAAGGTTTGTCATCAACCATTTCCCATGTTGGAGTTTTTGATGTAAGTAAAGCAGCTGTTGTAGCATAAGAACATGCATCAAACAAGTTACCATCATAATCAACAACTACATTATCAGCAAATACACCAATTACAGATTTGTCTTTTTCAATTACTAGTTGAGTAACATCAATCATATGACTTTCTCGGATTCCTCTATCAGTAACTCTAGCCAACTCAATTACATGTGGTTGTGGAGGTCCAGTTTCAACTGTTGGATGTGAAAGGGGTAAAAGTTCAGCAGTACAAATGAAAAGACCTTTGTCGCCAGTATCTGGGAAAGGTCTATCAGGTTGAATTTTAACACCACAGATTACTTCAGTGTCACCAAGGTAAACTCTTGCAGAACCATTTGCCTTAGGAATTGCATTGACTTCAATTTTTAATTCTCTAGATTCATCAAATGCTCTTCCGTCAACTCTTTTTCCTTGTTCTAGTAATTCAAGAATTTGTGCCTTTTTTAATTCATCAATAACTGAAACACTGGCCATTTCTAATCGTTCCTCTTTCCAAAGTATTTGTCATGAAGTGCTTTCTTTTGAAGTTCGTAAACAATTTCACATCCTTTAACTCCAACATCTACACATTTTTTGTATTCTTCAGGAGTTAAAACACCATCTAATTGTAATAATGTAATTTTTTTAAGACGTGGCATATAACCAATTGGCATATCGGCTTGACCTGCTTGATCTTCTTCATTATTAACATCAAGAATAATAGTATCTGCCACTTTACCTGATGCAATTGCTGCAACCATATCTCTCATTGGAATACCAGCGTCAGCTAATGCAACAGATGCTGCAGTAAGGGCAGCACATCTAGTTCCACCATCAGCTTGTAAAACTTCAATAAATACATCAACAGCAGTTCTTGGGAATTTTTCTAACATAACAGCAGGTTCTAATGCTTCTTTGATAACTTTGGAAATTTCAATTTCTCTTCTGGAAGGAGCAGGATTTTTTCTATCTCCAACTGAAAATGGTTCCATATGATATCTAACTCTTAGAATTCCAGTATCAGTATTTGACATGTGTTTTGGATGAACATCTCTTGGACCAAATACACCAACTAAAATTTTATTATCACCAAATTCAATGTAAGCAGATCCATCAGCGTTCTTTAAACCACCAGCTTTGATCATGATTCTTCGTGGTTCGTCTACTTTACGTCCATCACAACGAATTCCATTCTCGTCCAATAGGACCATTGTAGCATCTCTTCCACCCATTATGATTCATCCTTTGAGTCTAACATATCTTTAATTTGATCCGATAAGTTAGCAATATGTGCTTTTTCATTAACCATTTCAATGGCTTTTTTAGCTTTGGATAATCCTTCAGGGGTTTCACATGAAACTACAACCCAGCCATTTTGGCCAATTGTAACTGCTGCATTTGTAGCCATTTCAATCATCTGAATCATACTACCTTTTTTACCAATTAAACGCGGAACTTTACTTGGAGAAATTTTTACTAGTATACCAGCATCAATTTTCCCCAAGTCTCTATCAGAAATTGTTACAAGAGGATCTCTTGTTCTATCAAAATTAGCAATTCTAGCAGCTACAAGATCGCCTGTTTTGAGTTTACTTGAAAGTTCATCAACATGAGTAGAAAAATCTCGTCCAAAGACATCTTGTGCTGGTAAAAATCCAACATAACAAGAGTTCACATCTAATTCCCAAGATAATGAAGTATGAGAAATAACTTTACCAATTACAAGATCATCAATTTTAGGAATATATTTTCCAGTTAAAGGAATAACTTTAACAGAATCTTCATAGATTTCAGAAATACCAACAGCTGTAGCAATTATGTTATTTCCTTCAAGCATAACATTTTGTTCAGGTCTGAAAGGCCCACTAGTAATTATATCGCCTGGAATAACATATTTTCTCTTATCTACCATTATTTCATTACCTCGACAGTGGCAGAGCCCTTTGTTATAGAACCTAATCTGTCAATCACGTTTGGCCTTGCTGCTGCGGGTATTTCAAGTATTGCTTTTAATGAACCATTATTTTGCCATTCCTCTTTTTTTAGAGAACCTACAGATTTCAAAACAGAATAAGATTGAGATGCATATTGAGCAGGGATCGTAATTTCTAATTGTAGATTTTCAGATTTTAAAGCAATTATTGAACGTAATTTTTCAACAATTTCTTTTACTTGTTCTTCAACATTTTTCTGAGGTTCAATTGAAACACGACCATCTTTCATTGCTTGTTCAATTCGTATTGGAGGATGAGGTAAGTGAGTTCTAGGATCAACGTATGTTTTAGCAATATATTCAACAATTTGTTTTCTTTTTTGATCAATCATTTTTCTTCTTTGATCGGTTGTTAGATTCAGATCGCCTTTCTCAAACATTATTTGAGCAATTTCAGTTTTGTCTTCGGTTTTAAATGCAGCAAGTAGTTTTTCTACTGATGGTTTAGTACCCTTTCCATAATCAGTGTAAATTTCATCGGATATCATAACAGAAGAGAGGTCTTTTTTCTTACCTAATTTGTAATCCAAAGCAGGATCAGGTTTTACTAAGATCTCAAATTTTTCGCCTTCAAAGGAATATCTAACTACGGTTGTGTCAGCCATATCTAAAATAGATATAATAATTTGGTATTTATCTATACGGAAAGCTAGCTAGATTTTTATGTGCACTTTGACGATTTTCAACAAGATTTGTCATCATTAGACGTAATTTCCAAGGATTCTGAGAAAATATCTATCAAGCTAAAAGGTATCCCATTACAATATGCAAATGCACTTAGACGTGTATGTTTAAACGGAGTTCCAGTTTTTGCTATTGATACAGTAGATATTATTGAAAACACATCAGCATTGCCAGATGAAGGTTTAGCACACAGATTAGGATTAATTCCATTAAAAACAGATTTGAAAAGATTCAACGAGCCATCAAAGTGTGATTGTCAAAGTGAGTCAGGTTGTTCAAACTGTAAAATTTTACTAGTTTTAGATTCTGGAGAATCAGAGGAAACTAGATCTGTTTTATCTAATGAATTATCATCTGAAGATGAGACTGTAAAACCAGTTTCAGAGAAAATTCCAATTGTTACATTAGCACCAGGTCAAAAAATTAAACTTGAATGTTATGCAAGATTAGGACGTGGAACAGAACATGCAAAATGGAATTCCTCAAATATATCAACACTTACAGATACCGACAAAGATAATGAAAAAATTCTCACTGTAGAGTCCACAGGAGCATTAAATCCAGAACAAATTATTCTTGAAGGAGTAGAGGAAGTTAGTAGAAGAGTTGTTGAATTCAAAGATATGATCAACAAAATTGAAAAATAATACAAGCATAGACATTATATTTGGGTTTTAAACCGAATTATTCACATGACAAATCAAGTGGTTATACGTATGGCAAGCGATCTCAAAAAAGCATCAACTAAAAATGACGCTCCAATTTGGAGGAAACTAGCAGAATACGCACTAAAACCATCAATTGCAAGAAGAGACATCAATTTGAATAGAATCAATCAATTAACTAAAGAAAATGATACAGTAGTATTTCCAGGTAAAGTTCTAGGTACAGGAAACGTATCACATAAAATTACATTATGCGCATTTTCAATTTCAAATGCTGCAGCAGCAAAATTATTAGAAAATGGTGGAAAGTTAATCTCACATACAGATTTAATCAAACAAAACCCTACAGGCAAAGGAGTCGTACTACTTGGCTAACGGAAGAATTAACAGACCAGTTGGAAGAAATTCAAATACTTCTAAACAAGAAATAGTTGTTAGAACGGATAGACCGATTGTAGTAGATGCAACAAATCACATTGCAGGTAGACTATCATCACATGTAGCAAAATTACTATTACAAGGACAAAGAGTTACAGTGGTTAATTGTGAAAAAATAATGATGAGTGGGACAAGAGCCAATCAAATTCAGGAATATAGAGAATTTTTAGAAATTAACAGTATTATCAATTACAAACACGGACCGGTTCACTACAGAAGACCAGATACAATTATTGCAAAAATGATTCGTCAAATGTTACCATTTGATAGAAAACCATCAGGTAAAGCAGCATATCAAAGACTTCGAACTTATATTGGTTCACCAAAAGATACAAAACCAATTGAAAAAATTCAATTTGAAAAAGCATTGATTAGAAAAACAGCAGCTAATTATACAACATTAGCAGAGATATGCAGAGTAATAGGATGGACTGAATGATATGATTCCAAAAACTGAAATTTATTTTGCAACTAGAAAAACAGCTAGTGCACATGTTTACATCACAAAAGGCGTAGGCAAAGTAAGAATTAACAATGTTCCAGTAGAGATGATTCCACAAGAAACTGCTCGTGAAGTTATTTTAGCACCACTTGAAATTACAGGGGATTTAAGAGATAAAATAGATATTTCAGTTAGAGTAAGAGGCGGAGGTTTTATGGGACAAGCCAGTGCAATTGCAACTGGAATTACCAGAGCGCTTATAGGCTGGACAAAATCTAAAAAAGAACCAAAAGATCATCCATTCCCAAAATCAACTAGAGATGACCTCAGAAAACGAATTACTGATTTTGACAAATATCTAGTAAGTGGCGATGCCAGACAAAAAGAACCTAAGAAATTTGGCGGACCTGGTGCAAGAAGAAGAAAACAGAAATCATACCGTTAGACTGTGAAAGCTGTAATTTTAGCAGGAGGTAAAGGATCTAGAGGAAAGCCATATACAGAATATTTTCCAAAAGCAATGACTCCAATTAATGGTAAACCACTAATTGATTATGTTGTAAGATATTTGAAATCATTTAATTTCATAAAAGAAATAATCATAATTTCAGACTATAATGGATTAGGAGGTCAAATTAAAAATTATTATGGAAATCAAAAAAATATCAAATTTATTCAAGATTCACAAAGTGGAACTGGGGGTGATTTACTTCATATTGAAAAAGAATTAAAAAATGAATCAGAATTCTTACTATGGTTTGTAGATAACCTATGTGCAATAGATGTAAAAAAGATGAGAAATGTATTCAAAGAGAAAAAAAGTTCAGCAACTATTGCAACTAGAACAAAAAGAAAAGAGGAAACAGGATTCGCAATAGTTGAAAATGGGATAATTAAAGAATTCAAAGAAAAACCAATTATGAAATTACAACTATCAGAATGTCTTGGAATCTACATGCTTGGAAAAGAAATTATTCAAAAAATAAAGAAGAAAAAACAAAAACAAGTTAATTTATCATATGATATTTTACAGCAATTATCTAAAGAAGGTAAAGTAAGTGCTTATGATATTGCAGAAAGAGAGTGGATAGATGCAGAATCACCTATGATTTTAGAGAGAAATCAAAAAACAGTAAAAAAGATCATAAAACAGATGGGATTGTAGAATTTTTCTCAAATTCTGTAATTTTATCTTCTAATTGAAAAGTTTGAGAAATATCATCAAGACCCTCTAGGAGAATTTTTTTCTTGTGAGAATCAATTTCAAAAGAAATTTCTTTAGAATCAGTTTTGATTATTTGTTTTTCCAAATCTACATGAATATGTGCAGTTTCTTGTTGTAGTAATTCAACAATCTTTTGATCCAAGGAAATAGGAAGTAATCCATTTTTGAAACAATTACTAAAGAAAATATCAGCAAAAGATGGTGCAATAACTACAGAAAATCCATAGTCTTGTAATGCCCATACTGCATGTTCCCTACTGGAGCCACACCCAAAGTTATCTCCCGCAATCAAAATTTTTGAGCCCTGATATTTTGAATCATTGAGAACAAAATCAGATTTTGGATTTTCATTTTCATCAAATCTCCAATTAAAAAATAGAAACTTTCCAAATCCTGATTTTTGAACTAATTTCAAAAATTGTTTTGGAACTATCTGATCAGTATCGACATTTACCATATCAAGTGGAGTAACTATACTCTGTACATTATGAAATGGTTCCATCTTAATTCAACTCCAACTCTCTAACATCAACAAAGTGACCATTAATTGCAGCAGCTGCTGCCATCACAGGACTAACTAGATGAGTTCGTCCTCCATTTCCCTGTCGCCCCTCAAAATTTCTATTTGATGTACTAGCGCATCGTTCACCAGGAGATAAAATATCAGGATTCATTCCAAGACACATACTGCATCCAGCTTCTCTCCATTCAAAATTAGCATCAATGAAAATTTTATCAAGACCCATCTCTTCTGCTTGTTTTTTTACCATTTGAGAACCAGGAACTACCATGGCCCTAACTTGTGATGATACTTTATTCCCTTGAACTACTTTAGATGCTTCAATGAGATCTTCTAGTCGGGCATTAGTGCATGAACCAATAAAGACTCTATCAATTTTGATATCCATAATTGATGTTCCAGATTTCAAATCCATATACTCTAGTGCTTTTTCTGCTCCCTTTTTTTGATTGGAATCTCCTTTAGAATATTCATCAGGGGATGGAATTGATTCAGTTATATCGCAAGTCATTCCAGGATTAGTCCCCCAACTTACTTGTGGTGCAATATCATCAATGTGTAAAGTGAATTGTTTTTCAAATTTTGCATCACTATCTGTGTGAAGTGTATCTCTCCAAGTATCAACTAGAGTGTCATAATTTTTTGGAGTAAATTCTCGGTCCCTAAGATAATCAAATGTTTTCTCATCAGGGGCAATCAATCCAGCACGAGCTCCTGCCTCAATGGACATGTTACAAATAGTCATTCTCTGCTCCATGGATAAATCAGTAATCCCTTGACCACGATATTCAATTACAGTGCCATTTCCACCACCAGTTCCAATATTTTTGATAATGGATAGTACGATATCTTTGGCAGTTACTGCATGTGGATTTTTTCTTTTTCCCTCCACTCTAATCTCAAATGGTTTTGGTTTTTCTAGCCACATAGTTTGAGATGCCAATACATGCTCAACATCACTAGTCCCAATACCTAAAGCCAAGGCACCAAATGCACCATGAGTAGATGTGTGACTATCACCGCAAACAATAGTTGCTCCAGGTAAAGTAATTCCCAACTGAGGACCAATCACATGAACTATTCCCTGATTTGGACTATCCATTCCAAACAAAGTAATTCCAAAATCTTTACAATTTTTTTCCAAAGTTTTGATTTGGATTGATGATGTTTGATCTAAGATAGGAAGTGAGCGGTCAGTTGTTGGAACGTTATGGTCCATTGTAGCAATAGTAAGATCAGGACGACGAACTTTTCTATTATTCATACGTAATCCATCAAAGGCTTGAGGAGAAGTTACCTCATGTACAAGATGTCTATCAATGTAAATTAAATCAGGAGAATTTTGTTTTTCAACAACAATATGAGATTCCCAAATTTTTTCAAAAAGTGTTTTTCCCATTTTAATCCTGATCTGGCTTATACTTGAACAACCCACCTGCTGCAATTATTTTTCCAATAATTTCAGAGAAAGGTTTCATTTTGTATGTTTGATTTTTTGTAATATTTTTTATTTCATTTGTTGAAACATCAATATCAATCTCATCACCTTCAGAAATTCCATCATACGCATCTTGATCAATTTCAATAGGTAACAAAAATGCACCATCTACAGAATTTCGATAGAAAATTCTTGCAAAAGATAAAGCAAGAATTGCTTTTATCCCACAATGAGATAATGCAATTGGTGCATGTTCTCTACTAGAACCACATCCAAAATTCTTTCCAGATAAAATAAAATCACCTTCTTTTACTTTTGTATGAAAGTCAGGATCTAATCCCTCCATGGCATGTGTTGCAAGTTCTGCATAATCGTGGACTTTGAGATACTGACCAGGAATAATTACATCAGTGTCAATATTATCACGAGCATATTTTATGATATTTCCTTTCATATCAAATCCCTGGGGTCAGTAATTTTTCCAGTAACTGCAGAGGCTGCAGCTACCATTGGGGATGAAAGGTATGTTTGCGATTCAACATGTCCCATTCTACCTGGGAAATTTCTATTAGTTGTACTGATACAAATTTCATCTTTTGCTAGTACTCCCATATGAGCACCACAACAAGCACCACAAGTAGGTGGTCCAACAGTAGCACCAGCATCTAAGAAAATTTTCAATAGACCATTTTCCATAGCACGTTGATAAATTGAAATTGCTGCAGGTAAAATTTCAGTTCTAATCTTAACTTTTCTTCCTTTGAGGATTTTTGCTGCTGCTTCTAAATCTTCATATTTTGCACCAGTGCAAGAACCAATGTAGGATTTATCTAATTCAACAGAAGGTGCTTCACGTACAACACATGTGTTGTCAGGGGAAAATGGTTTTGCAATAATAGGTTCCATTTCTGAACTTTCAAATTCAAATATTTTAGAATATTCTGCATCAGTATCACCGTGTACTAAATTGATATTTGTTGCACCTTTACTAGAAAGATAGTCAACTACTTTTTGATCAGGTTCAACAATTCCATTTTTAGCTCCTGCTTCAGTAGTCATATTACATAAAGTCAATCTACTTTCAACAGACATTTCGTCAATTCCACTTCCACCAAATTGCATTGTTCTATATGCACCACCATCGTTTCCAATTTCTCCAATAATTTTTAGAATCAAGTCTTTAGCCATCACATGATCAGGTAATTTTCCATTAAGTTTGAAATAGTAAGTTTCTGGAACTTTAAACCAAATATTTCCATTTAGTAAAACATATGCAATATCAGTATGACCCAGACCACAAGCAAATGCTCCTAAAGCTCCAGTTGTGTTTGTATGAGAATCACCACCAACATAAACATCACCGGGCATAACCAATGCTTCCTCATGAGATAGTGTATGGCAAATACCGTATTGCCCCATTCCATATTTGAAATGTTTTTCAATACCATAATTTTTTGTGAAATTCGATAATTTTACAATATTTTCTGCAGATAATTTGTCAGCTGAAGGTACAAAGTGGTCTTCAGCTACCCAAACTTTGGTAGGATCCCATAATTTATCAACTGGAATTCCTTGTTTCTTTAATTTATCAAAAACCTTGAGTACGCCAGGTCCTGATACATCATGCATCATTACTTTATCAACATTAGCAAAAATTACATCATCAGGTGTAACTGATGACTTGCCAGATGCACGAGCAAGGATCTTTTCTACTATATTCATAATTCAAAAAGTTTGCTCTTATGATTAAAAGCTTTTCAGAACAATAAAAAAGAAAAAGAATGCACACTATATTATGCAATTAACCGTTTTGCCCCTATTAGCAGAGAGAATGGAAAAAGAATTTGATATTTTTAAGGCATTATCAAATACTTTAGAAAAAAATAAAACAAAATTACAAGAAGGGGATGTTTTAGTAATTTCAACAAAATACATCTCAAACTCACAAGGAAGAATTGTAGATTTAGAGAAGATTAAAGCATCTGAATATGGTATGAAAATTGCAGAAGAATTTCAATTAAAACCAGAAATTGCAGAAATTATCATCAGAGAGTCAGATAAAATTTTTGGAGGGATTAGTGGATTTCTCATCACATCTGCAGATAACATAATGGCACCAAATGCAGGAATTGATAAATCAAATGCAAAGAAAGGTAGAGCCATACTATACCCTACAAACCCATATCTAATTGCAGAACAAATTCGAAGAAAGATATTTTTAAAATCATTAATTCATGTTGGGGTAATTTTAGTAGACAGTAGATTGATGCCAGCAAGAATTGGAACATCGGGGGTTGCAATATCTTGTGCTGGAATAGAACCAGTTTTAGATATGAGATCAAAAAAAGATCTAGATGGTAATCCATTAAAAGTTACATTTCAAGCAGTTGTAGATAATCTTGCAACAATTGCAAATCACAAAATGGGAGAAGGGGCAGAATCAAGACCATTTGCAATAATAAGAGACTCAGATGCAAAACTTACAGATAGAAAGATAAAATCTTCTGAAATGGCAATCGCACCTGAGCAATGTGTTTACGTTAGAGGACTTTCAAATCCCCCAAAGAATCAAGATTAGATTAAGTTTTTTTAAATAGAGGCATGTAAAATAAAAAATAATGGAATATTTGACAACATATCCAAAAACGATCTCATTTATTGATGGATTAAAACACAAAATCCACGTAGATAACAAAGGTGTAGAACAGCTCCATATCGTTGTCAAAAAAAGTTTTGAAGAATTAATGAAAATATTTACAGCAGAAGGATTCACCAAAGTAAAACTTGAACACAAACAACCAGATCAAATTGGAAGCGGCATAAATCTAAAATTAAAAAAACCATGGGAAATGCACATCAGAATGGTAACTTTAGACAAAGGAAGAATTGGAATTCATGCAGAAGTAGAAGTTTCAAGAGATTACCTTCAACATTTGTTTTCTCAAAGAACTCCAGTAGTTTATGAAGTAGAAGAAATTTTAAAAAAATATCAAGTGGATTACAATATTTGGCACGATAAAATAAAGAAAAACATTACAACTGTAGTAGACAATTACAAAGTAAAACTTGCAACTCCTGGCATTCCAGTATTTGCATGGAAGCCAATGTTATTTGTAATTGGAACTGTTATGGTATTGTATGGTTGGAAATTTTTCAATACTATTTAATAATAATTAGAAATTTAATTTACAAAAAAAATATTTAAACACCAAGTGTTTCTGCTTTACTTAATTCAAGAAATACTTTATCCCCAACTGAAAGGCTCATCTCTTTGTATTCATGCATTTCAAGCTTTAATTGAGTAATACCTGATTGCATCCCCATACCGCCACCAGCACCAGACATCATCTTGTTAAGGTCTTTCATCATGTCATTCATGTTTGAAAATCCCATAACCTTTGGACTACCAAAAGCAGCCGGTGGATTTTGAGATCCTTCCTTTAGATCTTTTAATGAAGACAGTGAAATTACAACATATGGTGCTCCATCAGGGGCAGAATCAATGCTTTTTACAACAAATTCTTTCTTCATGAGTAACCTAATTGCCATATCTATATAATTTTAATATTTTGAAACCAATTTAATGGAATTTGAAGATTTAATTACAAATTGGGGTATTTTTAGTCAGTGGCAGAAAATTTAAAAACAAAATTACGATATTATGGAATTTCACCATGGGAAATAGAAGTTCTTTATGGATATCTAAATGGCAGATTTACAGTACTCCAAGAAGAAATTGAATCAGATGATGAGAATTTTGTAAGTTTTCTAAGTATCGATATTCCTTTAGAATTTAATGAAGCATTTTTCAAATGGTTTGATTTTAAACGTTGGGAAAAAGTAAAAGATGTTTTAAAAGAATTCAAGCGTAGAAGGGGAAGTCGCAATCCGTTAAAAATTAAAATTAATTTTGTAGGAAATCCAAAAATTATTTTTACCATAGATGTAACAGATAGACAGTGGTTTAACAATGCAATAGAAAAAATGGATTTTGTTATAGAGTTATTACCACATCACTTAGATCCTAAAAAAATTCCAGACGGCATTAGAGAAATTAATTATAAATTTGATGTAGAGTCAATAAGATGGAGAACAGATGCAGCAAGATCAAAAGATAAAAAATATACATTTAGAGACGATGTCTGGAAAGAGATCAGATGATCTCTTTTTGTAATGGTTCTAATAATTTATGATTATTCAATAGTAAATTATTAGAAAACTACTCCACAATTTCTTAGATAGTTAAACATCTAGAGAATCAAGAATTTTTGAAATATCAGTATTAGGTAATCCAGCATTTGAAATGATTTGTTTTGCAGGAGGGTTTTCAAGATAATTTGGAATTTTATCAATTAAACGAGTACTATAAGGTGAAACCAATTCATTTTGATAAAAAACACCGGTAGGAATTTTATCGCCCCATTCAAGGGATTTAATCAAAGCTTGAGATAATTTTTCATTAACTTCAACTTCTCCAGCATAATTTACAGTCGGATCAAACTGTGTGTCTTCAAGTTTGTAAATTCTAGAATGTCTTTCCATAGATTCTTTTGCTAAATCAACACCAGCATACCAATCTCGTGTATTAATATCATTGTAAGTAGGGCATGGTTGTAAAACATCAAGAAATGAAAGACCTTTGTGTTTAACTGCTTTAATGATTAGATCTTTTAGATGCCTTACATCATAAGAATATCCACGTGCAACAAATGTAAAACCGCTAGCTACTGCTAATCCAATTGGATTTACATTAGAATTAGTATTTGGGGTAGGAAGAGATTTTGTTTTTTCACCTAGTTTGAGTGTTGGTGAGGCTTGACCTTTTGTTAATCCATAAACACCATTATCAAAAATGATGTAAGTCATATCGATATTACGTCTACCAGCTGCAACAAAATGACCCGCACCGATTCCCAATCCATCGCCATCTCCACCAACTGCAACAACAGTCATATCAGGATTTGCAAGTTTACCACCTTGAGCAAAAGTTAGAACTCTTCCATGTAACGTGTGAACACCATATGTGTTAATGAAATGAGATGTTTTTCCAGAACAACCGATTCCAGAAAAAATTGTAGCCTTATCACGCTCAATTCCCATTTCATATAATGCCATTTGTAATGCATTTACAATACCAAAATCACCACATCCAGGGCACCAATCATTATGAACGTCAGTTTTGTAGTCACCAAGTTTAAGCGCCATGACTAAGTACCTCCCTTTTTGCAGCTTTATTTTCTACAATTTTCTTTAATGAATCATAAATTTCAGTACTGGTCATCCCTCTTCCAGTATATTTCAAAATATGGTAATCAATGTCTCGAGAAATATTTTGTTTGAAAATTTTACCTAACTGTCCAGAATGATTTGCTTCGATGTCAATCAAAACTTTAGCATCCTTAAGAAGAGATTTTACATATTCTGTAGGAAAAGGATGTAATAATTTAATTTGAATAAATCCAATATCAATGCCTTCTTTTTTTAACATATCTTGTGCATCAATAATTGGACCTTTTGTAGAACCCCAAGAGATTATGGTATAATCATGAACTTCAAATGATACAACTTGTTGATTAATTGGAATAGATTCCAACGCCAAATCTAATCTGGACATTCTCTTATCCATCATCTTGATACGAATTTGTGGGTCTTCTGAAATGTGACCCATTTCATCAGATTCATCGCCAGTATTCCAAAATATACCATTATCCATTCCAAGTTTAGAGCGAGGGGAAATACCATCATCAGTAAAAGCAAATCGCTTGTATTCACCTTCAACTTTATCTAATAATTTACCTCTATCAATTGAAATTTTCTTTGGATTAAATTTTTTACAAGTTACGACAGAACTTGACAGAAATTTATCCATCATGTGAATTACAGGGATTTGAAATTTATCAGCATAATTAAAGCAGTTGCCAGTATCATAGAAACTCTCTTCAATGTCACCAGAAGCATAAACAATTTTTGGAAAATCACCACATCCAGCAAATACAGTAAAAAGTAAATCATCCTGACCATGTCTAGTAGGTAAACCAGTTGATGGACCACTTCTTTGATACAAAGTAATTACAATTGGAACCTCATTAATTCCAGCCCAACCTAGTGCTTCAGTCATTAATGCAAATCCAGGACCAGATGTAGATGTAGATGAACGAGTTCCAGTAAGTGATGCACCAATCATCATACCCATTGCAGAAATTTCATCTTCAGTTTGAATAACTATTGTAGAACCAGGTCTGTCATTTTCAATTTCTAAAATTTCATTTGATTCTAAATAGACACTCTCATCAGATGCAGGGGTAATTGGATAATATGCTTGAAATCTACAACCTGCAACCATTTTACCAAGTGAAGTTCCAAAATGACCTTGAACAAGAATAGTATCAGGTTGTTTGGAAATTTCAGTTAAATTATATTTAAAATTTTCAAAATTATCAGAAGCATAATTGTAAGAATAATTTGCAGCTTGTTTGTTAATCTCTGCAATTTGTGGTTTTTTTGAAAATATGTCATCAATAGCATTAACTAAAGATGTAGAAGACATTTTTATCAATCCCAAAGTCAATGAAACACCAATTACATTATACATTCTAACTAAACCGCGTAATCTAGGATTATCAGCTTCTTCAGAAAGATGTTCAAGTAAACTTTTGAAAGAAACAGGATAAAGTTTTGCGCCTTTTTCTGTAGCAAGTTCAAGTACTCCTGCAATTGTAAATGGTTTATTTTTTGATTCAAGTAATTTATGTAGTCGATCTTTAAATGGTGTATCCAAAGTTCTAACTCTATCAGTAGTAATATTTTCTAATTCAGAATCATAAATAATTCCTCCATCAGAAGAAATTTCATCATAATGACGAAAGATTGTTTCAGCATCAAATGAAACCATCAAATTAACATCGTTAACATTAGAATGAATATTTTCATCAGAAACCCTAACTGTAAAGTAGCTATGCTCACCTTTGATATTAGAATAAAATTCTCGTTTACCAAATATTTGATAACCCATTTGGGCACAGACTTTAGAAAAAATATTTGCACCAGATTCTACTCCACTGCCTTGAGGACCACCAATTAACCAAGTAAAATCAGTAGAACTCACAAATATTCACATCCTTTTTTCAAATAATAACTAGATGGTGAATTTTTTTTCAATTATCCACCTGTGGCAGCATCAAATAATGCACACTCACATTTATCACGTTCACCACAATATGGACAGACGCATACACATTTCTCAATAGAATTGCCACATTCTACACAAATAGCAAATTCTTCTTCCTCTTCAATTTTTGAAGACATGATAAAGATACAAAGAAATCGTATAAATGGTTTGAGATAAATCCAAAGACTGATGAAGGAAAAAGTATTCCTTACAAGAACTTTACATGATTTTGCATTAAAAGATCTAAAAAAGAAATACGATATTGAGATCCATTCAGGAAAAATTCCCATACCTCAAAGTAAATTAAAATCAAAAATTAAAGAAGTTCAAGGTTTAATCTGTTTTCCATATGATAAGATTGACAAAGAAATAATACAATTAGGAAAAAATCTCAAAATAATTAGTACCTATAGTGTTGGATATGATCACATAGATACAAAATATGCAAAAGAAAAGAAAATAAGAATCGGTTACACTCCAGAAGTTTTAACAGATGCAACTGCAGACATGGCATTTGCATTATTACTGGATTTGTTAAGAAGAATTACAGAAGGGGATAGAATTGTCAGAAAGGGCAAGTGGAAGCAAA
>Ga0208391_1000239_pt1 | contig 30852 bp, 25 predicted proteins | sample Knorr_S23_td_Bot_FD_185612 | JGI IMG/M metagenome (GOLD analysis project Ga0208391, IMG submission 185612) | Marine microbial communities from Southern Atlantic Ocean transect - Knorr_S23_td_Bottom_ad_3770_LV_A (SPAdes) (version 2) | ecosystem: Environmental > Aquatic > Marine > Oceanic | place... | reverse complement strand
TTTGTTAGATCTTTCTAGAGATTTATGGGGCTATATCTCTCTTGATTATTTTTCACAAACTTTCAGTAATAAAGAAGTGGGTTCTTCTACAATGCCTCATAAAATTAATCCAATAGACTTTGAGAATGCAGAAGGTAACCTAGGTATGGCTAACTCAATGTTTCATCATTTAGCTTCTAAGATAACTGTTTCAAGGTGGCAAAGAGACTTATCTGATTCAACTTCCATGAGAAATATAGGTATTTGTTTTTCCTACACTTTAATAGCTATGACTTCATTGGTGAAAGGACTTAACAAACTTGAAATAAATCGAAAAGTAATTAAACATAATTTAGATAACTCCTGGGAAGTCCTTACAGAAGCAATCCAAACCATTATGAGAAAACATGGAGTCAAAGGAGGATATGAAATGATAAAGGAAGCTGCTAGAGGAAAAAAGATTACAAAAAAAGAAATACACTCAATTATTCAAGCTCTAGATGTACCTGCTCATGAAAAAAATAAACTTCTATCACTCACTCCTTCAACATATTTAGGTTTAGCCAAGAAGCTAGCCAAAGGTATTTAAAACCTTAGCTAGGACCCTTTTATTGATTTATTCTTCGTCTTAGTTAAAATCCTCATCTTTCTGGTTATAAGTTATTAAAAAACAATAAATTTTATAGCGGTGTAAAACTTTTACAACAAAGACCCTAAAGACATGACTAAATATAAAGAACTCATAAAAGAACTCAAAAGTCTAAAAGATGACAAAGGCTCAACTCTAGGTGGAATAGACCCTGAACATGCAGCAAGAATGAGACTACAAAATAGATTTTCAACAGGTCTAGAGATAGCTAAATATACTTCAAATATAATGCATGCTGATATGAAAGAATATGACAAAGACCCTTCCAAATATACGCAATCACTAGGTTGTTGGCATGGTTTTATTGCCCAACAGATGGTCATGGCAGTTAAGAAGTATCAAAAAACAACTGCAAAAAGTTACGTATACCTTAGCGGATGGATGGTAGCAGCCTTGAGATCAGAATTTGGACCTCTTCCAGATCAAAGCATGCATGAGAAGACTGCAGTACCCTCGTTAATTAATGAAATTTACACCTTCTTAAAACAAGCAGATGCTAGCGAATTACAACACCTATTTATAGAGTTAGACGAGGCTCGAAAAAAAGGAGAAAACGAAGACAAAATCATTCAAAAGATTGATAATTTTGAAACTCACGTTGTCCCCCTAATTGCTGATATTGATGCAGGTTTTGGAAACGAAGAGGCAACTTATTTGCTAGCCAAGAAAATGATTGAAGCGGGTGCAGGTTGTATACAAATTGAAAATCAAGTTTCTGATGTAAAGCAATGCGGTCACCAATCTGGAAAAGTTACAGTCCCACATGAAGATTTCTTATCTAAAATTAATGCCATTAGATACGCTTACGTAGAGTTAGGAGTAGAAAATGGATTGATAGTTGCTAGAACAGATTCCCTAGGAGCCGGATTAACTCAAAAGATTCCTGTATCAAGCGAGCCTGGAGATATTGCAAGTAGATATAACCATTTCCTAGAAACTGAAGAAATAGCTGATTTGAAGGAATTAAATCAAAATGATATAGCTATTCAGCAAGACGGTAGACTAGTTAAACCGGTAAGACTTGAGAATGGATTATATGCTTTTAAGAAAGATACTGGGGTAGATAGAGTCATCCTAGATTGTATAACCAGCCTAGAATCCGGAGCTGATCTTTTATGGATTGAAACAGGGACACCTAATCTCAAACAAATAGCTGATATGGTAAATGAAATTAGAAAACTTCACCCTCGGGCAAAACTTGTCTATAACAACTCCCCTTCTTTCAATTGGACGTTAGCTTTTAGAGAGCAAGTTTATGCAAAGTGGTTAGAGTCTGGCAAAGACGTATCTAAGTATCCTAATCCAGCAAAAGAACCAAAAGCGTTAATGGATGAAAAGTTTGATAAGTCAGCACTATCTCTAGAAGCCGATGAATTGATAAAAGAGTTCCAGAAAGATGCGTCAAGAGAAGCAGGAATTTTTCACCACCTTATAACTCTTCCTACCTATCATGATACCGCTCTTGGTACTCATGTTTTAGCAGAAGGCTATTTCGGAGAAAAGGGAATGTTAGCTTATGTCAAAGAAATCCAAAGAAAAGAAATTAGAAGGGATCAAGCCTCTGTTAAACATCAAGATTTAGCAGGAACTACTATAGGCGATAAGCATAAAGAATATTTTTCTGGTGACAATGCTCTTCTTGCAGGAGGTAAAGGCAATACTATGAATCAGTTCTAGCTAAGAAAACCAGTTTCTTTACTTACACTTAGCTGGATTGCCACCGCAAATTTCACAGTCTCCACCGTCTCCCAATGCTTTTAATCCACCACATGAACCTGCTATCGGTTTCCTACCAAATATTACACCTATAGACATAGATAAAAATATCAATAAGAGAATACTAAATGTAATAAGTATTGTACTCATGTTTAAATTTTAATCTTCTTCAAAACCATTTAGAAGTCTTCACAATATAATTTTCATTTTCTTTTAAAATATAAACAGTTCTTATTTTATGAATATTTGAATACTTTAAACCTTGGTCGGGACCCATAACATTCAAAGCCGTAGCCAAAGCATCTGCTTTCATAGTATTTTCTGCTAAAACACTTACTGACACATGCTTTTTCTTTAAAGGCTTAAAGGTAGATGGGTCAATAGTATGAGAAACTATTAATCCATCTTTATTTTTAAAATTTCTGTATTCACCTGAAGTAGCTAGAGATAAATCTTTGTTGTCTCTTGAAGATAAAGTTATAAGAGGAGTGTTAATGGAACCTGGATTTTCTATTCCTACAACCCATGGCTCTGAAGAAGATTTATGGCCTTTAAATTTAACCTCACCGCCTAATTCAATTAGATAGGAATTAATTGACTTAGAATCTAAATATTTAGATAGAAGATCAATAGCGTAACCCTTAGCTACTGCCGACATATCTAAATAAACATTTTGTGTACGTTTTATTCTTTTCTCTTTAGGATCCACTTCAAACGAGAAACAATTTACTTCTTTTTTTAATCCTTCTAACAGACCAGTATCGTATGAATTAGATAGCTCCGGTGGACCAAATCCATAATAATTAACTAAATGGCCAACACTAATATCAAAAGAACCGCCTGTAGATAAGCAGGTTTCCTGTGAAAATAATGCCACTTCTATAAAATTATTTGAAACATTGATCCACTCATTAATATTTGTGGCATTTAGATATGAAATAGAAGATGAATTAATGTAAGTCGACATCTCTAGGTTTACTGAGTTGAGTACATTAAAGATATCCTTTTCTATGCTGCTATCCTCAAAATCTACAAGAATAACTTTATAGGAAGTTCCCATTACCTCCCCTTTAAAATTTAAAGTCTTATTTTCGTAGGTTAAGAATGTAACTAAGAGTATGAGGGCTAAGGAAAGAAAGAAAACAAGAAAGTAAGATCTCTTATTTCGTGCTCTCAATAGGTCAGATACTAAAGTCATCAAATCTGATATCTTCAGGTTCAACACCCAAATCGTCCAGCATGCCAAATACAGCATCCATCATGGCTGGAGGTCCGCACATATAGTACTCACAGTCTTCAGGAGCCGGATGTGCACTTAAATACCCGTCAAGTATAACTTGGTGTATGAAACCTGTTGGTCCATTCCAATTATCCTCAGGTTGAGGGCTATCTAAGGCTAGAGTCCATTCAAAATTGTCGTATTTACTAGCTAGTTCATCGTACTCATCTTGATAAAACACTTCTTTAAGACTCCTTGCACCATAGTAGAAAGTGATCTTTCTTCTACTGTTAAGTCGTAATAATTGATCAAAAATATGGGATCTCATGGGGGCCATACCCGCCCCTCCGCCTATAAAAATCATTTCAGCATCACTTTCATTTGCATAGAAATCTCCAAAAGGGCCAAATATAGTTAATTTATCTCTAGGTTTTAAGTTAAAGAGGTAGGAAGTCATTTCTCCAGGAGGAAAATCAGTTCCAGGAGGCGGAAGTTCTATTCTTACATTAAACTTCATTACGCCCTTCTCTTCTGGATAACTTGCCATTGAATAAGCTCTTATTACATCCTCCTTAATAGAAATAGAGTTATTCCAAAAATTAAATCTTTCTAAATCTTTATGATATTTTTCAGCTATATCAAAATTCTCAAAATCTATCTGGCAAGGTGGTATTTCCATTTGCACATATCCACCTGCCCTAAAAGTTATTTCTTCATCTTCAGGTAATTTAATTATGAGTTCTTTAATAAATGTAGCAACATTTTCATTAGAAATTACTTCACATACCCATTTTTTAGCACCAAAAACTTCATCAGGAACTTGTATTTTCATATTATCTTTTACAGGAACCTGACAGGAGAGTCTCCAGCCTTCTTTTTTTTCTCGATTTGTAAAATAATTTTCTTCGGTAGGAAGAATTGAACCTCCTCCCTCTGAGATTAAACATTTACATTGCGCGCAGGTTCCTTTTCCTCCACAGGCAGAAGAAAGAAACATATCTTGACTAGCTAAAGCTTGAAGTAACTTTCCTCCAGCTGAAACATTCAAAGTTCTATCAGGATTATTATTTAATTCTATTTTAATATTCCCAGTAGCAACTAAAAATTTTCTTGAGAATAAAATTATTATTACCATAAAGTTAACTGCCGCTGTAAAAGCTATTACGCCTAAAAATATATCGTTTTGAAAATCAATCATGACTACAAAACAATTCCACCAAATGACATGAATCCAAAACACATGAGACCAACTGTTATAAAAGTAATACCCAGACCTTGAAGACCTTCTGGAATGTCTGCATATTTAAGTCTTTCCCTAATACCAGCTAAAGCCAATATAGCTAATGCCCAGCCGACTCCAGCCCCAAATCCATAAACTACACTTTCTACAAATAGATAACTCCTCTCTACCATAAATAGAGAAGCGCCTAAGATCGCGCAGTTGACAGTAATAAGAGGTAAGAAAGATCCCAAAGCGTTGTATAAGGTTGGTATGAATTTATCAAGAAACATTTCTAATATTTGAATGACAGCAGCAATAATACCTATGTAACACATAAGACCTACAAACTCTAAATTACTGTTTGGTAACCCAGCCCATTCAAGGGCACCTTCTTTCAGAAAATATATATAGATAAGATTATTAATAGGTACAGTTATGGTTAATACAACAATTACTGTCACTCCTAAACCTGCTGCAGCTTTAATCTTTTTTGAGATAGCTAAGAAAGTGCACATGCCTAGAAAATATGCCAAAGCAATATTTTCGATAAAAACTGCTGAGATAAATAAATTTAGATAGTATTCAAACATTTCTTAGATCCTTGGTTTTACTTCTTTTGTTTCTAAATTATTCCTTGCTATTCTGTATTCTGGCTCTTCTATCTGTCCTGTCTTCCAGCTTCTTAGCAGCCATATAAAGACTCCAATTATAAAAAAGGAACTTAAAGGTAAAAGCGCAAAATTATTACCAGGATACCAACCACCGTTTTGAACGAGAACCAAGATTTCATATCCAAAAAGAGATCCCGATCCAAAAAATTCTCTGATTGTAGCAACTATAATTAAAATTAAACTGTAGCCAATTCCATTACCCAAACCGTCAAGAAAACTTGGCCAAGGAGAATTTTGCATAGCGAAGCCTTCCGCTCTTCCCATAACTATGCAATTAGTAATAATTAAACCTACAAATACACTCAGAGTTTTACTACTTTCATAGTCATATGCCTTTAGTAGTTCGTCGACAAGGATGACCAAAGAGGCGACTATGGTCATTTGAATAATCATCCTTACATTCGTAGGAATGTGGTGCCTAATTATTGATACGAATAGATTGGATAAACTCACCACTGAGGTTAAGGCTACGCACATTATGAGAGTTACGTATAAATTTGAAGTAACAGCTAAAGCAGAACATATGCCCAAAATTTGAAGAGCAATAGGATTATCATTAAAGATAGGATTTAAAAGAACTTCTCTAGTCTTAGACATTAAAAATCTCCTTTTCTTCTAACTCTTTTTTTAGTTTTTTTAAGAATTTCCCATAACCTAAATCCCCTAACCAGAAAGAAAGCATGTTACTTACTCCTGTGCTGGTTATCGTAGCTCCAGAGAGGCCATCAATTTGATAATCTGCTTCTGAAGAATCAGGATCAACTAATCCTTTTATTACCGATATTTTTACTTCCCCTGATTGAGAGTATATTTTTTTGCCTTTCCACAACGACTTCCATCTGGGGTTGTCCACTTCAGCTCCCAAACCAGGAGTTTCTTTGTGAGTATGATATTCCAAACCTATTATTGTCTCTAGATCAGGTTCAATGGCCAAATAACCATAAAGAGTTCCCCACAAGCCTAGGCCTCTAACAGGAAGAACAATGGCCTTTATTTGACCCCCTTCTTTGTAAAAATAGATTTTTGCAAAATTCTCTCTTGTTTTTGATGTTAATACTTTTTTGCTACTTAAAACTATAGAAGTGGTAAGGTCTTTTGAATAATCTTGTGATTCAAAAAGCCGTCCATTAAAAGTATTAGGGTCCAGAGAATCTTCATATTCACCTGTTTCAAGGTTAATGATTTTCTCTTCAATTGATGAGAACAACTCACTCACACTTGTTTTATTTGTTAATAGTCCTGCTGAAGAAAGTATCTTAGACTGTTGATCTTTGAGCTTATTTTGTTGCTGTAAACCTCTTAACTCTACCGCCGCTGTCGAAATTATTATTGAACAAAATAAGCAGACAGATATTCCTACAAATAATGTTTTTAATAAAGTGTCGTTCTTATTCATAAATTTACTTGTTGCTTTAATCTTCTTTTAATATGGGATTCTTTAACGTAATGATCTATTAAAGGTGAAAAAAGGTTCGCAAATAGAATTGCCAACATCATTCCCTCAGCAAAAACTGGATTAACTACTCTTATCAGCACCACCATAATTCCTATGAGAACACCATAAATCCACCTTCCTGGATTTGTATGTGAACCAGTAACAGGCTCAACAGCCATAAAAACTAAACCAAATGCATAACCTCCTATAATGATATGCCAAAGGAAGGTTACATTGAACATTAGATTAGTGTCTGAATCTATAAGGTTAAATACAGAACTAGTAATTAAAGTGCCTAAAAGAACTCCAAGAACTACCCTCCACGAAGCTACCCTTGTCCACAAGAGTAAGAAAAGACCTAATAAAATAAAAAGTGTTGATGTCTCTCCAGAAGAACCTGGAATGCTTCCTACAAAGGCTTCCATCCAAGAATAGCTAGACTGAATACCGTTTAAGCCTTCCTGAGCACCAATGCCTAAGATAGTAGGAGAACTAAAACCATCCAAGGCAACCCAAACTGAATCACCTGACCAATAAGATGGGTAAGCAAAATATAGAAAGACTCTGCCCGTTAAGGCGGGATTTAGAAAATTTTTCCCCGTTCCACCAAAAATTTCTTTTCCTATGACTATTCCAAAACTTATTCCTATTGCGACTTGCCAAAGGGGGACGTCTGGTGGGCAGCAAAGAGCAAAAAGAATAGTAGTAACGAAAGCGCCTTCGCTGATCTCATGACCTCTTACAGTAGCAAATATCATTTCCCATATTATTGCTACGACAAAAGTGACTGCATAAATTGGTAAAAAATAACATGCGCCAAACCAAAAACAATCTACAAAACTATTTGGATCATAGTTACAAACTAAATTGATAAAGATGAAATGCCAATCTTCTGTAAATTCTCCCCCTCCTTCCACTGCACCTGAAAGGGCTTGAAAACCTATGTTATACATGCCATAAAACAATGCTGGGAGTGTGGCAACCATCACCGTGACCATTACTCTTTGTACATGTGAAGCATCCCGAATATGCAACAAACCAAAAGTCCTTCTACTAGAGGAATAAAAGAAATTTTCAACTACATCGAAAATAGCCGACCATCTTTCAAATGTTCCACCTGAAGAGAAGGAAGGTTTTAAATCATCAAAAACTTTTCGTAATCTATCCATTTCAACTAACCTTCGGTCTCTATAGTAGTTAACCTTTCTCTTAATAAACGACCAAAGTCATGTTTAGAAGGACAAACAAAACTACAAAGAGCTAAGTCTTCTTCATCTAATTCTAAAACACCCAAAGACTGTAGCTCTTCCGTGTCACCAACGGCTAGTTGTCTTAGTAAAAGTGTTACGAGCAAATTTAAAGGAAAGACTTCTTCATAAACTCCTAAAGGAAGGATAGATCTATCTGGACCGTACATACTTGCCTTAATATCAAATTTTTTATTTTTAAATAAGGAAGTAATAAAAATGCCTAGTTTAGAAAATTTATTCCTTCCCAATAACGCCCAATCAAATAATTCTCTGTCAGAAGAACTGGGTTCTTCTATAACACAAATTTGATTATGGTATTTACCTAAATAAGAATAAGGCCCGGTTGCCTCTCTTCCATTTATTAAAGATCCGCTTACGATCCTATTATCAGATTGATTTAATTCTCCCGCACAAATTTCATCAATACAAGCTCCTATTCTGGTCGAGATAATTCTCGGATGGTTAATTTTCGGACCTGATAAACATACATAGGTAGTCGTAGGTATCTTTCCCGTTTTAAAAAAAGATCCAATTAAAATTACGTCAGAATAGCTAAGATGCCAGTTAATATTGCTCAATGAAGCAGGAGAAATGAAATGCATATGAGTTCCAACCAAACCTGAAGGGTGAGGTCCTGTAAAAGTATGTTTGTTGACTCTGTCTTGCAATTGAATATTTAGAGTACTTTTTTCTTTTGTACAGATATGAATAGGACAGTCAGACAAGAGCTTTAAAGCTGAAATTCCAAGTTCAAAATCTTCTATATTTGAGGAGATAACTATTTCTGGATCCATTGCAAGAGGATTTGTATCCATGCAATTTAAAAAAATTGCTACTGGATTTGAAGAAACAGAAGGAATTCTACTGTATGGCCTGGTTCTAAAAGAGGTCCAAAGACCAGAATTTATTAAGCTTTCTCTAATAGAATTAGAAGTATGATTAGAAAAGTCTGTAGTTTTAATTGAATCAAAAGCAACTTTCTCTTCATTCTGATCTAATTCTATTACAACAGATTGTAAAGCCCTCCTCTCTCCTCTATTAATAGATTCAATCACACCGCCAGCAGGAGAGGTAAATAGTACACCTAGGTTTGCTTTGTCCTCAAACAAAGGCTGTCCTATTTTTACTTCATCACCTTCTTTAACCAGCATAGCAGGTTTTAGACCATGATAATCTGAGCCAATTAATGCAACAGAACGAGGTTTTTTAAAGTCAGTAATCTTGTGTTCGGAAGAACCGGAAATAGGAATATCTAAACCTTTTTTTATTTCTATCATTCCCTCTCAAAATTTGAGGTGAACCTAAATTCCTAAGGAGCAGTAAAATCCGCGCGTATTATAGTGTTGAAGGGCTTACTTTACTAGGTAGATTATTGATATTCAGGATATCTTTTATAGGTCAGTCCAACCATCTCTTTAGCCAATCCTAACAATTGGACCGTATACCCAAATTCGTTGTCGTACCAAACATAAAGAATAGAGTTATTTCCATGACAAATGGTTGCAGCTGAATCAATAATTCCCGCATATCTATTTCCAACAAAGTCTGAGGAAACGACTTCACTAGAATTGGTGAAATCTATCTGATCTTTATAAGAGGAATGAAAAGCAATTTGTCTAAGGAAATTATTTAGTTCAAAGGAATCAGATTTTTTCCTCAGGTGAAGTTTCATGATAGCTAGAGATACATTGGGTGTAGGAACTCTTATTGCATTAGCTGTTATTTTCCCTTTTAATTCTGGCAGAACTTGACCAACAGCTTCGCCTGCACCTGTTTCAGTTATGACTAGATTAAGAGCTGCACTCTTACCTCTTCTAGATTTCTTATGGAAATTATCAAGTAGATTCTGATCATTAGTGTAAGAATGAACTGTCTCTATATGACCAGAAATAATTTGATACTCATCATTCATGACTTTAAGCACTGGAGCTATTGCATTTGTGGTACAAGAAGCTGCTCCTAAAATCTTATCATTTGAGTTAATTGTGTGATTGTTAATACCGTGAACTATATTTTTAATTTTTCCTTTAGCAGGTGCAGTCAGTAAAACTTTTTCAATTCCTTTGCATTTGAGATGTCTAATTAGACCTTCTTTATCTCTCCAAACACCGGTATTATCAATTAATAAGGCTTTTTTAATACCTAATTGATTATAGTCAACAGAATCAGGCTCATTTGAGTAAATAATTTTTACCTCACTGCCATTAATTATCAATTGTTCTTCTTTTTCTGAAACTCTTACTGTGCCTTTAAAAGGACCATGAACAGAATCTGTTCTTAATAAATTTGCTCTTTTTATTAAATCGTCATTGCCAGATTTTCTAACTACTACGGCACGTAATCGTAGATTGTCTCCTCCACCAGAATCTTCAATTAACAATCTGGTCAATAGCCTTCCTATCCTTCCAAAGCCATATAAAACTACATCTTGTGGTTTATCTAGTACTGATCCTTTCTTACCTACTAGATCTTTTACAGAATCAAGTACAAATTCTTCAATACTTAGTTTCTTACTATCAAATAAGTAAGCTGCTGCTATTATGCCTATATCAACTTCAGCAGGTCCTAATTCTTGAGAATTAAGAGCTGTAATAACTTGGTAGGTTTCAAATTCACTTAATTCATTATTCTCAGTCTCTCTAACGAATCTATGCGCCTGCATAATTTCAGAAACAGACAAATTAACCAATAATTTCCCATAAAGCATTAAATGTACATTCTCTCTATAAAGACGACCAATCAAGGCCAGCATTTCTTCTGCCAATGCTTGGCGATACTGGAAATCTCCAAAAGTATCTAATGGAAGGTTCTTTCTTTTTCTTTTGTCTGGTTGTTCTGAAGCCATGATGAAATTATTACAATTGAGAATAACGTTTTAAATGGTAATCGGTGTTACCAAATATAGTAATAATGGTAGTTAATCTTTTAAAGAAATGTCCAACATTTAACTCATCGGTAACACCCATTCCACCATGAAGCTGAACGGCTTGTTGACCTATGAATTTTGCTGCCTTACCAACTTGATATTTTAGTCCTGAAATAGCTTTCTTTGAATCCTCTGCTTTTTCTGCTTGCTTAATTGTAGCCATATATAGAAGAGATTTACTTTGTTCATATTCCATAAACATGTCTACCATACGATGCTGTAAAACCTGAAATTTTCCTATAGCTTGACCAAACTGCTTTCGAATCTTAGTGTATTCAACCGTAGTCTTATAGAGTACCTCCATAGCTCCAATTGCTTCTGCACAGATAGCAAGAGTTGCAGAATCAATAGCTTTTTCAAGTTCTTTAAACCCTTTTCCTTCTTCAGCTAAAAGACAACTAGAAGTAACATCTACATTTTCTAGAGTAATTTCTGAAGCTCGTCTTCCGTCCACTGTAGGATAATTTCTTAAAGACACACCTTCTAACTTTGGATCAACAACAAACAAAGAAATTCCTTCTTCTTCAGATTGCTTTCCTGATATTCTTGCAGAGATGATTATGTTATTTGCACTAGGACCATTCATCACAACTGACTTAAAACCATTTAACACAAAACCATCACCTTTCTTTTTTGCTTCAGTTGTTACGTCTGCTAAATTAAATCTACTTTGAGGTTCTACAAAACCTAATGCTAGATGCATTTCTCCAGAAATAACTTTTTTGAGGATTTCACTTTTCTGATCTTTGTTACCACAGGAATCAATTAATCCAGCACATAAAACAATTGTTTCAAGAAATGGTTCCACAACTAGACCTTTGCCAAATTCTTCCATGATAATCATGGTTTCAAGTGCGCTTCCACCAAATCCCCCTGATTCTTCTGAAAGCGATATCCCTAGCCAACCCAAATCTGCAAAAATTTTCCAATTTTCTGAACTGAAACCTAATTCAGATTTAGCTAAAGCTTGGCGCTTTTCCCATTCATAATCTCTCTGAATGAATTGAGCCACTTGACGTTGGATCAATGTTTGTTCCTCATTAAAACTAAAATCCATTTCTACAATCCTAATATTGCTTTTGCAATTACGTTTCTTTGTATCTCATTACTTCCCCCATATATAGATACTTTTCTGAAATTTAAGTAATGTGGCATAGCAGCTCCTGCGTAGTCAGGTCCTACGGCCTCATTGGAGCCTAATTCAGTTTCGTTAAAAAAAGGATGGGAATAATAAGCTAACATTTCTATAAATAGCTCAGAGATAGTTTGTTGTAATTCAGTGCCTTTAATTTTTAATATCGATGATTCAGGACCAGGAGCCCCTCCAGATGAAATCTGAGACAATGTTCTTAATTCAGTAAACTCTGTAGCCTTTAGTTCTATCTCAGCCGCTTCTAATTTTCTTCTATAACTAGGATCATCCAGTAAACTTCCTTCCCCCAAAATAACGTTAGCACAAATTTCTTTTAGCCTTTTTAGTTCTCTTTTTAAGGCTGCTATTCCTGCAATGCCTGTCCTTTCATGCCTTAACAGGAATTTTGCAATTTTCCAACCTTGACCTTCTACTCCTACAAGATTCTCTGTAGGCACCTTTACATTGTCAAAATGAACGGTATTAACTTCATGTGATCCATCTATAGTAATTATTGGCTTAACTTCGACGCCTGGCGATTTCATATCTAACAGAAGAAAACTTATGCCCTCTTGTTTAATGTTCGTGGTTTCTGTTCTAACCAAGCAAAAAATCCAATCAGCGTGTTGGGCTAAAGTCGTCCAAGACTTGGTTCCATTAACAATATAATTATCTCCCTGAAGTTTAGCTTTAGTTTGGAGAGAAGCTAAGTCTGATCCTGAACCAGGCTCTGAGTACCCTTGACACCACCAAACATCACTGTTCAAAATTCCAGGGAGATGTTGCCTCTTTTGTGTATCTGTCCCAAAAGTATAGATCACAGGACCACACATGTTTACACCAAAAGGGATGATTATAGGGGTGTTTGCAACTGCTAATTCATTCTGGAGAATATACTTTTTAGTAGGAGACCAGTCGGTTCCACCATTTTTTTTAGGCCAATTTATAGCAAACCATCCTTTTTTTGCTAATATTTTTTGCCATTTAATGACGTCCTCAGGTTCAAATGGCAGTCTATTATCTTGCCTTTCCTTTATATCTAAAGGGTATTCAGAAGTAAGAAAACTTCTAATCTCTTCTTGAAAGTCTAGATCTTCTTGAGAAAATACTAAGTCCATGTTAATCCGCGTTCTAAAATAAAGCCGTATTATACACACAGCAGTTGATGTCAAAATAAGTAAGTATTAGTCGCAATGGTAAATAAACTCAATAAAGTTATTAATTTAAAGGATCAGTTATTTTCTGAGGGTTTAACAAAAAATTCACGTGCATTGATAGTTCTTTCAAATACATCTTTAGCTGAATTGGTATTTGATACACTAAAGAAAGAAAGGAAGTTGAGTAAGGTTTGTTTTTTACCTCATACAGAGACACTGCCATATGATTTTTTTTCTCCTTCAAGCTTTATTAAGAGTCAAAGAATGCAAGTATTCTCTAAACTTCTTGCTTCCGGTAAATTTTTATTAGTGTCTTCCATTCAAGCTTTAATTAGTCCCTGCCCTGCAAAAATCCATCTTTTACCTGTTGAAGCTTTGATAACAAAACAAACTTTAAAAAGAAATAATTTCTTAAGGTCTTTAGAGAATTCAGGCTATGAAAAAAAAGAAATTGTTAGTGAAGTCGGAGAGTTCTCAGTTAGAGGTGTAGTTATTGATATCTTTCCTACTGGTTCTACAAATCCTATTAGAATAGAAATCTATGAGGATAAGATTGAATCTTTAAGATTATTTAGTCCCCTTACTCAGCTAACGACAAAGAAAATTGATACTTTTTCGGCACTTCCACCACAAGAGTATTCACTCAGTAAGGATGGAATAAATAATTTTAAAAGAAATTGGAGAGCTTCTTTTGATGTATTTGAAGAAGATAGCGAAATGTTCAAAAAATTATCCCAAGGGAAGGCGGAAGAAGGAGCGGAGATGTACTTACCGTTTTTTTTCAATAAAAAGACTACCGCCTTAGATTATCTTAAAAATTTTAATCTAATATTCTTAGATCAAAATACTTTAAAAGAGCTAGATAAATATCAAGAATTAATTAATGAAAGATTTGAAGAGTACAGATACGATATAAAGAGACCCTTAATTAATCCTCAAGATTTATTTTTAACTAAAAAAGAATTCACTCTCTTTACAAAAAAGAGAAAAGTAAAGCAGATTAAAGTAGAAAAGTATAAAAGGGATAAAGTAGTACAACTTAAGAAACAACTTGATTCTGAATATAAACAGATCGTTACTACAATGCCTGAAATTGATGATCTTGTTGTCCACTTATTTCACGGCATAGGAAGATATAAAGGTCTCAAAAATATCAAATCTAATAATATCATCCATGATTGCCTTGAAATTGAATATAGAGATGAAAGTAAAGTCTACGTCCCTGTTGATTCTATGCATCTTGTTTCTAAGTACTTTGGACCAGAAGATATTAGTTTAGATGCTTTAGGATCAAAGAAATGGAAAAAAAAGAAATCTACAGCTATCCAAAGAACTTTTGATACAGCAGCAGAACTCCTACATATTCAAGCAACTAGAAACTCAAAAAAAGGGACTAAGTATGTAATTCCAGCAGAAGAGTATAAGGAGTTCTGCGAACAATTCCCTTATGTAGAAACTGTAGATCAATTTCGAACTATTTCTGAAATAGAAATAGATCTTCAACAAGCTATGCCTATGGATAGATTGGTTTGTGGAGAAGTTGGTTTTGGAAAAACAGAGGTGGCTATGAGGGCTTCTTTTATAACTGCTTTTAATGGCAATCAAACTTGTATTTTGGTTCCTACTACTTTATTGGCACAACAACATTATGATAATTTTAAAAAAAGATTTTTTAAGACACCTATCATCATTGAAAAACTTAGTAGAGATTTAAATCCGCGTAAAAGAAAGGAAATCTTATCTCAACTTATAGAAGGAGAGATTGATATTATTGTTGGAACGCACTCTCTTCTTCAAAAATCAGTTAACTTTAATAATCTTGGGTTATTAATAATTGATGAAGAACACAAATTTGGTGTTAGACAGAAAGAAAAAATTAAGAAATTAAAAAAAGACGTTAATTTACTCTATCTTTCTGCCACACCAATACCCAGATCTCTAAATTTTGCTTTATCTACACTAAAAGATTTATCTATTATTGCTACTGCTCCAAGAGACAGGTTATCAGTAAGGACATTTGTATACAGCTTTAATGAAAACTTAATAAAAGAATGTATTCAGAGAGAACTACTCAGAAGCGGACAAGTTTATTATCTATGTAATGATCTTCGATTGGTTGAAGATAGAAAACAAAGGATAGAAGGATTTTTTCCAGATAACAAAGTAGAAATAGTTCATGGTCAATTAAAAGGGCGAGAAATTGAAAAAAGAATGGTTCTTTTCCAAAATGGAGAAATTGATATTTTAGTTTGCTCTACCATTATTGAAAGCGGACTAGATATAAGTAATGCCAATACACTAATTGTAGAAAAAGCAGACAGACTAGGCTTAGCTCAATTACACCAGTTAAGAGGAAGAGTAGGAAGAGGAAATAAGCAAGCATTTACGTATTTCTTAAAATCTGCAGGAATATCAAAAAGAAAAAATGCTGAGTCTAGGCTTAAAGCTCTTCAAGATTCTGATTCCTTATCTGCAGGTTTCTTGTTAGCCATTAAAGATTTAGAGATCAGAGGCGCAGGTGAGATACTCGGAGAAAATCAAAGTGGCATCATGGAATCTATAGGATTTGATTTGTATATGCGATTATTGAACAAAGCCACTCACCAAATAAAAAAAGGGAAATTAGAATCTTTCGTATTGGAAAGGCAAATAGAAGTTAATTTGAATGCTTCTTCCTATATTCCTGAAACTTATCTTCCAGATATTAATCAGAGACTTATTATGTATAACAAGATATCTTCCGTCATATCTTTAAAAGATTTAAAAGACTTACAACTAGAAATGATAAATAGGTTTGGTTTATTCCCTCCCGAATTAAAAGCTCTTTTTTTTGAAGCTGAGATTGCGCTTTTTGCTACCCTTCATAGCATAAAAGAGATAAAGATTACGAATGATGGGATAAAGATAAATTATTCAGACTCAACTAAAGATAAGACATTGAAAAAGGGAGAAGACTTTGAAGATAATATAAAAAAAATATACAAAGAAATAAATTTTATAAAGAAGGCTTCCTAATGAAAAAATTTTTAATTGCAATATTAATAATTAGTCCTTCTTTAATGGGCAACGAGGTTGTGCCTGAAAAACTCCTAATAGCATCTAAAGCTTTCTCTAAAGACTCTTCCCTTTATCCTATACACAAAATTGATCTTATTATTTTTTTACATAAGGATATAGAAGAGAGAGATAAAGAAGAAAGTTTCCCTGAACTTTATGATCTTACCTATTCAAATGATTTAATAAAACTTTCTGAGTCTCCCAGTTTTTTAGTTGATAATCAGTCTATCAAAGAAGGCTTAGTTCCAAACAAGCAAGTTATTAAATCTATTAAATTTAGAAACAAAGAAGAAGATAACTTAGAAACTGAAGAAACTAAAAGTGAAAACTTAACTATAAGTAAGCCTTTTCTACCTTATGAATATTTTGTTTTACTTGATGATAAAGGCTTTCCAATTAAAAAACTTGCTAGGAAATTAGACCTTAACAAAGAATACGAAGTTATATTTCATGGAAGTTGGTATCAGCCCTTATTTAATAAAGAATTTGCTAGTCCAATTTATATTCAAGCTGATAATTCTTTAAATAGTGTTCACGGGGAACTTCTGCTTTATAAAGAGAGATTTCTTCACTCAGAAATCAGAATGAGATTGGCAGAAAAATCTGATAAAAAGGGAAATAATACTTCTATAATTCTCTATAATTTCAATAGCTTATTGAAGATAACTAAAGTAGAAAATAAATTTATAAATTTTTTTAAGTCTATTGGAGAAGAAGTAAGTTCCTTTTCTAATTGGATTTTTCGATCAAGAGAATTCACGCCAATGATATCTAATGAAGAAAATAATTTAGTTGAGAGGGAAACGTATAAAGATAAATTCGAAATAAACCAAAAAACTAAGATGAAATATAGTGAATACCACTATATTGACCACCCATACTTAGGGATAGTCCTGAGAGTTAGTTTGTGGGAGAGAGATAAGGAATAGATTCTCTAGAGAGACATCTCAGCTAATTTGATCTCTAGTGTTTTTAAAATTTCTACCTTTTCTTTATCTTCTTCATTTTCCATTAACTTCTGTATCTTTTGTTTTGCCGTACTTAAGTTCAACCAAGGTCCTTTATCAGACAATCTTTGTTCGAGAAAAGCCTTATATCTCTTTAAAGAATTATCAGAAATATTGTTTACTTTGCTCGAGCAAATGAGTCTCTCTGCTAATTCTTTATACCTTGAGTCAACAAAACCTTCTATCAATTTATGCCTTTCCTCCCAAGGAGTTGAATGGAATCTCTCCATCCAAAGCTCATCTTCATTTGATGGGAAGCCTGAGTAAACTGACTGTTCTACAAATTTGGGTGGCGGATATTTGATTTGATTATTAGTCAATAATTCACTGACTCTGGCTTGTAATTTCGTATTATTTCTTATTTTGTAGGCTCTCTCTTCTAATTGCTTTAAAGGAATATCTAGTCTTTCTTGAATAGAAGGTATATCTAAACAACTTATTAAAGGAATACTTTTATTAATTCTTACTTTTTTTATAGCCGATCCACCAGTAGAGATTTGTTCAAATAATTCAGAATCAGATAATTCGTTTAAATCGTCAGGATCAAAATAAAGATCAGCTGCCGCAACTTCATTTTGCATCTTCTGATTTTGTCCGCAAAAAGTAACTGGATAAGTAAACTTTTTTTTCCTGATTACTTCACCTATCATTGCAAAAGGTTCAGATTGAAGTAACCTTAAATTGCCATCTTTTGAAGACCCCCTTAAAGAACTTCGCCAAACCTCTGGGGCTTTTTCAGCAATTAGACGGGCTAAATTAACCATTAAATAACAATCACCTAATGCATCATGTGCATTAAGAGATGATATATTATTGGAATCAGCCCAATCAGTAAGCTTGAGACTAATTTCATCCTCATGATTGGAAGGAATAACAAGAGAGTTAGGGAAAAAATTAGCAATGATTTGAAATGTATACATTAAATCTAATCTTGTAGCTCCACCCGTATTAGTAATATAGGAAGGCAGCAAGCACCAATAAAATTGTCTCCTAAAAAGCTCCTCATCAAATCTGTGCCCATTATAGGTAACAAAAACAGGATTTCTTTGTGATGACCAATCTAACCAATCGTTCCTAAGATCTAACATCATTTCATAATGGGAGGGACTATTATCATCCAAGCACTGTAGCCTTTTATGTACCAGGAATGCTTCAGGACTGGGAACTACCCAAGGTAAAAGTTTAGAAGATAAATTGTGTTCCTTCTCAACAACTAGGTTCTCGTCTGTCAGTAAAGATCCAACTTGAATAATTTGAGAGAAATTAATATCAAGGCCTGTGGTTTCAGTATCTGTAAAAATATAACAAGTATCCGCATTTAATTGAGCCATTTTAGAATTATAAACATTAAAGAACTAAAGTTCTTTATTTGTAATAAGCGTTTTCTTTATAACTATGATCAGTTACATCAGCAATACCTTTAAGTTCAGGTATTTCCTCAATAAGGGTTTTTTCAACACCCTGCTTTAGAGTTACATCTACCATCCCACAACCTTGGCACCCTCCTCCAAATTGAAGCACAGCTGTTTCCTCATTCGTAATCTCTACTAAAGAAACCTCTCCTCCGTGAGAGGCTAAGCTTGGATTAATTTCGGTATAAAGAAGGTAATTAACTCTTTCTTCTAAAGAAGCGTCCTCGCCAATACTTGGTACCTTAGCGTTTGGAGCTTTTATAGTAAGAGTCCCTCCGAACTTATCTGGAGAATAATCAACTTTTGCACCTTCTATAAATGACAAAGATTTTTTTTCTAGGAAAAGCTTAAAAGAAAGATCTTCTCTTATTTCATATTCACTTATATCATCATCGTCCTTGCAATAGGCAATACAAGTCTCGGCTCTTGGAGAACCAGGTTCGCTTACAAAGACTTTAACGCCAATGGTATCTGATTCTTGTTTTTCAAGAAGTTCTAATAGATAACTTTCAGCTGATTTGGTTATTTCTATAGATGACATCCGTTATATTTTATAGCTAAAACACTTACAATTCACTTTAAGATAAAAGAAATAATAAAATTTTTATGAAAGTTTCTGAATTTAGAAGCATATTGAAGGAAAGAATTTTAGTCATGGATGGGGCCATGGGAACTGAAATTCAATCAAAAAATCTTACTGAAGAAGACTTTAGGGGCAATCTTTATACTGATTACGGTCAAGATTTAAAAGGCAATAATGATCTCCTTAATCTTACTCAGCCTGAAGTTATAAAAGAAATACATAAATCATATCTTTCCAAAGGGTCAGACTTTATTCAAACAAACACGTTTAATTCAAGTTCTATTTCTCAAAAGGATTATGGCCTAGAAAATATAGCTTACGAATTAAATCTCTCTGGAGCAAAGATTGCCAAGGAAGCTATTAAAGAATCAGAAAGTGATGCTTGGATCATAGGTTCAATTGGTCCTACCAATACTTCAGCATCTATGTCCCCCGATGTTACTGATCCTTCAATGAGAAATATATCTTTCGATCAATTAGTTAAGTCCTATAAAGAATGCATGGATGGATTATTAGATGGAGGAGTAGATTTTTTGATGTTTGAAACCATCTTTGACACTTTAAATGTAAAAGCTGGGATATTTGCTTACCTTGATAAATGCGAAGAAATTCAAACAAAAATACCTTTAATGATTTCAGGAACTATCTCAGACAATTCAGGTAGAACTCTTTCAGGTCAAACCGTTGAAGCTTTTTGGTCCTCAGTAAAGCACGCAATCCCTTGTTCAATAGGCTTTAATTGTGCTTTAGGAGCTGAACAGTTGAGACCTCATCTAGTTTCTTTGAATAAAGTATCAGATACACCCATTAGCTTGCATCCGAATGCAGGATTACCTAATGAAATGGGTGAATACGATGAAACACCTAATTATATGGCAAAGGTAGTAAAAGAGATGGCAGAAAACCACCTCTTAAACATTGTTGGAGGTTGTTGTGGCACTACTCCTGATCATATAGAGGCAATCAAAGGAGCTGTTGAAGGCCTAGAGCCCAGGAAAGTAATCAAGAAGCAACGTACTACTTCTTTTAGTGGTCTGGAACAATTAGTTGTGAATAAGGATTCGCTTTTTGTAAATATAGGCGAAAGAACCAATGTTACTGGTTCCACAAAGTTTGCAGGATTAATAAAAGAAAAGAATTACGCAGCAGCACTAGAAGTTGCTAAAGAGCAAGTCTCTTTAGGAGCCCAAATTATTGATGTAAATATGGATGAAGGCATGTTGGATTCTATAGAAGAAATGGATAACTTCTTGAAACTAGTAGCTTCTGAACCTGATATATCAAAGGTTCCTATCATGATAGATTCTTCTAAATGGGAAGTTATAGAAGCAGGGTTAAAAGTAATACAAGGCAAGGCGATTGTTAATTCCATCAGTCTTAAAGAAGGAGAGGAAAAATTTGTTAAGACTGCCAACCTTTGTCTTAAGTACGGAGCAGCAGTTATAGTCATGGCTTTTGATGAAAAAGGTCAGGCTGACTCTCTAGAAAGAAGAAAAGAAATTTGCAAAAGAGCGTACCAGCTCCTTACGGAGAAAGTTAAGTTTCCAGCTGAAGACATAATCTTTGATCCAAATGTTTTTGCTGTTGCGACTGGTCTTGAAGAGCATAGAAACTTCGCTAATGATTTTTTTGCTTCTTGTGCCTATATAAGAAAAGAGTTTCCTCGAGTGAATATTTCAGGAGGAATAAGCAACGTTTCTTTCTCCTTCAGAGGCAATAACTCTGTGAGAGAAGCCATGCATTCTGTCTTTCTGTTTCATGCAATTAAAAATGGCTTAACTATGGGTATAGTTAATGCAGGTCAATTAGCTGTTTATGAAGACATAAAAGCTGAGTTAAAAGTGTTGGTGGAAGATGTAATTTTAAATAAAAGAGAGGATGCTACTGAAAGATTAGTTGAAGAAGCCACCAAATTTAATGCCAATTACAAAGTTTCTGTGCTAGATGAAGAATGGAGACAACAAGACGTAGATGCACGAATAAATCATTCCTTAGTCCGAGGTATTAATAAATACATAATAGAAGATGTCGAAGAGTTCAGATTACAAGCTAAATCTCCAGTTGAGGTAATAGAGGGACCTCTAATGGATGGAATGAATATAGTTGGTGATCTTTTTGGTGATGGAAAGATGTTCCTGCCCCAAGTTGTTAAAAGCGCAAGAGTGATGAAAGAAGCTGTGGCTTATCTTGTTCCCTATCTGGAAGCTGAGAAAGAAGGTATTGTCCAGTCCAACGGAAAAATCATTATGGCTACGGTCAAGGGTGATGTTCATGACATAGGGAAAAATATTGTTGGTGTAGTTCTACAATGTAATAACTACGAAGTTATAGATCTCGGAGTTATGGTCCCAGCAGAAAAGATAATTGATACAGCTATTAAAGAAAAAGCTGACATGATTGGTTTAAGCGGTTTGATAACTCCTTCTTTAGATGAAATGATAAATGTCGTTGAAGAGTTAACTAGAAAGAAACTCAAAATACCGGTGTTAATAGGGGGGGCTACTACTTCAAAAGCTCATACTGCCTTAAAGATTGAACCCAACTACAAAACAGGCCTTGCTACTCATGTACTGGATGCTTCTAGAAGTGTTGGGGTGGTACAAAAATTATTAAAACAAGAAACAAAGAAAGCTTATATTAAGGAAATTAGAAAAGACTATATTTCTACCAGAGAAAGGTTAGCAAATAAATCTACTAAAACCTTACTAACCTTAGAAAAAGCTAACAAGAATAAGTTAGAAATTAACTGGGAAAAAAATAAACCCGTAAAGCCTTCCTTCTTGGGAACTAAAAATTTAGATAATGTTCCAGTAAAAACTTTACGTGAATACATAGACTGGACTCCTTTCTTCAAATCTTGGGACTTAGCTGGAAGATATCCTAAAATATTAACAGACTCAGTGGTGGGAGAAGCTGCTTCTCAACTATTCAAGGAAGCAAATCTTATGCTCGATGACCTTGAAGAATCGCAAGTAATAGCCAATAAAACTGTCCTAGGATTTTGGCCGGCTTATCAAGCTGAAAATAATTTAGTAAAAGTTTTTAAAAATGAAAAAAGAACAGAAGTAACTACAAGCTTAAGCTTTCCAAGACAGCAGAGATACCAAGGAAAAGAACGACCAAACCTTTCTTTATCAGATTTTATAGCTCCTGGTCATTTAGATGTCAAAGATTATATAGGTGCTTTTGCTGTTACCGCCGGAATTGGTGTAGCAGAAGCCTGTAAAAAATATGAAGAAAATAATGATGATTACTCTTCCATAATGCTTAAGGCTTTGGCAGATAGGCTAACTGAATCATTAGCTGAATATGTTCATAAAAAAGTAAGAAAAGAATTATGGGGATATTCAAAAAATGAAAATCTGGATAACCAAGAACTTATTAAAGAGAAGTATATTGGAATTAGACCTGCTCCTGGCTATCCTGCTTGTCCAGACCATTCAGAAAAAGTTAAACTTTTTTCTTTGTTAAAAGCAGAAAAGAATACAGGTATGTCCTTAACAGAGAATTTTGCCATGCTTCCAGCAGCATCTATTAGTGGATGGTATTTCTCTCACCCTGAAAGTAAATATTTTGGACTTGGAAAAATCTCTTTAGAGCAGGTAGAAAGAATCTCAATAGATAGAAATGAGGAAATTAGTATTACCAGAAAATATCTAAGTACCAATCTTGAATAAGAAAAAAGACGAATATCTTATTCAATTTGATAAAAAGAAACGTGATTTTTTATTATTTTTTACTACCTACACGGATGAGTTAGAATTTTTCCAATCGCCTTCATCTAATTTTAGAACCAGGGCAGAATTTGGAGTTATCTCTAAGAATTCAGTTGAACTTACCATGGTCAAAAATGGTAAACAAATTTTAATTGAACAGCTTGATATTTGTGATCAAAGTATTAACAAATTTATAAGACATCTAAAACAACAGATTTTTCTGAGCAATGTCTTGAAAGACAAATTATTTCAAGTAGAAATGCAAGTCTCAAGAAAAGGCGAAGGTTTCATCTCGTTAATCTACCATAAGTTTCTAGACTCTAATTGGATTGATGAGGCACAAAAATTAAGTAAAAGGATTAAAACTTCAGTTATTGGTAGAAGTAAAAACCAAAAATTAGTAATTGGAAGAGACTATGTAATTGAAACTTATGATGCCAATGGAGACAAGTTTCAAATTAAATTATACGAACATTGTTTCAGCCAACCTAACCCCTACATATGTGACCAAATGCTTTCTTGGGTAGATAATAATACGAGTTTAAAATCTGACTTAGTTGAACTTCACTGCGGCTTAGGAACATTTACAGTCCTCCTCTCTAAAAAGTTTTCTAAGGTTCTATGTACAGAAAATAGTAGACTCAGCACTAAAGCCTTGCAAGTAAACTTGAAAGATAATTGCATTTCTAATGTTTCTTTTGGAAGAATGTCAGGGGTTGAAACTTTAGAAGCATTAAAAGGAAACAGAGAATTTAGAAGACTTAAACATGTAAACCTTGAAGATTATAATATAGATACATTATTTCTAGACCCTCCAAGACCTGGCCTAGATTCACGCACTTTAGATCTAATAAAAGAAGTAAATTTTAAAGAAATAATATACTTATCGTGTGGTTTTCAATCTTTAAAATCTAATATCCGAGATCTGTTATCAGCATACAAAGTTGATAAGGCTGCTTTTTTTGATCAATTCCCTTTTACTAACCACATGGAAACTGGGGTAATCCTGAACCGGAAGACTAGAGCTTAGATTCCAGCTCTGGCAAAGCATCAAATAGATCAGCAACTAAACCATAATCTGCTACCTGAAAAATTGGTGCATCCGCATCTTTATTAATAGCTACAATAACTTTGCTATCTTTCATTCCTGCCAAATGTTGAATGGCGCCAGAAATTCCTACTGCGATATAGAGATTAGGTGCAACTATCTTACCTGTTTGGCCCACCTGCATATCATTAGGAACAAAACCTGAATCCACAGCTGCTCTAGAAGCTCCAATAGCAGCTCCTAATTTATCAGCTATCCCTTCGAGCAATCTAAAGTTTTCACCACTCTGCATTCCTCTACCTCCAGAGATGACAACATCAGCTGAAGTAAGTTCTGGTCGGTCGGACTTTGCTAGTTCTTCACTAACAAAAGCTGAAATACCGAGATTAGTATCTTGATCAAGATTTTCCCGCGGGGCCGAGCCGCCTTCAGATTCACAATCATCAAACCCTGTTGCTCTTACAGTAATAACTTTAATGGAATCAGAGCTTTTGACTGTAGCTATACAATTTCCTGCGTAAATAGGACGTTCAAATGTATCTTCAGACAAAACAGAAATTATTTCAGAAATTTGAGCAACGTCTAAGAGTGCAGCAACTCTAGGCATGAAGTTTTTTCCATTACTGGTAGCAGAAGCAAGAATGTGCGAATGATCAGACCCTATTTCAGCAACTAAAGACCCTATATTCTCCGCCAAAAAGTTCTTATAAGTTTCTTTGTCCGCGACTAGAACTTTACTAATTCCTGGAATCAAACAAGCTTTCTCCACTACAGCATCGCAAGAAAAGCCCACTACTAATAATTCTATGTCTGGGCCTATCTCCTTTGCAGCAGTGATTGTATTAAGAGTAGCTCCTTTTAATTCATCATTATCATGTTCTGCTATCACTAAAATACTCATGAAATCACCTTAGCTTCGTTCTTTAGTTTTTCAATTAACTCATCAACACTGTTAACTATTATTCCAGTAGGTCTTTCTGGTGGAGGAGAGACTTTAAGTATTTCTATCCTAGGAGAAGCATCAACATTTAGCTCTTCTGGAGTTAAAGTGTCGAAAGGTTTTTTCTTAGCTTTCATTATGTTGGGTAAAGAAGCATATCTGGGTTCATTTAACCTTAAATCAGTAGTTACTACGGCTGGTAGATCAAGAGAAACAGTCTGTAAACCGCCATCTACTTCTCTAGTTACGTTGATTTTTCCTTTTTCTATTTTAATTTTAGAAGCAAAAGTACCTTGAGGATAAGACAGAAGAGAAGCTAACATTTGACCTGTTTGATTAGAATCATCATCTATGGCTTGTTTTCCCAATATTATCAACTCAGGCTGTTCCCTTTCTACAACTGCTTTTAATAACTTGGCAACCCCTAAGGGTTCAACTTCTATTTCAGTTTCCACTAAGATTGCCCTGTCAGCACCTAAAGCCAAAGCAGTTCTTAATTGTTCCTTACAGGCATTAGTACCGATTGAAATTGCAATAACTTCCTGAGCAGTTCCAGCTTCCTTTAATCTGATAGCTTCTTCTACTGCTATCTCACAGAAAGGATTAATAGCCATCTTCACATTAGTTAAATCAGGGCCTGTTTCATCTGATTTTGCTCTAACTTTAACGTTAAAATCAATAACACGCTTTATTGGGACGAGAACCTTCATATATACAAATCCTTTATAATGGTAGAAAAATAGAGCGGCTATTTTATATCTGCTTAATCTTGCATACAAATAAAAGATAATTATGGAAGAAACACAAAGAGAATCAATGAAATATGATGTAGTGATTGTTGGTGCAGGACCTTCAGGTTTGTCTACAGCTATAAAACTTAAGCAGCTTGCTTCTGAGCACCAATCTGATATATCCGTATGCTTAGTTGAAAAAGGATCTGAAGTTGGAGCTCATATACTTTCAGGTAATGTTATAGATCCTAAAGCTTTGAATGAGCTCATTCCTGACTGGAAAGAAAAGGGAGCACCTCTAAAGACTCAAGTTACCAAAGATTCAGTTAGATATTTACTTACAGAGTCCATTACCATACCTATACCCCTACCTTTTGCTCCTTCTTTTAAGAATCATGGTAATTACATTATAAGTCTTAGTAATTTATGTAGATGGTTAGCAGAATACGCTGAAAGTTTAGATGTAGATATTTTTCCTGGGTTTCCAGCTTCAGAATTAATTTTCAATAATGATAAAGTTACTGGCATCATTACAGGAGATATGGGGGTAGATTCTAACGGAGAAAAAAAACTGGGATATGAACCTGGGGTTGAATTAAAAGCAAAATTTACAGTTCTAGCTGAGGGATGTAGAGGACATTTAGGTAAACAAATTATTAAGAAATATGAACTAGATCAAGGAAAAGATCCTCAGCACTATGGAATAGGTTTTAAAGAAGTGTGGGATCTAAAGCCTGAATTACACGAAGAAGGTCTAGTAATCCATACTTTAGGATGGCCTGCAAAAGGTACTGTGTCTGGTTCCTATTTTTATCATGGTGAAAATAACCAGGCCTATATTGGATACGTAGTACCTTTAGATTATAAAAATCCACATTTAAATCCTTATGATGAATTTCAACAATGGAAACACCAGTCGTCCATAATCAAATACCTAGAAGGAGGTAAAAGAGTTTCTTACGGAGCAAGAGCCTTGATCAAGGGAGGTTTTCAATCTCTGCCAAAAATGGATTTTCCAGGAGGTTTGCTGACAGGTGATAACGCCGGTACTTTAAATTTTCCAAAAATCAAGGGAACACATACTGCTATGAAATCAGGAATGATTGCAGCCGAATCTATTTTTGAATCTTTTGTAAACAACGAAAGCGAACCCAATCTTGAGTCCTATGAAGAAAAATTTTCTTCTTCTTGGATTCACAATGAATTACATTTAGCTCGAAATTGGAACCCTTTATTACATAAATTTGGACCTCATCTAGGAGTTTTACTCGCAGGTATAGACCAACTCTTATTTAGAGGAAAACTCCCTTTCACCTTAAGAGCACAAAAACCTGACCATGCTTGTCTTAAAGAAGCAAATAAAATGCCAAAAATATCTTATCCAAAACCAGATGGCACAATTTCTTTTGATGTACTTTCCTCTGTTTTTTTATCCAACACTAATCATGCTGAAGATCAGCCTTGTCACTTAGTTCTTGAAGATGAAACCATACCTATTGATCAAAACCTTCCTCTTTATGATGAACCTGCACAAAGATACTGTCCTGCCGGTGTATACGAAATAATTGAAGAAGAAGGACAAAAAAAGTTCCAAATAAACGCCCAGAATTGTGTTCATTGCAAAACTTGTGACATCAAAGATCCAGCACAGAATATAAACTGGGTAACACCTGAAGGGACAGGAGGTCCTAACTATCCAAATATGTAAAAAATAGCTAAAAAGTTTGTTTCTTTACGTAAAAGAATTGTTATAATAAACGCACTAATTTTTCGGACCTAGAAACAACTCGAGACGAAGAAAAGGAGAGAAAAATTAGTTAGAGAACGAAAGGCGAAAGCTCTAAAAGGAAGGCTAGCAAAAAACCTTTTAGGCCACCAAGATAAAAAGAGAAATTTATCAAGGAACTAGACAAGAATCTCAAGTTTAGACACTTTCGAACTCGAACTAAACAGAGCTTTGGCTCTGTTTTTTTATGCCTATAGATAACCTATTTCAAAGTCTTTCTTATGGCTTCTTAGAACAAGTACTTCCTTAGTTGCTATTTTCTTGAGCTCAGATATTTCTATTAATTTATAGTAAATATTTCTAGAAATTAAACCTTCTAAGTTAGATCTCACTAATACATAAGGCTTAGGTTCTCCTGTCTTAGGATTTATTTCAACTTGGATTGGATGATTTCCATCCAACGTAAATACATCACCTATGTTTGTTTCAAAGCTTATAACTTGTTCTCCTTCTTCATAGGACAACTGGTAATCAATTATTACGAAGGGCCTTTCCTCAACTTCTATTCTTATTTTTTCGACTGGAGTTACAAGATAGTACTCTCCGTCTTTATCTAGTCTTAAAACTTTACTAAATAATTTCACCATTCTTTCTCGGCCAATAGGTGAGTTCATGAAGTACCATCTACCATTTCGATCTATTTTCATCTCTACATTCTCACAAAGAGGAGGATTCCATAAATGAACTGGAGGGAATTTCTCTTCTTCAAATTTAGAAATTTGTTGAAGAATTGACGCTGGATTAGTTTCTTCCAATTTAATTACTAATTAAGTAGTTAGAAGATCTTGCTGTAAAAGGATTTGAAGTGCAATAAGTAATAATAATAAACCTGTGACCTTCTCTACCCAAGGAATCAATTTTTTAAATCTCTTAGTAGCATTTTGATTTGTTAATAAAATGCTTAAAAAAGCAAACCAAATGTAAGTAGCGACAGACATATAAATACCCAAAGAAATCTTAAGTATTCTTGTCATGTCTGGATCTATAACTAAAGTAAAAACAGTAATAAAGAAAATAAGTGCTTTTGGATTAAGAACATTTGTTAAAAATCCAGTTGTGATAGATTTTAATTCTCTTTTGTCAGGATTTGGAATTTTGCTTTCTAAATAGTTTGAACCTTTGGATATCAGGGAAATAATTCCTAAATAACCAATATAGAGTGAAGCCAACAATTTAAGAAACCAAAAAATAGTGGGTTGGTTTTGAATAAGAATAGTCAGCCCGGTCAAGGATAAAGCTACATGAAACAAAATACCTATAGCTATCCCAAAGCTAGTCCAAAGAGCAACCTTTCTTCCATACCTTAAACACTGTCTACTTATTAGTACAAAATCTGGACCTGGACTGACTACAGCGAAGAAATGAAGAATTGCAACTGTAAAGAAAATAGACATCTCAAAAAATACTAGGTTCTATTTCTAAATCTACTCCAAGTTTCTTACTAATATCGTTTACCATTAACGATGAAAAATTTATTAGATCTTCGCTTGTAGACTCTTCTGCTATCAAAATTAATGCATGCTTTTCAGACACTCTTACTTTTCCAATTTTTTTTCCTTTCCAACCAGCCTTTTCAATTAAAAACGCTACAGGTACTTTAAACCTAGAACTGTTTGAGTCTTTATAAAAAGGGACATCATTTAATTTTTTATTTAAGTCTTCAAAAGCCTCTTCATTTAAAACCAGATTCTTAAAAAAACTACCAACATTTGGTTCTTTCTTGTGGTTAGGAAGTATTTTGGTTCTTATAGAATTTACTGCTCTACACACTTGATTGGGAGTGGCCTTAGTGGGATCTATATCATCATTAATAAGAAATTGATTTAAGGACTTGTAGGTTGTATTAGTGTTGGCTTCTTTTGTTAACCCAAGCTTAATGGAGACAATCATTAGATCATTGTCTTTTCTAAATTTACTATCCCTGTAACTAAAATCACATTCATCATTTTTGACTGAAATTAACTCATTACTTTTTGTGTTGATAGCTTCTAAACATATTAATCTTGAGCTTATCTCTTCACCATAGGCACCAATATTTTGGACAGGTGCCGCACCAGCTGTCCCAGGAATTAAAGTTAAATTTTCGAGTCCATACAAACTATTCTGAAGTGACCAAAGAACAGTTTCGTGCCAATTTTCTCCAGCTCCAATAATAATTTCATCACCAATTATTTTTTTTCCTGGAATTGAAATTTTTATAACTCCCCCTTTAATGTCCTTAGTGATAACCACGTTAGTACCTTCACCCAGGATATTAATTGGCAAGTTCTTTTTTAAGCAGAAATTTATGAATTCATGACTTTCTTCTTCAGAATGTACTTCACAAAAAAATTGAGCCTTATAACTAAATAAAAAACTATTATGTTTTTTAAGAGAATGGTTTCTTTTTATATCAATCATTGAGAAGTAAAGATCGTGCTTTAGTTAAATCTTCTTCAGTATCTATACCTATGTGAACCTTGGATATCGATTCCCTGGCACCTATTGCCTTGTTTTTGTCTAGCGCTCTTAATTGTTCTAGATTCTCTTTTTGCTCATTCACAGTTTGATCCCATTTTATAAACTGTTTGATGAATCCTACTTCATAAATGTATATTCCAATATGCCTTCCCTTTACTAAATGGTTATTTTCCAAATAGTCTTGTTTCCTAGAAAACCCTTTAACGTAACCTTGTTTATCTACCCAAATTTTAACTAAATTTGGGTCACCCTGTTCTTCTTGGTTAGTAAATTGAGAATACAAAGTACATACATCAAATTTTTTATTACCTATATAGAATTCAAATAGATTATTTATATCATGGAAATCTAGAAAAGGTTCATCACCTTGTAAATTGACTACTACTGAATCTTCACTCAATCCTATTTTTTCTACAGTTTCAGCTATTCTGTCTGTTCCGGTCAGATGAGTTGTGCTTGTACTAACCGTGGAAGCTCCAAAAGAATCACAACAATTTATAATGTCTTCATGATCAGTTGCTACGATTACTCCTTTTGCATCACTTTTTTTTGCTACCTCATAGACTCTTTGAATCAGTGGCTTACCACCTAAATCCATTAACGGTTTGCCAGGTAACCTACTTGAAGAATATCTGGCAGGAATAATTACATAAAAAGACATTAATCCTTTAACTCGTGTTCTTCTAATTCCCTAGCCTCCTCTGGCAACATTATTGGAATTCCATCTCTTATTGGATAGGCTAATTTACTTTCCTT
>Ga0208391_1000238_pt1 | contig 30857 bp, 32 predicted proteins | sample Knorr_S23_td_Bot_FD_185612 | JGI IMG/M metagenome (GOLD analysis project Ga0208391, IMG submission 185612) | Marine microbial communities from Southern Atlantic Ocean transect - Knorr_S23_td_Bottom_ad_3770_LV_A (SPAdes) (version 2) | ecosystem: Environmental > Aquatic > Marine > Oceanic | place... | reverse complement strand
TCCTCGCCGCCCTTCCGCCGAAGGGCTGGTGTCGGAATGACCAAGTGTGCAGCCGGAGGTTGGCAATTCTATTTTCGGAGCAATGACCAACATAGCGACCGGCGAGCAGGCGGCCAAGGGCTGGTTGAACCCAACCTGTGCCTTGATTACAATGAGCTACGAGCTACACTTTAAGTGACCACTTGGATAGGACCGATCACCCCCGGAGGGCATCCTATCTGGATCATGGGGCAGAAAATCGTAGCGCCCGGCGCCCACAATAGTCCACCAAGATCAACGAGCAGAGATTAACGATAGAGGCCGAGTTTGGGAACGTATATATTCCGGCGGATGTTGTGGCTGCCATTTATCCTCCTAATAGTGTCGGCCATCACCTTCGCTCTGGGCAGATTCGGGCCCGGTGACCCGGTGGAGTTGCTTCTGGGCCAGTATTCTAACCCAGTGGTGGTGGAACGTATCCGGGAGCAACGAGGGCTGAACGACAACATCGCTGTCCAGTACGGCCGGTATCTGAGTGAAGTGGTCCGGGGCGATTTCGGCGAGAGCTTCAAGTATCGGGGACGCAGCGTTGCCGACCTGCTCAAGAAAAAGATGTGGGTTTCGGCCCAGCTAAATATCGCCGCATTGATAATATCCGTAGGGCTAGGCGTCCCCATCGGACTGTACGCCGCCCTAAAGCAGGGGACGTGGGTGGACACCGCCGTGGTGTTTACCGTCCTCGGCTGGCAATCGGTGCCCGTATTTCTGACCGCCCCGGCGGCGCTGTTGATATTCGCTTTGCATTTCGACTTGCTCCCCACCCACGGATGGGGCGGCTTTTTCGATACCAGGATCATCCTTCCGGCGTTGGTTGTCGGTATTCCGGGAGTCGCCTTTTTTACCCGCCTGACCCGGGCCAGCACCCTGGAAGTCATATCCCAAGATTACATCAGGACGGCGCGGGCTAAGGGGCTGCCGGAGTTGGCGATCAGGCGGCGGCACATACTGCGCAATTCCTTGATTCCGGTAGTGACGATCCTTGGCTTCTCCCTGGCGGGCCTGGCGTTCACGTCCTTTATCGTCGAACGATTCTTTGGGATTCCCGGCGTGGGTAACCTGTTCATAGAATCGATCTTCGCCCGGGACTTTCCGGTGATCAACGCTGTAATCATCGTCGGTACAACGTTGTTTGTGCTGGCTAACCTGGTAGTCGATCTGATCTATCCGGTGATGGACCCCCGGATCCGGTTGGGTGGAAGTTATGGCGCAGAGTGAAGCCCAAACCGGCCCGATCTTAACAGGCGGTCGCAGCCGCAGCTATTGGGCCATATCTCTGCGCCGGCTGATGCGCAAGAAGGTTGGCGTCGTTTGTTTGGTCGTGATTGTGCTCATGTATGGCGCGGGCATTTTATCACCCCTGGTAACGCCCTACGACTACAACGACCAGGACCTGAGCGTGTCGAAACAAGGCCCCAGCTTTAGCCATCCCTTCGGCACTGACCGTCTGGGCCGGGACATGTTTACCCGAGTGGTATATGGGCTCCGGACCACCGTCATAATCACCGTCGTCTCCCTGGTCACCGGCAGTCTGGCGCTGGGCTTAACATTGGGTCTCCTGTCGGGGTATTTCGGCAGGTGGATCGACACAATCATCATGCGGGTGGGAGAAGTGACTTCCGCTTTTCCTGAGATTTTCCTGGTGCTGATCATCATCGCCAGCGTAAAGCCGACGGTCACGGGATGGGCCAGGGTCGTTGAAGACTTATTGAGAGTGGACATCGTCCGCTTGGGCGTGGTGGACTATCTAGTCCTGTCGCTGGCCCTGGCGATCTTTTCTTGGTTCGGAATGGCCCGGCTGGTGCGAGGTCAAGTCCTACAGCAGAGGGAGGGCCAATACGTGGAGGCGGCCCGGTCCATCGGGGCATCTACCCCCCGCATACTTTTGAGGCACGTGCTCCCCAACGTCATGGGCCCAGTGATAGTCGTCGTTTCAGCGGGAATGGCTGCGGTGGCCGGCTCCGAGGTTTTGCTCAGCTTCTTGGGGATCGGTATTCAACCGCCGACGCCCAGTTTGGGGTTAATGATGTTCGAGAACGGCAGCATCGCGGTATTGCGCAGCAATCCTCATCTGTTGCTTTTCCCGGCTGGAACATTAACCGTGCTGCTTTTCACTTTTAACCTGCTTGGCGACGCCATCAACGATGCTTTCAACCCTCGCACCCGGTGAGGAGGGTGGTTCGGACCGAGTACATCGGGGTCACCACTAAGGGAAGAGAGTTCCACGAGCGGGATTAGGCCACTACGAACAGTGGGCATCACCAACAGAGAACTCGCCCCTAACCACTAACGCCGTTTAAACAAACCGCGGCCCCACAACCCGGCAAGTGGGCCGGCCAATAGGGCGATCAGGGCCAAGTCGTAGACCCCGCCGTGATTGAGACTTGCTCCGCATCCCGACGATCGGCTGTCTTCCTGCTGTGATTGTCCCTGGACCACGGCCGGGGCTTCCGTGGGGGGAATAGGTATCGCCGTTGGTGTCGACGGAGTACGTGGGGGCGGCGTAACCGTGAGCCCATTGATCGGTGCTTCCGGAGAGGGCGTGGGCTGGCTGGTAGGCGGCACAGGTGTCGCCTCCTCCGCGGGAGCCAAGGGTTCCAGGCCCAGAGCATCCCGCCACTCGGCGTCCAGAGAGTGCTGGTCCAAACTGTAGACCCGCCCCAACGCCTTATCGATATCCTGAGTGGCATGCATGGCGCGCATCAACTCCGCCATCTTGCCGTTGCCATGGCGGGAAATCATGTGTTGGACGACCGAGCTGGCCTGGCCATAGGCGGCGATGATGTCGCCGGGCTTTCCGACAAAGGTTCGCTGGTACCAGAGAGGATTGAGCCGCCCCGATTCGATGGCACGGCGAAGGGCTACATCGTAGGAAAAACTGGACTCTATGTTGCCGTATTCGGCCAGTCCTTCGTTCAACCATGCCGGGAGCTGGCGGTGGCCACGTCCCGCCGCTTGGGCCACCAACAGATGGGTGAATTCGTGGGCTACCGTCCCCTTGGCCGAGTCACCTGGGTTGAACACCAGCAGCACCCGCTGTTCGGCGAAAGCGAGACCCTCAGTGATCAATTGCTCTCGCGTCGCTTGCGACCGGAAGGGAATCGCCGGGAGCATATCGGAATATTCGCTGTAGGTTAGGATGCGCATCGGGTCGGAGGACTCCAGACCCAACACAGGGGCCATTCGCTCCATGGCCTGATTGGCGGCGTCCAAAACACCTTTCGCTTTTTCCGCATCGCCATCATAGTAAAAGACGGTGATCAAGTCGGAAGAGGCGGTTTCCCAGTTGAAACGGCCGTCCGTGTACATCATTTCCTGGTCGTCGGTCCGGTGCAACCCCCCACCATTGTCCCGCACTTCGAAGGAGTACCGTAGGATGGTCCCCGGCGGAATGAATTTGCCGCCAGTTCCACTAAGCAGAGTCGCCTCTCCGGTAACAGAGATCCCCGGCTCAAAGCCCACCGCGCGGTAAGCGCTGCCTAGGCTGCCGCCCAGAAGGCGGAAAAATACCCGGATCTCGTCAATCTCGTCGTTGCTCCGAGCCTCGATGTGAAATCGGATACCATCTGGAAACTGGCTTTCCGCGGAAAATTTAGTTACTTCGATACCCGCGTCATCGGCATATAAACTGGCTGGGGCCAGTTGCGCCACGATACCGGCACCGATCAACAGCGCAAACACGAAGAGCAAGACACGCTGGTTCATACCATTCAGTGTAGGCCACATATCTTTTAATTTCACATTACGCACAGTATTTCGACAAGCCACCACGAATCGGATATGGCGCTCACCAGAAATGGGATAAGGGCGCTCGCCACGAACGGGACAGGGTGCTGAACGCAGAAAGGCATCTGCCGCGAACGCTGTGAGTCCCGTGTTACTCCACCATTAGCTTGTCAGTGGAATAGGCGGCCAGATTTTCAAATGACCTCAGGGCAGATACGAGGTTGTCGGCCCGCTGGATTGCTACTAAGGGAACCGTGAGGTTCTTGACGCCGGTGAGGCCGCCACCTAAAATCGACTCGGTATTCCAGACTCCATTCATTGAACCGGCGTCTGTCTAGGATAGCATCTGTATGACCATTCGAGTAGGACACGTTTCTTACCTTAACCATGAGCCTTTCTACATCGACATGGAGCGCCGGGGCCTACAGCTCCACAATGTCGTGCCCAGCGCCATAGCCGCCTCATTAGAGAACGGCGAGATCGATGCCGGACCCATGCCCATATCCGATACTTTCCGGTTGGAAAGCATCTCCCAGCCGGTTGCGGGCTTTTGCTTGGCCGTTACCAACCGGTCTGGCAGCAGCTTTCTGTTCTCCAAAGAACCCATCTCCCAACTGAACGGTGTCCCGATAGGAGTGGCGGCGGAGGCCGGCGCCTCTAGAGATCTTTTGCGCGTAATCTTGGCGCTTAAGCATGATGTTCGGCCCGAAGCGTTTGTTAGCCTGGACGATTCCCCTCCGGCTTTTCTGCTCACCGGCAATCAAGCGCTGCGCCGCCGCCGGGGACTGCGGGAATACCCCAATAAGTACGACCTGGGAGAAGAGTGGCACACCTGGACTGGACTGCCATTCGTTTTCGCACGATGGATGCGGCGCAACGACCTGTCTGAAAAGGACGCTGCCTTGTTGGAAGACACGCTTTACGTCGGCCTGGAAGACGGCGTGGATGGCTTGTATCATCTGTCCGAGCCCAGGGAGAATCTGTTGATGCTGGCCAAAGACATTTTGGAATACATCCAGGGAGTACGCTACTTCATCGGTTTCTCGGAGCAAAAAGCGATCAACTTGTTTCGGAAATACTTGGAACAAGCCGGCGACTCAGTCTAAATTCTCAGCTATCGATCCTCGGTCCGGAGATAAGAATGTGGCGAAAGTAACCGACCGGTGCTTTGAAGCTACCGGGCATTCCGCCTTCATCTGTGACTTCTCGCCGCCACGCACCGGAGACCCCCAGTCGTTCGCCCAGCCCAATCTGGACGCAAATTTTATCTCGGTGGCCTACAACCCCGGGAGAGCGGTGCGGGTAAATTCGGCGATGCTGGCGGCGGCCATTAAAGGCGAAACCAGGAAAGACGTGTTGTTCACCCTGGCCACGCGGGATATGAACAAACTGGCACTGGAATCTCTGTTGCTGGGCGGGCAGATACTGGGACTGGATAACGTGGTGGTGGTGCAAGGCGACCCGTTTACCCAGCGAGATTTGGACCGAGTCAAGGACGTGAGCGACTTTACACCCACGCAGATGATTTCCGCCATCGCGGCAATGAACCTGGGGACCGATTACCGGGAGGGGCAATTAAGGTCTCCAACCGACTATTGCGTAGGCGCGACCTTGGATCTGGGCCGAGGCATCGAAGCTGAGGCCCAACTGGCGCACCGCAAAGTCCAGGCCGGAGCCCATTTTTTTATCAGCCAGCCTATCTTCGATGTTGACGAAGCGTCTCTCTTCCGGGAGGCATTCAAGGCGGCAGCCGGACACGATCTGGAGTTGCCGGTTTTCTTCGGCTTACAGGTTTTGGAACAGGACGGCATCATCTTTAGCTCAGTGCCGGAGACGGTAAGGCAAGAGCTGGAACAAGGCCGCCCTGGAGTAGAGATAGCGTTAGAGCTATTCCACCGTTTTCAACAAGCCGGCCTCCACAACATCTACCTCGTGCCGCCCATCCGCCGGGGAGGCGCCCGGGGCTACGGTGCGGCACGGGAGGTGCTGGCGGCAGTCGAGCGACTGTAAAGGTTTATCTCTAGTAATCAACCGACGGACTCCAAGCCGTCGCTCGCCACGAACGGGGCGTCTCGAACTAGGGCCGCCAAGCTGGGGGCGCTATTCCTTCGATGTCGGATGCCACATCTATCACCGCCGGCTTGCCCGATGCGATGGCCTGCTCCAAAGCGCTTTGGATCTGTCCCGGCTGGTCCACCCGGATGCCGAAACAGCCGATCGCTTGGGCCAATTTTGCCAGGTCCACGTCCAGCATGTGCCACAATTCCTCAGGGTTGCCGGGCTGTCCGGCGTAAAGCCGGTCGTTGCTCCGCTTTTCTTGATTCAACGAGTGGTTGTTGTTGACCACGATGACGGCGTTGATGCCGTACCGTAGCGCCGTTTCCAACTCGGACATGTGATACCAGAACCCGCCGTCGCCGGTGAAGCAGATCACCGGGCGGTCGGGGAGGGCGCATTTGGCGCCCAAAGCCCCGGGAAAACCCCAGCCCAGGGAGCCGGCGCAGCGGATGTATTGCTGGGTCTGCTCTTTCAGGTCGATCATGGTTCCCGTCCAGATGCCCGAGTGGCCGGTATCTGAAACCAACACGGCGTCGGAAGGCAGGTAGTCGGTCAGCTCTTTGCACAGACGTTCCGGGCGGATCGGTGAACCGTCGGAGTTGGACACCTCTGACACTCCTTCCCGCCACTCCGCCACCAGTTCCTGCGCCCGGTTCACCCACTCGGTCCGTGGCCCCAGAGGCTCTAGGACCTCCATAAGACGGCGAAGACATGCCTTGGCGTCGCCTTGCAGGGTGGCTTTGGCTGGATAGGACCGTCCCAGCTCGGAAGGATCGATATCTATCTGGATGACTGGGGTATCCAACGACGGGACTGTCCACTCGTTGGTCACTTGACTGCCGGTGTGACTGCCGATGTACAGAACCAAGTCTGCCTCGGAGACCAACCGGTTGGCGCAAGTCCGGGAATAGGAACCACAGACCCCTACTGACAGCGGATGGCCGTCGGGTATCGCCGTTTTGGCGTTGAGAGATGTGGCAACGGGGATGGACATCATCTCGGCAAGTTGCACCACCTCTTGCTGGGCCCCTGAGGCAGTTACGCCTCCGCCCGCGACGATCACTGGGCGTTGTGCCGCCGAGAGAACCTGGGCCGCGGCCCGCACCATTGCGGCTTCCGGCTCCGGACGGTATGCCGGGACACGGGTGAAGTTCTCTTCGATGATTACTTCAAGATCGGCCTCTCCTTCCATAACAATGTTTCCCGAAGTTCCCTCCAAGTCGAGATGAACCGGTCCGGGCGCCCCCGACGTGGCTTCTCGTAGCGCTTGGCGGAGTAGGAAGGGTAGCTGCTCTGCAGAGTCCACCGGCACGCTGTACTTGGTGACGGCGCTGAAGGGTCTAAGGTGGTCTACTTCCTGGTAAGAGTTACGGTGCTGGCTCAACCTAGGCTTGCGTCCGGTTATGGCTAAGACGGGAGACCCGGCCAAGAATGGGTCCTGCAATCCCGCCGCCAGGTTGGCGGCTCCTACGTTCTGCGCCGCACAAACTCCCGGCTTGTGAGACGCTCTGGCGTAGCCGTCAGCCATGTAGGCGGCGGCTTTCTCGCCGTGGGTCAAGATGCGTTTTATGCCTAGTTTTTCCATCTCCAGCATGGCGCGTTGAATGATTACCGGCACGAAAAATACATGGGTGACGCCATACCCGTGCAAGGTTTCGGCCATGAAACGGCCCCCGGTCATCATAGGCATAAAATTCCCTCCCCGATTGTTTTGGGAATGCCGGTGTTTCTGGTAAGCCTCCGATTCGAAACCCGCGAGACAGGTCCTTCGACAGGCTCAGGACGAACGGAAAACACGCCTCCCGCCGTTCTTGGTGAGCTTGTCGAACCACTCGGTGCGATGTGCGGGGCGGACCAACGTGTTGACCGGCCTCACATCGAACAGCTACCCGCGTTCGTCGTAGACGGCTTTGGCGATGCCGGCCACGTTGGCGGCGGTGGGGACACCGGCGTAGAAAGCGACGTGGGTGATAATCTCGCCGATCTCATCCTTGGTGACACCGTTGTCTAGGGCCCGGTTGATGTGACCGGGCAACTGGCCGGAACGGTACAGAGCGGTAAGCACGGCGACGGTTATCATGCTGCGGTCCCGCTTGGACAGGCCGGGACGCTCCCAGATATCGCCGAAAAGCACGTCTGCGGTGATCTCCGCCAACTTGGGGGCAACTTCTTGCATAGCGCTACGAGGATTAGTCATGGATTCTCCTTTTCATATGCGGTTAATTTTTGCGGAAAGGGGACGAGCTCCCCTGTATCCCCTCCTTCGTAAGGAGGGGACTTTCATCTAAGGTGCTGGGATCGGGCCCCAGGTTTGGCCGAAGTTGGCTCGCTCTACCAGGGTTCCGGTTAGGGTCTGGGCGGTTTGTCCCGCCAGCCAAACGGCCGCGGGGATTATCTCCGAGGGTGGGACCATGGGGATGTGCTCGGTGCCCGGCCAGTCGCCGTTGCGGTTCATCCAGGTGTCAACCCGGCCGGGACCCAACACGTTGACCGCTATGTTGTTAGGGCGAACTTCTTCCGCCAGGTTGAGGAACGTTCGCTCCAGGGCAGCTTTACTCATGGAATAACCTATCCGGCCTACACGGTAGGCGTTGGCCGACCCGGAGGTAACGCAAAAGATGGAGCCGCCGTCGCCCTGGGCTATCATGGCCGGCAAGGCGAACTTGCAGAGAAGGAACGGGCCACGCACGTTCACCGCCAGGCATCGGTCAAGAAGGTCCACGTCCAAGTCCGCAACGGGCGATTCGCAGTCGACCCCGGCGTTGGAAATCACGATGTCGATGCGTCCGAATCGTTCGATGGCAGCCTCCACAAGATGACGGAGGTCATCGGCTTGGGTGACATCGCACCGAACCGGGAGGGCGGCGCCGCCTAGGTCGTTGATCTGAGCGGCGGTATCGACGATAGTGCCGGAACCATATTGCTCAAATCGGGTGCCCGCCGAATCATCTTTCTCGGTTCGGGCCGCAACCACCACCTGGGCGCCCGCGGCGGCGAGTCCAAGGCACATGGACCGACCGATCCCCCGGCTGCCTCCGGTAACGATGGCTACTTTGCCATCCAGAGTCTTATTCACGACTGGACCTATAGACGGAAGACACTAGGCCGGCCGGAACTTGGGCAGGCTGATCTTGTCGTCCAAGTCGTCGAAGGTCACCTGCAGAGCCATGCCGATCTTGACGTGTTCCGGATCGGCCTCGACGTCCACTATGTTGGTCGGCATTCTGGCCCCGCCTTCCAACTCCACGATGGCCGTCACGAACGGTTCCTTACCTCGAAAAGCGGGGACCGGGGCCCGGTGAACGATGGCGAAGGCGTGCAAGGTTGCTCGCCCGCTGCTTTGGATCCAGTCGGTGTCCCGGGAGAAACAGCCGGGGCAGATGTCCCTAGGATAAAAGTAGGTGCTGTCGCACGCCTTGCAGTGGCGGAGCCAAAGTTCGTGCTCTTTGCACTTTTCCCAGTAAAAATCGGACTCCGGCTGGGGCTGTGGCGGCGTGATCGGTGGTGGGGTTTGCTGGGTCATAGTTGCTCCTTGAATGAGTAGTCTAAAGTATGGTTCGTCGGCGTTCCTAGAGAATAAGGACAAATCGATATACCGTCAAGACTGGTGTCCGGGTCAAGGCCTGGGTTGCATCTCCTGGTATCTAGGGGTATTTTGAGGAACGCGGGCGAAGCCGACGACAGAGTTTAGGAGTCAATTTAGTCATGCGAATCGCGGTAATGGGGGCTGGCAGCATCGGCGGATACTTCGGCGGTATGCTATCCCTGGGTGGGAACGAAGTCACGTTGATCGCTCGGGGAGCCCATCTTGAAGCTATCCGGAGCAACGGCCTCCAAATAGTTACGGACTATGGCGAGTTTACCGTCCAATGTGCGGCTACCGACGACCCTCGGCAAGCCGGACCAATGGACCTTGTCTTACTTACAGTCAAGACCTATCACAACCAAGAAGCCGTCCCGGCCATGCGCCCCATGGTCGGTGAGGAAACCACCGTCCTCTGTTTGCAGAATGGTATCGACAGTTATGAAGAAGCCGCCCAATTCTTGGGTGCCGGAAGAGTGATGCCCGGCGCCGCATATATCGAAGGCAGTCTCGAACGTCCCGGGGCGGTCAAGCAAACGGGTGAAGTGGTGGAGATCGTCTTCGGGGAGCCGGATGGCGTCGATTCGCCACGGGGAGAATCTATATTGGAGACTCTCACCAAAGCTGGAATTCCAGCCCAACTGTCCAATGACATCCAACGGACGCTTTGGACCAAATTCCTATTTATCGCCACGATGGCCGGTGTTACTGCGCTGTCTCGCGAGACCATGGCCCAGTTGATGCCCCGGCCGGAGTGGCGGCAGGTGATCTTGGGCTGTATGAGCGAGATCGAAGACGTGGGCCGGGCTTCCGGAGTAGACTTGGACCCCGATATCGTCCAGAACACCGTGGATTACATCGAGGGCTCACTGGACCAGATGCACGCGTCCATGCACGCCGATATCATGGCGGGACGGCCTCTGGAGTTGGAAGCCCTGAACGGAGCGGTGGTGCGGGCAGGACGATCCGCCGGGTTACCCACCCCCATCAACGACGTCATCTACGCCGCTCTGAAACCCTTCGTTTCCGGAGGGGGAGCCTGAATCTTTTGTGGACACATACCGTCTTTGACAATCGACAAGACCGGGCTTAGGATTTATTTCTCCAATCGGCCTAGCCTAGGCCGCAGAAATCACGAAGAGAGGATCAATCATGGATGCAACCGGCGTTTCCCACATCGCTATCTGCGTACGAGACCTGGACAAGTCTTTGGCATTTTACCGGGACATATTGGGGATGCGGATAATCTTCGACGAAGTGCAGGATACGACCACCGGTGGGCTGCCCCACATCTATAAGCACCTCCGCCAGACACGCCGCACCGTCCACGTCCAATCCGGTGAGAGCAACTCCGTACCGGCTCTTGTCTTGACCAGCCACCCAGGCGAAGATCCAGACGGTGAGCCCATAAAGTTGGACCAGGTTGGCATCAGCCACATCTCGTTCACGGTGAGGGACGTCAAGGCCTTAGCGGCTGAATTGGAATCCAAGGGAGTCCAATTCGCCGGCCCGCTGGATTCATTCACCAACCCTCAAGGGGACATGAGAACCATCTTCGTTTACGACCCGGATGGCATTCTAGTCCAGTTCGACAGCTACGAAGGGGGGCTGAGCGCCTAACTGAGATGACCCAAAGTCACGCCGACACTCACGACCTGGACAAGCTATCCCGGTGGCACAAAGACCTGATTGCTGAAACGCCTGGCGCGTTTCCAGTTTACGCAGTGTTCCTTGTAACTGGGGAAGACCGGGACGCCCACGATGTATTCCGGGCGTTCCGTACCAGTTTCGAAGAGCATGGCGGCGGTTTCCAGCACCTGGTCATCTTCGGTCAGCACGGTCTGTCCGTCACCACCAAGTCGTTGTTGCCGGAATTGGGCCTGAGCGACGACTCGCTCCCCTCATTAGCGATGTTTACCCAACGAGACGCCAAGTCGGTCCACCTTCTTCAGCTGATTGAAGGAGACCCTGACCCCTCCAGACCCGAGGAAAGTCAACCCTGGCGAAAAGTCCTAAACCAAGTGGAAGAGGCGGTCGGCGGTCAAGGAAGCGGATTGGACCTGTCTTCCGTCCAAGGAATCGTGGAGAAGGACACTGGCGATCGACCGATGGTGGAGTTGGTTGGGAAGCTTTTGTCGGAGCTGTCTTGATTCGGCTGACTATCCCAGAAGCCGGGCCGCCACCACAACCCCCCATCCAACCAAAAGCAGACCCGTCGCTTTACTGAGACGCTGGCCCGCCGGGACTACTTTCTCTAAAAGCACGAATGCGGCCAGGGCGGCGATCCACAGCAGATTCATTACCCCTAGGACGAACAGCAACCCCATCAACACCCAGCAGCACCCCACGCAGTAGGTCCCGTGTTTCAGACCCATTCTAAGAGCGCTTTGGACGCCCTCTTGCCAGTCGCTCATCAAGAAAGAAAGTGGAGACCGGCAGTGGGTAAGACAGACATATTTAAAGCGGCTCCATTGAAGCAAACCCGCCGCTATTAGTAGGCCGCCTCCCAGATAAGCGCTGGTGCTTTCGCCCATCATGGACGACAGCAAGGAATTAACGTGCAATGCCCAATTGCCCACGGTAGCCGCGACGGCAAACCCACCCCAGATCACTAGGTATCCCGACAGGAAAACCACCGTGGGCACGTAAGGTCCCTGCTGTTCCCGCCGGCGGCGGTTAACCGTGGCGAACAGGAGGATCATGGGGGCGGCGGTGGGCACAATCATCCCAATCATCATGACCCACCACATCAGGAACATGAACCCGAAATCGGCAGCGGTCCAGGATTGGAGTTGGGCCATAGCCATGCCCGAACTCATACCGCTCGTGGACTGGGCCAGGTAGATCACGTAGCCCCAGGCCAAGGCAGTCACCCCGGCCACGCCAACCACCACCACGGCCCGGTCGCGTTTCAGAATTGTTTCAATGGGTGTAGAGGGTTGCATCTGGAGGTTGGCTCGCGTTTCGGCTGGCGTTCTAAAGGGAAGAGGCCGTACCCGAGCACGGCCCCCTCAAATATACGCTTTGTTCGCTCTGCCGGAAAATCTATTGGTTGGTCCACTCGATTGGGGCGAAGAAGGCGCTCTGGCCGGTATAGTAGAATTTAATAACTCCATGATCGACCTTCATTACCGAGGTCGTAGCGGTGTCCCCGTCATCCCAGATCAGCCCGCCGCCGGGGAAAACTATATGGACCTCATTCTCTTCGCCGGTAACCGGATTGATCAGCAGAGTAAGCTTGGCCTCCAAGATCCCATCGATGCTGAATCCGCTGTTGCGGCCGTTCACGTCCATCTTGATGGACTTTAGGTGAGGGCCGTCCAGCGAAGCGAGCGTGGTAGCCAGCAACTCCCAAGGCATCCCTCCGGCCTGTCCGGTGAGGATCGTTGCTATGCCGTTCACCTGGTCCTGACTGGCCGATTCATCGATGAACATAGCGGCAGCCCCGTTGCCTTCATGAATCGCCTTTGGCCACTTGATAGCCGGTACAACCTTCATGCCAGACAGGTCTACGTCACCAAACGTCCCTTCGCTTACATGGATCCCGATGAGGGCTTCACATGATCCGTGGTCCGGAAAACCTCCGAAGTTGCAATTGCACCCGGCATCGCAGTTACAGGTCTCCAGGAATACCCCTTTTACCCGATAGGGTGTTTATGTTTGTACCATCTTGACATTCTCCCTTTTATTTTTTCTAGATAAATACCAGATGATGTTAACTGAGATCGGTATGTGTTACGTATGAATCGCGTAAGGAATGCTCGTCTGAATAAGAACACCGATCGGTTCCGGATATCGCTCACTCCGGCAAATCCCAACTGGAATATACCGGCCAGGATTGAATTGGACGCCATGGATTGACATAGGATGTGATGTATTGGAGAAGATCACTCCTGGCATTGATCTTGGATCCCCGAGTGTTTGTTGACCGCCTTTCAGGCCGGGGATAACATAAGGTTGAATGAGTGTCAGCAATCAGTCTAGAGTTCCCGGGCGGCGAGGCCGCCCTTTTTATGGCTGGTGGGTGGTCGCCGTTGCCTCGATGCAAGGGATGTTCGGCAACGGCACGATCTCCAGCGGTTTCCCCATATTTTTCGAGCCGATCCGCCAGACCATGGGGGTCGGCTATGCCCAGATGTCCCTGGTGTTCAGTCTGGCCAGAGCGGAAGGGGGCATGGGCAGCCCGGTGGTTGGCTGGTTGGTGGACAAGTTTGGTTCCCGGCCATTGATCTTATTCGGCGGTCTTACCGCTGGAGTCGGTCTGGTGGCGCTTTCCATAGCCAACACTTACTTGCAGTTGGTCCTGATTTTCGTGTTCATCGTCTCCACCGGCAAAACGGCCGGTCTGGGTCAGACCTTAATGGCTACCGTGAATCAATGGTTCATTCGCCGCAAGGCCCTGGCGATGTCCACTTTAATGACCGCCTTCGCCGGAGGCGGAGCCATCGTCGTGCCACTGTTGAATCTGGGCATCAGCCACCTGGGCTGGCGGGAAACCCTGCGGGTCATGGGTGTCTTTATTTTCCTGCTCACGATACCGGTTGCCCTAGTGATAAAAAGCAAGCCAGAGGACATGGGGCTAAGGCCCGATGGAGACCCCGCACCCCGATCAGCGGATAGCGGTGGAGGAACGGGAAGGACAAGGGCGCAACAGGGCTCGGTGGAGTTCACCGTGCGCCAGGCCCTACGCACCCGGACATTCTGGTTCATGCTCTTCGGCGTGGTGACCAGGGTGTCCGCGACGAACGCCATCATCATCCACATGTTTCCCATTCTAGAAGACGAGGGATTAACGGCCCAGAGCGCCGCCCTGTACGTCTCGGCAATGTTCTTTCTGGCCATTCCTCTGCGGTTCGTCATGGGAGTTGCCGGCGGGAAACTGTCGCCCCGGCTGCTCCTATTCGTGGGCATGAACACCGGGGCCTTAGCCCTTTTTTCCCTGCTTATTTTGGATGGGACACTCGCGGTAGTGTTGTTTGTCCTCGCCCTCGCAGTGGTGGAAGGAGTCAGTTCAGTGAACTGGATCATGTTGGGCGACTACTTCGGCCGGAGCAGGTTCGCTAGCCTGATGGGGGTGATGAGCATGTTCCACAACGTGGGATTGTTTATCTCTCCGATATTTAGCGGTTGGGTCAAGGACCATTACGGCAGCTATGATCTGGTGTTCGTTGTCTTTATCCCACTCTACGTAGCCAGCGCCGTGTTGTTTGGACTCTCCATCCGTCCCGCGCCGCCTAGATCGGACGCAACGGATGTGCCGGAGCCGGAGAGGACTGTGGCCGCCGGTTGACGGTTACCGGTCAGGAGACACAACCCCGGATGCATCCACGCTTATGTGATGCTATAATCCCCGCTAGGAGGTGGCAAATTGGATTGGATTGATTTTGCAACACCGAAAACTATTAGTGAGGCCGTCGAACTGCTGGCCTCAAAAGGGGACCGCGCCAGGCTGATCGCCGGTGGTACCGACTTACTCGTGCAACTTAGGGGCGGACGCCGCAGCGTTGACCTGGTTGTAGATGCCAAACAGATCCCGGAACTGAACGAGATGTCTTACTCTCCGCAAAACGGCTTGGTTATTGGGGCCGCGGTGCCCTGCTATCGTATCTATGCGGATAACGCCATAGCCGAGGCCTATCCTGGATTGATCGACGCAGCGAGTCTGATCGGAGGTATCCAGATTCAAGGCAGGGCCAGCTTGGGCGGCAACCTGTGTAACGCAGCGCCCAGCGGCGACTCCATACCGCCAATCATAGCGTTGGGCGGGGTAGCCCACATCGCCGGATCAAATGGATCCCGGCAGGTGGCGGCAGAAGACTTCTGTACCGGACCCGGCCGGAATATATTGCAAGACGGCGAGATGTTGGTGTCCATCAATTTCCCGGCGCCTGTAGCCCATTCCGGGGCCAGTTATCTCAGGTTCATTCCCCGTAACGAGATGGATATCGCGGTTGCGGGAGTAGGTACCTCAATAGTGCTGGACGAGTCGGGCCAAAATTTCGTCTCGGCCCGCATATCTCTGGCATCAGTGGCTCCTATACCGGTCTTTGCCAAGGAAGCCGGCGACAGTCTGGCAGGTAAACCCGTATCGGAGGCAACCATTCAACAGGCCTCGGAAAAGGCCATCGCCGCCGCTACACCCATCAGCGACATGCGCGGGACGATCAGACAGCGGAATCACCTGGTGGGCGTGTTGACCCGCCGAACGCTTAACATTGCCGTAGAACGAGCCAGAGGGGGATAAAAATGCCCGGACCTACCCACGTACAAGCAACCATTAACGGTGAAGAGGTAAATTTCCTTTGCGAGCCGCGCCAAAGCCTGTTGGAGGTCCTCCGCGACGTGCTGGGCATGACCGGCACCAAGGAAGGATGTAATGACGGCAACTGTGGTGCGTGCACCGTGCTTTTCGACGGTCGCATCGTCGACTCTTGCCTCGTGCTAGGTGTAGAGATCCAAGGCCGGGAAGTAACCACCATCGAGGGACTGGCCACTGCCGACGGACTTCATCCGATACAGCAGGCGTTCCTGGAAAATGCCGCCCTCCAATGCGGCATCTGCACTCCTGGTTTCATCGTGGCCTCCAAGGGCCTTTTGGACGAGGAGCCCGGCGCCGACGAAGGCCGGATCCGCCATTGGCTGGCGGGAAATCTCTGCCGATGCACTGGGTATGACAAGATCGTGCGAGCGGTATTGGATGCCGGCGAAAAGATGAAGTAAGGCGGTGGACCATTGGTCGCCAACATAGTTCTGTCCGAAGTTGAGTATACCCACATCGGTAAGAGGCCAATTCGACCCGACGGGGTGGACAAAGTCATCGGACGGGCCCAGTACGGACCGGACATCACGCTGAAGGGGCTGTTGCATGGAAAAGTTCTGCGCAGCCCCTATGCTCATGCCCGGATAAAATCCATCGACACCAGTGAAGCCGAAGACTATCCCGGCGTCAGGGCTATTATCACCGCCCAAGACCTGCCCTTCGCTTCCCTAAGTAAAGAGGAATTGGGCGCCGGTTATCAGGCTTTGAAGTTCGCCAGCGACCACGTACTGGCCGGCGGCAAAGTCCTGTTTAAAGGCCATCCGGTGGCCGCCGTGGCGGCCGCCAACCCTCATGTGGCCGAGGAAGCGGCCAAGCTTATAAAAGTGGAATATGAGGAGTTGCCGCCGGTCATGTCTGTCGTTGAGGCGATGGCCGATGGGGCCACGTTGCTCCATGACGATCTGTACACCTCCTCCTTAGGGGAAATCTCCCAAACCGCTAGCAACGTGGCAGCCCACGCCCGATACGAAAAAGGGGACGTGGCGCAAGGCTTCGACGAAGCCACCGTTGTTGTGGAGCGCGAATTCCAGACCGCTTCAGTTCACCAGGGTTACATCGAACCCCATAACGGCACTGCCTTATGGAGCGCCGACGGCCAATTGGACGTGTGGTGCAGCACTCAGGGGGCGTTCACGGTACGGTCCAGTATGGCCAATGTGTTGCGGCATCCCGTGTCCAAGATTAAAGTTACGCCCATGGAGATGGGGGGCGGCTTTGGCGGCAAGATATCCATCTATTTGGAGCCTCTCGCCGCCCTGTTGTCCAAGAAGAGCGGACAACCGGTAAAGCTGGTCATGAACAGGGTCGAGGTGTTCGAGGCTTCAGGCCCCGCCGCCGGCTCGTGGATCAAGGTGAAGATGGGTGCCACCAAAGACGGCAAGCTCACCGCCTGCCAGGCCGAACTGGCCTTAGACGCCGGCGCCTATCCCGGTTCACCGGCCATGTCGGCCGCCATGTGCGCTTTCGCTTGCTACGATTATCCAAACGGCTTGCTGGACGCCTACGACGTTGTGGTGAACAAACCCAAAACACAGGCGTACCGAGCTCCGGGATCTCCTCAGGCAGCCTACGCTGTCGAGTCGGTAGTGGACGAACTTTGCGAGAAACTAGGGATAGACCCGTTTGAATTCCGGCTGAGGAACGCATCTAAAGAGGGTACTCGGCGGATAGAAGGTCCGGTCTACCGGCGTATAGGGCTGGTCGAGTGTTTGGAAGCCGCCCGCAGCCACGACCATTATCAAACGCCCGTCGACGTCCAACCCAGTGGTAAGCTGAGGGGACGGGGTGTGGCCTCCGGCTTCTGGTTCAACCGTGGATTCGTATCCAGTTGCAACCTTACGCTCAATCCCGATGGCACTGTCAGCGTGGTTATGGGGTCCGTTGACCTTTGCGGCACCAGGGCATCCATTGCTCAGCAGACCGCTGAGGCGTTGGGCATCGCTTACGAAGACATCAAACCATCGATAGCCGACACCGACTCCATCGGCTACACGTTCATAACCGGAGGGAGCCGGACTACCTTCGCCACCGGTTTGGCAACCATCAACGCCTCACAAGATATTAAACAACGAATGATCGAGCGAGCTGCGGCCATCTGGGAAGCGAAAGTGGAGGACGTGGAGTATGTTGACGCCGTACTGCAACACAAGTCCGACTCGGAATTGAGGATGACTTTTAAAGAGTTGGCCGGGCGAACGTTGACCACCGGCGGCTCTATTACCGCTCAGTGCAACATCGACCCGCCCGGGGAAGGAAACTCCTTCGCGGTCCACATCGTGGACGTGGAAGTGGACCGGGACACGGGCAAGGTGGACATACTGCGCTACACGGCGATTCAGGATTGCGGGAAAGCAGTGCATCCCAGCTACGTGGAAGGGCAGATGCAGGGAGGCGCGGCACAGGGCATCGGATGGGCCTTGAACGAAGAATACTTCTTTAACGGCCAGGGTCAGATGACCAATTCCAGCTTCCTGGATTACCGCATGCCCATCAGCCTTGACCTGCCCATGATCGACACCGTGATCGTGGAGGTGGCCAATCCCGGCCATCCTTATGGGGTCCGCGGCGTTGGCGAGACACCCATAGTCCCGCCCTTGGCGGCGATCGCCAACGCGATTTACCAGACCACCGGTGTGCGGATGCAAAGCTTGCCCATAACCCCAGGCAAAGTGCTCGACGCATTGTGGAGCCAAAACGGGAGCTAACCGTTCCCCCGGCTTCTGCAAAATTCCGCCGGCTGATAGCTCATCGCTTACGGCTGACTTGAGGAACTGACACGTTGGTCACAGTATTCATACCGACCATGCTCCAGCCGATCACCGGTGGAGTCAAACAGTTCGACTGCGAAGCGACGAACCTTCGCCAGGTCATTGAACGGTTAGATCAACTGTTTCCAGGGATAAAAGATAAACTCGTCGAGGATGGCCGAATCAAGCCAAATCTGGCCGTAGCCATCGACGGCGAAGTCGCACGCATGGGCCTGCTAGAAAAAGTCGGAGAAAATAGCGAAGTTCACTTCGTTCCGGCCATCGGGGGCGGCGCCTCCTAAAAGGCCCAATTTAGAAGGGAACAATCCAACTATCCCAGCGCCGTGGTACTCCTAAGGGTCACGGTCCGGGATCTGATTTTCGGGAATAGGGATTAATGGTAAAAAAAGGCAAGACTCGGGTGGAAACCATGGTGTCAGCCGGGGGTGTGGTTTACCGGCAACGGGAGGGTCGTCTTGAAACCGTGCTATGCGGCCATTGGATAACATCCAATGCCGCGCACAGCCGGAGCGGTCAGGGAGACGGCAACGGCGAGGCCCAGACGAAGGCCGTCCGTTGGAGCTTGGCTAAGGGCACACCGGATGCGGGCGAGACCATGGAAGAAACGGCCCTGCGAGAAGTGCGGGAAGAGACCGGTCTGGAAGTTGAGATGCAAGAGCCGATCTCAAGCATCACTTACTGGTTCGCCGACCGGGAAAACGCCGTCCGGTATCACAAGACCGTTCATTTCTACTTGATGGCGCCGGTCGGTGGGGACGTCAGTCTGCATGATCCTGAGTTTGACGTTGTGCGGTGGTTCTCCATGGACGAGGCTTTGAATATCCTTATCTATCCCAACGAAACAACCGTGATGCGGCAGGCGAATGAGTTGATAAGCCAACGTATCGGGAATGCCTAAACATGGTTGAGTTGCGAGGGGCCCGCATAATATTGCGGGACAAACGTATCGAGGACGCCGAGCAGGACTACATATGGCGCTCCGACCATGAATTGGCAAGCCTGGACGCGGCTTTCCCTCTTACGATGAGCTATGACCGGTTCTTGAAGCTCGCCGAAGACCAGATGAGATACCCCACGCCCGGCTCTCATCACTTCGCCACCGAGACCTTGGATGGAAAGTTCATCGGCAACTGCATGTACTACGACCTAGACAGCGTCAAGATGCAGGCCGAACTAGGGATCGTCATCGGTGACCGCGATTACTGGAGCAACTCCTACGGCTATGATGCCGTTACCACCCTTCTGGACCACTGTTTCAATGAAAAAAAGCTGGAACGCGTCTATCTACATACTCTGGAGTGGAACAAAAGGGCCCAGCGGTGCTTCGAAAAATGCGGCTTTGTTCAGGTAAGACCGGTGCGCCGCATGTCTCACGACTTCATTCTCATGGAAGTATTCCGGGAAGATTGGTTTGCCAAGGCAGAGGAACGGCTGGCGGCAAGATTCATTAACCGGGAAGAGAACACTGGGCCCCAGGCGGTCGCTCCGGAATAGTACTCTGTCAGCCTAGCCTGTATATCCAGGCAATCACCCCCACTCTAACTCTCCCCCGTAAAGGGGAGAGAACAAATCCCTTACCCTTTTATTGGGGAAGGCTATGATGGGGGTGGACTTTTTAAGAAGGATCACCCCGATCTGGAAGGTAGAAATTCTTACAGGTTAGTGCCGCTCCCAACGGAGATTGCTTCCCGCAAACTGAACGCTTCGGTGTAAAGAGCCCGTCCCAGGATCGCTCCCTCTGCCCCGGTGTCTACCAATCGTTGGATGTGGTCCAGAGTCGCAATCCCACCGGAAGCCAAGACTGCCATCCCGGTCGTCCTCACCAGGTCGGCGTTCGCCTCGAAGTTTGGCTCCGTTAGGGTGCCGTCTCGTGAGATATCGGTGTAGAGGATGCGCCGCACCCCCAGCAGCGCCATCCGGTCAACCAAGTCTTGAGCAGTAACGCCGGTCGTCTCTAACCAACCCTTGATAGCCACCAGCCCGTCCTTCGCGTCCACCGCAACGATTACCCGCTGGCTGCCGTGCTTGCGGCACAGGTCCTCAACCAGGGAAGGCTCTTCCACTGCCGCCGTCCCGATGACTACCCGGGCAGCTCCGGCGGCGAACAAAGATTCGGCCGTCGCCATGTCTCGGATGCCGCCTCCCACTTGAACCGGAATCGTCAGGTTTTGGATAATGGAGGTGATTACGTCGAGATTGACGGGGACGCCACCGGCAGCTCCGTCCAGGTCTACTAAGTGCAGCCTGGGAGCGCCCTGTTCTTGCCAAGCCAGAGCAACCGACAAAGGGTCGTCGGAAAAGACTGTCTCCTGTTGGTAGTCGCCTTGATAGAGGCGGACACAGAGGCCCGATTTCAAGTCGATAGCTGGGATTACTTCCATGGAGATGTTAGCTGTCAGCTTTCAGCAAATCCCCCCTTCGCCCCTCTTTGTAAAAGGGGGGTTGGGGGGATTTCGGTGCTGGACCGTTGAGCGCTTTGAGTTGTAGGATTACCAGCCAGGCTGACGAAGTTTTGATAGATCCGCAAACCCAATCGGCCGCTTTTTTCCGGGTGGAATTGGGTTGCAACCAAGTTGTCTCTGGCATAGATACTACAAAAGGAAACACCGTAGTCGGTGGTCCCGGCCACCCAAGTATCGTCTTCCGGGGCGGCATAGTAACTGTGTACAAAGTAAAAGTGGCTGTCCTGGGGGATGCCTTGAAACACGGGATGTTCTTGCTGGAAGCTCACGCTGTTCCAACCCATGTGGGGCACCTTCTGCCCTTCAGGCAGCCGCTTGACCCGCCCGGCGATGCTGCCCAAGCAGTCGGCGTCGCCCTCTTCGGTCCGCTCCAGCAAGAGCTGCAATCCCAGGCATACACCCAGAAATGGCCGCCCGGAAGCCACGTATTCTCGAATAGGTTCCACCAAGTCACGGCGGCGCAACGCTTCCATGGCCGCGGGACCCGAGCCAACCCCCGGCAGCACCACGGCATCAGCGGCTCCGATCTCGGCCGCTTTGCCCGTTACCACAGGAGATACCCCCACGGATTCCAGGGCTTTAGCCACACTCCGCAGGTTTCCCGATTGGTAGTCAATTACCACCAATTTGATGGAGTTGGTCACGCCGGTTAGCTCCGGTCTCCGGTAGCCCGTTCCAGGGGCAGTTCCCGGTCTTCGTAGCGAGCGAGCACGAATAGCAGGTCACCCAGTCGGTTCAGGTAGGCGATTATTAGGTCGTTGGTTAGCAAACCCGCTTCCTGCAACGCCACCACCCGGCGTTCGGACGTCCGGATGATGCACCTGGCCATGTCGATAGCCGACGATGCCGGAGAACCGCCGGGCAGGATGAACACCTTTGGCATCTCCACGCCCTCTTCCAGAGAGTCTATCGTACTTTCCAGATTCTCCACCATTTCAACGGTGACGGGGGAGAAGTGCTCCTGGAACAATTCGTACTTCTCCGGGTCGGTGGCCAGCTCGGCAGCGATGGTGAACAACTCCCGTTGCAGATCCCGCAACGTATCCTTGACCCTTTCGTCCGCAGTCAAAGCCCGGGCCAGTCCCATGGCGGATACTGCCTCGTCGGTAATCCCGTAGGCCTCGGAATGGGGGTTGTTCTTGGAAACCCGCCCGCCGTACAGCAGACTGGTTTCGCCCTTGTCGCCAAACTTGGTATAGACCCGTTTCCTGTAGTCAGATGACGATGCAGTCACCATTCACGTCCTTTTAGCCTGATTGGTATCAATGATACCACCGGAGGCCGAGACGGGCCATTTGCCGCCTGAGAAATCCTTGCCGTGGCAGTTGGGTTGGCGGCGGGCTATACTGGGGTACAACCCAGTAGAGGTGATTGCCATGCCACCGGAGATCCGCGTTATCGGCGTAGAAGGGATGCCAGAGGTCCAAGAGGGAGACGACCTATCAGGCCAGATGATGGATGCCGCTGACCGGCAAGGCACGCCCATCGAGGCGGGCGACATGCTGGTCGTCACCCAGAAGGTAGTCTCCAAGACCGAAGGCCGGGTTATAAGCCTAGAAGGCATCGAGCCGTCGGAAATGGCCATACGAATCACCGAAGGGCATCGCCGGGACCCAAGACATACCGAGATGATTTTACGGGAGAGCGCCCGGATCGTGCGTATGGACCGGGGTGTCATCATCAGCGAAACCCACCATGGTTTTCAGTGCGCCAACGCCGGAATCGACGCCTCCAACATCCCCGGATCCGACACGATAGCTTTGCTGCCAGTGGACCCCGACGCCTCGGCTCGCCGGGTTCGGGACGACGTCAAGAGCCGTTTGGGCGTAGATGTGGCGGTGATAATATCCGACACCTTTGGCCGGCCTTGGCGGGCGGCGGCGGTAAACGTGGCCATCGGAGTGGCCGGCTTCAACCCCTGTTTGAGCTACGTCGGCCAGGAAGACTCCCACGGCAATATGATGTACACCACCGTGATCTGCGTGGCCGACGAGTTGGCGGCGATGGCCGAGCTAGTAACCGGCAAAGTGGATAACGTTCCGGTGTCGATCATAAGGGGTTATCCCTACGAGCCCATGGAAAATGCCAGCCACGAAGCCTTGCTGCGCTCGCCCGACAAAGACTTGTTCAGGTAGGGTTCTCGGATCTCTGGGCCGTGGCGCCGTCTCCTATCAATTGCTCCTCCCCAAACAGCGGAAGCTGGAACTCTTCATCTTCGGTAAACCCGGAAACGCCGATGCCCAGTAACCGGAAGGAACGACCCGGCGTAAGCTCACGGGAAAACAGCCGCCACGCCGTCTCTAGGATAACCGTGTCTGAGCCGGTGGGGTAGGGCAGGGTTGTCTGCCTGGTGAAGGTGGTGAAATCGGCCAGCCGAGCTTTCACTGTCACCGTCTTTCCCTTCAATTGTTTTCCCTCCAAGTGTTGGGCCACCCGGCCGGCTAGGCGGGAAAGGTGAGGGTAGAGGTTGTCCTCTCCGGTGAGGTCGGTGGCGAAGGTCGATTCGGCGCTTACCGACTTGGCTTCTCTTTCGGTGCGCACCGGCTCCCGGTCTTCTCCCATCGCTCTGGATTGAACGTCCAAAGCACGCTTACCGAACCTCCGTTGGAACCAGCCGGTGGACTGGGACGCCAAATCACCGATGGTTTCAATACCGTCGGCCCGGAGCCGCTGGCCGGTCTTGGGCCCGATGCCCCACAGCTTACCCACCACTAGGGGCGCCAGAAATTCCCGTTCTTCTCCGGGAGCCACCACGACCAACCCATCGGGTTTATGCAGGTCTGAAGCGATCTTGGCCACGGATTTGCTGGTTCCGGCGCCCACGGATAGAGTTAGTCCGGTCTTTTCATGAACGGTGTTTTTAAGTTCCAGAGCAACCGCCAAGGGCAACCGGCCGGCTTCCACGGCTTCGGTTATATCCAGGTAAGCCTCGTCCATAGACAGGGGTTCCACCAGTTCGGTGAACTCATGGAATACATCCATCACGGCGCGGGACAATTGGCGATAACGGTCGAACCTAGGGTGGATGATGATACCGTGGGGACACAATCGAACCGCCGTCCGCATGGGCATCGCCGAGTGGACTCCGAATACGCGCGCTTCGTAAGATGCCGTCGCCACTACACCCCGGTTCTCCGGGTCGCCACCCACCATCACCGCCTTCCCGGCTAGATCTGGGTCGTCCAATACTTCGACAGCAGCATAAAAGGCGTCCAGGTCGGCGTGGAGAATGTGACGCGCCGATGGGCTAGCAGATTGATGGGAACTGGTATGGTTAGTAGTTTCCAACCAGTTAACTCGCTTGGAAAAGAGTACGGTGATGCCGCTGTTCTGCTTATTGTACCTTGGCCGTACGCGGCCGGCAGCCATCGCCGGTCAGCGCTAGGCGACGGAAATCGTTGCAGGGCCAAAGATTCCCGGCTATGCTGGGTACTGCGGTGCACAGTATGGCGGAACCTCGAATTCTATAACCTACGGCGCCAATCTTCATATTCACCATGATTCAACTACGATGACTTCCCCGGTGACGAATACCGGGTCTTCCAAGATTTTCTACGGTTGGTGGATGGTCATGGCTTGCTCGGCCATGGCTTTTTTTGCCAGCGGCATCTTTTTTCGTGGTTTTACCGTGTTTGTCCCAGCGGTGCGCGACTCTCTGGGATTAAGCCAAGCCCAAACCAACCTCGTTTTCTCAGTAGCTCGGGCTGAAGGCGGGTTGGAAGGTCCGGTGGCGGGTTGGGCCATAGATCGTTTCGGAAATCGAGCCCTTCTAGTCCCCGGTATCATCCTGGCCGCCATCGGCTATTTTGTGTTCGCCGGGTTCGTGCACAGCTATTTAACATTTGCCCTGGTATACCTGGGTATGATTTCCTTGGGCAATAGCATCGCATTCCAGCATGCTTTGTTCGCCGGCCTTAATCAATGGTTCAGACGCCGCCGCTCTTTGGCTATCTCAACCCTCGCCGCCGTTTCGTCCCTGGGGGGTCTGATCTTGGTTCCCGTCATGTCGTTGATAATCCTGAACCTGAGCTGGCGATGGGCCATCCTCGGGGCGGGCGGAGCATATCTGGTTGCCATACTGCCGTTTACACTCATGTTCCGAAACCGGCCCGAGGATATCGGCCTGCTACCCGATGGAGACACGTCCCCGCCGCTGATCTCCACTGGGGCAGGGAGCACGGCAAGAAATCTGGAGGAACGGGATTACACCGTTAAAGAGGCGCTCAGGACGCGCGCCTATTGGATGCTGATGCTGGGGGCGGGCCTTCGGCAAATGGCAACCATCGGCATTCTGGTCAGCATCATCCCCATTCTGGAAAGCAAAGGAGTCAGCCGGCAGACCGCCGCTAACCTGACGGGCGCCATATTCGGGATCAACTTCCTGTCCAGGTTGGCTCTGGGATACTTGGGAGACAAGTGGCCAAAGTCGGGGATATTGGGCGCTACGTTGGCCTTGGAGGCCATTGGATTCGTCTGCTTGTTCTTCGGCTCCTGGAACGACGGCCGGTTCGTACTGCTGGTCATGTTCGTGGTGCTGGAGGGCTTTGGCGACGGCGCGGGAATCATCGTCTGGGCTGCGTTGGGCGAATACTACGGCCGGGATAAATTCGCCAGCCTGCGAGGAATCATTACCTTTTCCCACAGCTGGGCGCTGGTGGCAGCCCCGGTGTTCGCTGGTTGGGCTTTTGATCATTATGGGAATTTTGACCTGGCCCTTATCCCGGCCATCGGGTTAGCCGTCGCGGCCAGCCTTTGCTTCTTTCTGGTTAAGAAGCCGCCTCAACTGACCCAGGAGGCGGCGGCAGATCAATGATCCCATGGCTAAAGCCCCGGTGACACGCTAAAATACCTGGGGCTTAGTTTCGGCCCCGCTAGTCCGCTAACCCGTTCGCCAACAAGTCTTCGAATCGCACCGAGGGAGGTAACATGGCAACCATTCTTGAGGAGTACATCGCCAAACATCCGGGATCGGCCCGCAGGTACGAGGAATCCACGACACTTTTTCCTGGAGGCGTGACCCACGATTCCCGATACGCCATGCCCTTTCCCCTGTTCATGACCCACGGCACCGGTCCACGGAAGTGGGACGTGGACGGAAATGAGTACATCGATTACGTTTCCGGTCACGGGGCGTTGCTCTTGGGACACTCCCGACCGGAGATTGCCGAGGCGGTTTCCCAGCAGATCCTGCGGGGCACCCACCTGGGCGCATCCACCGACGAGGAACTCCGATGGGCGCGGGCGATCAAGGCGTTGATACCTTCCATCGAGAAACTGCGGTTCCATAGCTCGGGTACCGAAGCAACTTTGATGGCCATGCGCCTGTCCCGGGCCTACACCGGGAAGAACAAAATCATCAAACTGCAGGACCACTTCCACGGGTGGCACGACTACGCCATGGCGGGCTCCGACCGGGCCGCGCCGGGCATCCCGTTGGCTAGTTGGGAGAGCATGATCATCGTTCCTTCCGGCGACCTAAACGCGGTGGAGGACGCTCTAAATGGCGACTCGGATATCGCCGCTTTGATCCTGGAACCCACCGGCGCCCACTACGGCCAGTTGCCCTTCGATGCGCCCAACTATTTGAAAGGACTTCGAGACCTGACCGCCCAGCACGGCGTGGTGCTCATCTTCGACGAAGTTGTAACCGGGTTCCGGGCATCGCCGGGCGGCGCGCAAGTGCGGTACGGCATCAATCCCGATCTCACCACCATGGCTAAGATCGTTGCCGGGGCTTTACCCGGTGGCGCCGTGGGCGGTAAGGCTGAAATCATCGACATGATTGCCCACCGAGGCGATCCGGAGTGGGACAACACACACCGCGTTTATCACCCGGGGACCTTCAACGGCAATCCGTTGACTGCCGTTGCCGGGGCCACTTGCCTAGAGATAATCGCCAGCCAGCCCATCAACCAGCAGGCCGACGCGATGGGAGCCCGGCTCAAGGTGGGGATCAACGATATATTCGGGAAGATGGAAATGGCCGGCCACGCCCACGGCATAGCTTCCATGATTCACGTGGTCATGGCTGACTGCGGTTGCGACCGGGAACTTTGCACCATGCCCCACAGCCAGATCAAGGAAGTCACCGCCTCACCGGCAGTAACGGCCCTCAAGCGCGGCCTCCAAAACCTGGGAGTTGACATAATGGGCCGCGACTCTTTCCTGGTTTCCGCCACACACACCGAACAGGAAGTGGACCAAACTCTGGCCGCCTTCGAAACCACCCTGGCGGCTATTCGGGACGAAGGTTTGGCGTAGGGACGGATAGCGAACGCCCGTAGGGGCGCACGGCCGTGCGCCCCTACGGGCGATAGAACAACCTCGTTGCTGCCGCCAGCCCGCTTTTCTGCTAGAATCCCCTGGACCGATAACCAAGCGTAAATCAAACCCCTGTTAGAGGTGAATCACCATGCCATCCTTCTGGGAAACCCTTCAAGTAGACGGCCAGGAAATGCCGGCGTACGTCAGTGTTCCCAGCGGCTCCGGCCCCTTCCCTGCCGTAGTGGTTGCTCAGACTATCCGCGGCGTCAATCAGTTCATTCAAGACCAGTGCGATAAGCTGGCGGCTGAGGGATATGCCGCAGTGGCTCCCGAACTGTTCCATCGGATCACCGACCCGGCCCTTACCGATCCGTACGAACGCGGTGCAACCCTAAGCGACCCAGAAGTCGTCGCCGACTGCAACGCCGCCATGGACTTTTTGCTGGGCCACTCCGCAGTGGACAACGACCGCATCGGCATCGTCGGTTTCTGCATGGGAGGGCGAGCCGCCTGGCTGGCCGCTGCCACCAACACGCACTATAAAGCCACGGTGCCCTACTACGGCGGTAGCATCATGGTGACCAGAGGCGCCGGAGTCCAAACTCCCTTGGAGCTTGCCGACAATATCAATTGCCCGATGCTGTTCCATTTCGGCGAGATCGACGGCAACCCATCCCAGGACGACATGGCCAAGCTGGACGCCGAATTGACCCGCTTGGGCAAACCCCATCAATTCTTCAGCTACCCCGAAGCCGACCACGGCTTCGCGGACCACACCGGGGCGCGTTATAACCGGGAGGGCGCGGAGATCGCTTGGCCTCGCACCCTTCAGTTTTTCGCAGCCCATTTAAAAGGCGCGCCGGTCGTTTAGAACGGCCGGTATCTTGAGTTACCCGGTACAACTCATGCAAACAAACAAGCCGACTAATCAACGACCCTCTCTCTACTCCCCCCGTAAAGGGGGCGAGAACAAATTCCTTCCCCCTCGATGGGGGAAGGTTAGGATGGGGGTGAGGCACTCGCCATCAGACTCATATTGAGTTAGTGGAAAATTTTTCGGAGGTAAACATAAATGCCATCCTTTACGGATAAGCTCACCGTCAACGGCCATGAAATGGATATGTACGCCAGCGTCCCCAGCGGGTCCGGTCCCTTCCCCGCGGTCGTTATTGCTTTCCATGTCGGAGGTCTGGACGACTTCGACCGGGCAATGGCAGACCGCTTGGCCGCCGAGGGATACGTGGCCGTGGTCCCGGATTTGTTCCATCGCCTGACCGAGGAGCAAATGAATGGTCCACGATTGGACCGGCTGGGATATTTGAGCGACCCGGACATAATCGCCGATTGCAACGCCGCGGTCAGCTTTTTGGAAGGCAATTCGGCGGTGGACAGCAACCGCATCGGCGTCACCGGTTTCTGCATGGGAGGCCGGGTTGCTTGGTTGATGGCCGCATCAAACCCGGTGTTCAAAGCCACCGTTCCCTACTACGGGGGCCACATCATGCTGCCCTGGGGCGATACCACAGAAACACCCTTTGACCTGGCGAGCAACATCAACTGCCCAATGATGTTCCACTTCGGCGCGACCGACGGTAACCCCTCGCCGGATGACCGGGTGAAACTAGATGCCGAACTAACCCGCTTGGGCAAAGAGCACGTGTTTTACTCCTACGAAGGGGCAGGGCACGCCTTCATGGACTTCACCAACCCGGACCGCCACCACGAAGGGGCGGCGGCGGAATCATGGCCCAGAACCTTAGAATTCTTTGCGACCCATCTAAAGTAAGAATAATTCATTCATCCTGACATCTTATAGCTGTCTCTTAAAGGAGATCGATTCATGGTTAGAGTAAACCTAGACCTAGAGAAAAAAGATGACCTGCAAGTCCTCGGGACAACCGGTTGGAAGATTGCTTCCGGCCTTGTGCCAGGCGAACCCAACCAGGGACTGGTAGCCGAGATCTTGGCCAGCCCGGCCCGTCTCCCCGATTACGACGATTCATGGTGGGATCAGGATGCCGACTTTCAGGAACGCCGGTCGGTGGGTTTCACCTTTGCCTGGTATCGCCTGCACATCACCACGCCCGATCAAGTCCGAGGCACGTCCGTCGCTGGAACGCGGATGGTATTCGAGACCAACGTTGACAATTATGGCGAGATATACATCGATGGCGTGATCGACCGGGTGACTGGCGTCGTCACCGGCAACAACGTGGGCAAGCGGGCTGTCGTTGAAGACAAAGCGGTGCCAGGAACCAGCCACGTAATCGCCGTACTGGTCGCCAACGCCCCGCTGGGAGAACCGGTTGGCACCATTTTCATGCGCTACGCCACGATTGCCTTCGAATAAGCGAGCTATCAGCTATCAGCTATCAGCTATCAGCTATCAGCTATCAGCTATCAGCTATCAGCTAATTGTGTACGCTTTCGAACCCTGGCCTGACAAGCCCCGTCCGTCCAGGGTTGGCGCGGGCCGCGGGTATCCCGGCTGATAGCTGACTGCTGACTGCTGACTGCTGATAGCTTAAAAACGAGGTTAATTTGGTGGCGTCTTCATTTGCCGGCAAAACCAACGCTCCGGAATTTCCGGTTGGATTGGAGTGGGTTAATACCGACCGGGCCCTAACCAAGGCCGACTTAGCGGGCAAGATCGTTATCCTGGACTTCTGGACCTACTGTTGAATCAACTGCGCCCACATCTTTCCGCAGTTGCGGAAACTGGAGCGAAAATACGCCAACGAGTTGATGGTGGTGGGGGTCCACTCGGCCAAATTCCCGAACGAGAAGGTTAAGGACAACCTCCAAAAAGCGGTCCAGCGCTACGAGCTAGGACATCCGGTCGTCAACGACGTAGACTTTCAGGTTTGGCAGCAGTATGCCTGCCGCGCCTGGCCGACACTGATGTTCATCGACCCCCTGGGCAAGGTCATTGGCAAACATGAGGGAGAGCTGTCCTACGAGCAGTTCGACACCTTGATAAGCCAGATGGTCGCCGAATTTGACGAAGCAGGCATCCTGGACCGGACCCCGGTCACTTTCGTTAAAGACGAGGCGCCCGATTCAACGTTGTCTTTCCCGGGCAAGGTGGTGGCGGACTCTGACTCTAACCGGTTGTTTATATCCGATTCCAACCACAACCGGATCATCGTCGCCACACTAGACGGCGAGGCGTTGAAGGTCGTTGGCTCCGGAGAACCGGGCTTGGTAGATGGAAGCTTTACCACGGCATCCTTCGATCATCCCCAGGGAATGGTCCTAGTGGGTGACCTGCTCTACGTGGCCGACGCCGAGAACCATGCCATCAGAAGAGTGGACCTGGCCTCGGAGCAAGTGGAGGCTATCGCCGGGACCGGGGCCCAGGGTCCCATGCGGGAAGGGACCGGTCCTGGTTTGCAAACCGAGCTTAATTCGCCCTGGGATCTGGCGTTTCATGAGGGCTCTTTGTACATCGCCATGGCAGGAATGCATCAGCTATGGTCCATGGACCTGTCCACCGGGACGGTAGGTCCATACGCGGGTAACGGACGGGAGTCTCTAGACGACGGCCCTCTAGCCAGCGCAACTCTAGCCCAACCCAGCGGCATAACGTCCGATGGTAACCGGCTCTATTTCGCCGACAGCGAAACCAGCGCCGTCCGCTC
>Ga0208391_1000234_pt1 | contig 31129 bp, 28 predicted proteins | sample Knorr_S23_td_Bot_FD_185612 | JGI IMG/M metagenome (GOLD analysis project Ga0208391, IMG submission 185612) | Marine microbial communities from Southern Atlantic Ocean transect - Knorr_S23_td_Bottom_ad_3770_LV_A (SPAdes) (version 2) | ecosystem: Environmental > Aquatic > Marine > Oceanic | place... | reverse complement strand
AGAAGTGGTTTTAATTCCCGGAGTCAACACAACGCCTCTGGCAGCGGAAGACTCTCTTAATCTAGCCCCGTTATTGTTCAAATAACCGGGACCACCTCAGTTACGATCATGCAGCCCGACGGCTCAACAACGGAGATTGAGCTCGAAGCAAGAGCGCCGCCGCCGGAAATAGGGGAATTGGTGACCGGGTTTACCGGATCTTCTCCTACCGAAGGAGCAAACAAAGGCAAAAAGCACGCCAAGGCCAAGGGCTTGGTGAGGGCCTCTAAGATTCGGGCACGTCTGGAAAGGTTCTTAGAGAATTTGACAACCGACGAAGCCCGTGTACCGGCAGAGTCAGAGGGAGAAAAGGTAAGGTCCGCAAGGCAAAGGGCGGAGGGCAGACGAGAGAGGGCTAAGGCGGCCCGAGCACAAGCCGATGCGGCTCGGACGAGATCGGAGGCGGCTCAAGGCGCTGAGGCGGCGGACTTGAATGAAAGCGCCGAGGAAGCGGAAGAGAACGCTGTCGAGGCAGAAGCCGAGGTGGCCGAGGTACAGGCAGAGGCAGTTGAAAAGGCTGCAGGAGCTGAGGCGGATGCGGCCGAGCGCCGTGCCGAGCGGATCTCCGATGTCGCCTTGATCTTAGATGCGCTGACAGCGCGGCACACTGATATCCTCCAGTCGCTGGCTGAGGGGAGCATTCTGCCCGACGAGGCCTTGCGGGGCATCGCCACCGCCTTAGAGAATGCCCATCGAGGCCGGAGCCGGGCTACCTTGAAAGCAGCGGAAGCACGGGTCAAATTTAAAGACAAAAGGATGAAGACCCGGGCGAAGGCCAAAGAGAAAAGGGAGAAAGTCCTAGCCAGGGCCGAGAAGAAGCGTCAGATGGTCCAAGCCAGGCGAGAACGGGAATCGGGGAACGCAAAAGCCGAGCGGGAGCGGGCAACGGGAAAGGTTAAAGCCGAGCTAGAGCGAGAAACGGGGAAGGCTAAAGTCGAGCTGGAGCGAGCAGTGGCAAAGGCTAAAGTCGAGCTGGAGCGAGCAGTGGCAAAGGCTAAAGTCGAGCTAGAGCGAGAAGCGGCAAAAGCTAAAGCCGAGCTAGAGCGAGAAGCGGCGAAGGCTAAAGCCGAGCAGGAGCGGGAGGCGGCAAAGGCTCGGTCCGAACGAGAACGGGAGGCAGCACGAGGCCGGGGCAGATAGAAGTAGCGAACGGCGCTCCCTCCAATGTGAACAAGGGGCCAACCCCGCGGGGTTGGCCCCTTTATGTTTCACACTCATAATTAACTCTCGTCCCCCCAGCTACTGTTCGAGGTTTTATAAGTCTTTGCCGGTTCGTTGATGACCTACACTCCCGGTAAGCGGTTAGCCAGGACGCGGATCCAGACCATCCATTAAGCCTTGTAGAACGTCATATGATTCGATGGACACATGGCGGCATCGCCTGTATTCTTAGTCTCAGATCAGGCGAAAGACGATGGGTATGAACGGCGTGCACGACATGGGCGGGACGCACGGTTTCGGTCCTATCCAGCCTGAAGAGAACGAGCCGGTTTTCCACTCAACATGGGACGCCGCATGGCCGTGGCCATGGAAAGTCAGGGAACCTAGCCATGGGAGGATTTCCGTAGCCGGCTGATCCAGTAGATCGCCTTGTGCGAGGCGCACGGCCCACCATTCGAATACTACTAACCGCGGCTATCCGCATCACGGCCTGAACCTTAAACCTTATTTTTACTAGGAGGCGCCGCTTATGGACGCCATCGGTATGTCCCATATCGCGATCTGTGTCCGTGACATGGACAAGTCCTTGGGCTTCTACCGGGACATTTTGGGCATGGAGGTCACCTTCGACGGTCCCACCGATCCGACCGAAGGAGGGCGCCCCCACAACTACAAGCACGCCCGCAAGACCCGCAGGCGCGTCAGCTTGAGTTCCGGAGAGGGTGTCCCCATTCCTTCTCTCACACTGACCAGCCATCCCGGCGAAGAACCCGACGGCAACCCGATCCTCCTAGACCAGGTGGGGATCACCCACTTCTCCATCACCGTTGCCGACGTGAACGCCCTAGCCGAGGAACTGATATCCAAAGGGGTGGAGCCGGCCGGACCCAAGGAGTCATTCATCAACGCGGAAGGGAAGTTCCGGTACATCTACGTCCGTGATCCCGACGGCATCCTCATCCAATTCGATAGCGGCGGTGCGGGTTAGATCTGGGCACTAGGCTTCTGGCACCATGGCCGAGGCGGCACAGCTACGTTTTCAGAAGCACGGCTCCCCCCGAAACACCAACTCATTGTGCCCGTCCGGGTTGTGGGAGCCTTCTACTTGGGAGTCGTCTGATTTACCGTAGACCATCTGGTGGGATGCCGGTTGGCCGGGCGGGGCGCCCTCAGGTGACCTAACATCCACGTCCAGATAGTAAGCGTCCCGTGGCGTGACCACGCCAAATCCGATCACCATTACATACCATGTCCCCGTCTCGGGATTGGAAACCGTGATACGTTCCGGCGAATTCAGCGTCGCCCCGCTGAAGTCGGAGTGCAAGACAAAGCCGGGAGCGCAGAGGAACAGGTCCAGATCATTGGTGGGGAACCGGGCCCAATTCTGCCGCCAACCCAGTTCGAACGAAGCCTGGGTGGTACCGCTGGGTACATCAACCGGTATCAAAATCGTGTCCCCTGGTCGTATCGGGTCGGTGGCAGCTACGGGGATCTTGCCGTCGGTCCTTCTGATGGTTACGCGGGTTCCCACTTTGCCGTTGTTGGTCCAGTCGCCCTGCACGGTTACTTTCATCAGCCCGGGCTCCATGATAGCCCTGTCCACGAAGGCCCCAAAGATAGCCCCTCTCAACCCAACGTGGTTATCGCCGATGGTAAAGCGGGCTGGTCCGACGACGTTGGCACTGTAAACCAAGTAGGGCAGTCCGCCACGCTTGGCGCCCTTCACATAGACCTCGATGGAGTTGGGAAGGACCGCGGGCACCGGGTTGGGGTCGATGCTAACATCCGCGAAATCGATGGTCACCGAACTGGTGCTGGGCTCAATCTCAAAGATCAAGTCAACGGTTCGCCCTGGTTTCAATTCCCGTATGTCTATGCTAAAAGTCCCGTTCTGCAACACCACGTTGGGAATCTGTTCGTCGGGAACCGATTGACGCAACTCGTTGCTGGTTTCGCCCGACTTCAGCAACGAGAGAGCTTTGGCCACGTCCAGATAACCGGCTCCCTGAGACCGCCGCTTCCACTCGCGGCCCAACGGCGCGGCGCCGTCGATCATCGCATTGCGAATCACCAAGGGACCGAACTCGGGCTTGTTGGCTTCGGCCCAACCCATCAGGAGCGCCGCCCCACCGGCCACGGCGGGGGTTGAGAAGGAGGTCCCGGAAGCGAAACCGGTGGCATTTTGCGGGAAAAGGGAAAGGTTGAAGACCCCGGTAGCTGTAATATCCGGACTGGCCCGTCCGTCGGCCAAGGGTCCACGGCCGCTGAAATCGGAGGGCCTGATCTCATCGTCCGGGTACATGGCGTGGCCCTGGCCTGGGCCGAAGAAAACGTCCCAAAATATGCGTGTGTGCACCGGGTCGCTGGACGCCCCAGCCGTTAAAGCGCTGAAGGCCGTCCCCGGAGTGGACACGGAAACCGGCGCCGGTCCATCGTTACCAGCCGCTGCCACCACCAGGATACCAGCCTCGGTGGCGGCGTCCACAAGCTGATCCTCCAGGGTCCGGCCGTCGAATCGGGCGGAGCCGCCCAGGCTCAGGTTGATCACGTCTATGTCCAGACCGCCAGGCAGACCGGCAGTGTGCTCTTTCTTTTTGGTTATAACGTGGTCGATAGCCGCTTCGATGATTGAAGACGAAACGCCCGAACCGGTATGGGGAAACACCTTTACCGCATAAATGCTGGACTTAGGGGCAAGGCCCACCAATGGGAGCATTATCAACTGGCCTGTGGTGAAGAAGTTCTCCTCGGGCAGATGCGCTTGAAATATGGCCGCCATGTCGGCGTCCGCCGGCGACCTCCGGTCCAAGACGATGAAGCAATCTGACGCGATGACGCCGGCCACGAATGTGCCGTGGAAATTGTTGGTCGGAACAGTAGACCCTTCGAATTCTGTACCGGCGTCGGGTGACAGATCCGGCCCTTCAATCACCCGGCTGTCTGGATTTCCAACGTCTCCCCTACCCGCCAAACAGATGTGGCCTGCCTCGGTCCCTGTATCTATCACCGCGGTGATCGCCCCCGCTCCCGCGCCGTTCTCCGCCCAGGTATCCGCAGCCCCAGTAACCGAGGTTATATAGCTGGGGAACCCATCGGGGACCTCACCGATCTTGGCCGCAAGGGCCGTACGATCCAACAGATGGGAAGGATTCAGCGCCAGCGGTCTGGGCTCCAGGTGCTCTCCTTGGAGCTTTGGTATTTCAACGATGCGGTCCTTCTCGACGCGCTCCACCATCGTCAGCGACGCCAGGAAGTCGAGATTACCCGCGGGCAACCGGGCAGCGACGGCATCGGCGTTTTGGTATTGGATGCTTACCGTCCCGCCCATGCCCTCGATGGCGTCGATGATCTTCTTGTAAGGCTTGGCGGTATGGACTATCACTCCGATCCCCGGATCCATGGTAGTGCCACTTGGAGACTGGGCGATGACCGTGGAACTGGGAAGTGCCGCCAACAGGATGGCGAACAGCATCAACACTCTCGAAAAGCGGTGGTGGAGGAGTGCCGAAATCCCCCCTGCGCCCCTCCTTAATAAAGAGGGGTTGGGGGGATTTGTTACATTTCTAATGAGCACGTTAGGCATCGTTCAGCCAGACACAGCGTAGAACTACAGTTACGCACCACCATATGTACCATGAGTTTACGGATAAGCCAATACTATAGGATTCAAGTCTGAAAGCCTGTAGGCGGGTTGGCTGTAGGGACACCAAAGCGGAACACAGCGGCAACCATAAAGGATCTCTCCCGAGATTGATTAACTTCACGCAGTGTTCAGTGGGGTCCGGACGCGGGCTCCTGCGAGAACATGTGGCGACCGCCGTTAGGGTGTTTTCGGCGGCAGGGCGGCTGCTTCTGAGAATAAGAGGCCAGCTTCCTCATTCCGACCCATTTCCATGTAAAGAGACCCGGTCTGTTCCAATACCGGCCTTAGGCGCGGGTCGTCCGTTCCGTAGGCATCCTCCACGATGCGGCGTACCCTCTGAAGGGTTAGGTCCGAGTCTTCGTATTCCTTTTCGAACATATGGAGTGTGGCTAATTGCTGTAGCAGCCCAATTGTCGAAATGTGGTTGAAGCCGGAGTTCTCTTGAGCTATGACCAACGCCTCTAGGAGGACGTCCCCTGCGAAGTCGTAATTACCGTATTCCAAGTACAGTGTTCCCAATTCACTGAGCGGAACAATCAGAGCAGGGTCCGCTTCTTCCAAAACCTCTGAATGAAGAAGGATGGTGTCGACGTAAAGAGACTCTGCAGACAGGAAGTCGCCAGCCTGGCGTTGTGTGCTAGCCAGCTTTTAGGCGGCCAAGATGGTGCTGAGGTGGGATGCTCCATAGCTGGCCTCGGCGTTAGCCAGCGCCCGTTCGTACACCGGCACCATCTCGGCGATACGACCTTGTTCTGAATACAACTTTCCCAGGTTGGCCCTGGTGGTGGAGACAAATTGGTGGCCTGGTGGAAACGCCGCCTCCGAAACAGTTATCGCCCTCAACGCCGCTTCCTCCGCCCCTTGGGCATCGCCTTGGTTGCGCAAAATCAATCCCAGGTTGTTCAGCGAGGCAGCCAGGCTGGGACTTTCGAGTCCGAACAACTCCTCAGCCAGTACTATCGCTTCACGCGCAGGGACTACAGCCTCGTCGTACCGGCCCTGGGCAGCCTACTCCGAAGCCATAACTTCCAGGTTAGTCCATCTCGACAGTCGACCGTCCCCACATGCCCATGCAGCTAGAAGTAGCAACAGCGACACGGAGAGCATAATTCGTTGGACGGAGAGTTTGTGGAGCATAAGGGGCCTTGCATAGAATACGGCCACCCAGCAATAGCTGGGTGGCCGTTGATTAGTAGCCAGGTATATTTGGTTTCAGTCCGTCGCCCTTACTTGCGGCAGATCATCTGGATCCGGTCAATGAGGAGACCTAATCTACCTTGGAATCCGGTGACCACACCGTTAAGCGGGCAGTCAACGTTAACGATCCCGCCAGATCCCAAGTTTGCTCCCACATAACCGACATTGGACACTACCCCAGTTACGTAGTCTCGGCAACGAGCGCCGATCCGGTCTAGTTGGGCGCCGTTACGTTGCTCGGCCCGGACACCAGTCAGCGCCCGGTTGGAGCCACAGTCGATATTGAAGCTACTTCCACCGCCTCCACCCGCGCTGGGCGAATTCGTGAAGCCACCCAGGTTAGGAGAGAAGGGTCCCATCGACAGATATTACCTGCACCCGAGATGCACCCGGTCAATGTCGTCTCCGGCCCCGCCCCTTAGAACCTGAGCGTAGGAACTGCCATTGGGGGAGCAACGACGAGCCGAGAAGGCGCTGCCGCCGCCGCCGCCGAAGGCAATGGACAGGAACTCGCCGCTGAGGCCAGCGCCGGTGTTGCCTTGGTCGCCCTTGTCACCCTGTGGTCCTATGGCGTTCCAGTCTAGGACGAGGTCCTTTTTCTTGAGCCGTCGTTAGAATCTTTGCTACCTTTGTCCTTGCTACCTTTGTCCTTGCTACCTTTGTCCTTGCTACCTTTGTCCTTGCTACCTTTGTCCTTGCTGCCACCATCGCCTTGCGGATCAATGATTTTAATCTCGCCGCTCTTTTTTACGCAAGAGTGGATGACTTGGTCCGCCACTGGAGCATCGTGAGCCATGATGCGTGGCACGGCCAGGAACAAGAACAACGCTCCCAAGACCGCCGCGAAGACGATCAAAGGCATGGGAATTGCTGAGAGTCTTAGATTAGGCAAATCATTCACCTTATTCACAGCATTGGGACTGTATCCGAAGATAATCTGGTCCTAACCGAGCGTCCGTAACCGAGTTATCCTAGACAAGAGAGGACGACGCCAGCCGACGGACGGACAAATACAGTAAGAGTAACTAAAATGCGCGAGTGCCACCTCCTGTCTTGAGATCCCCGGCGAGCGTTCCGTGGCAAAACAACTATGCATTCCTCGGAACACTGGATCAATAGAAGGACACCGGCGGTGGCCGGTCCAACAACTCGAGGCCTGATTCCCTCTCGCGGAGGATCCCCCCTACCCTGAGCGAAACGGCTGGAATATACCAGCTTAATCACGTAGTCTCAACGCATTTCGACACGGAAGGCGAAGTCCAGAAGATATTGGTTAGGTATAGTGAAGTAAGTATAGGTTGGGAGCTTTCGGAGGGGGAGGTCTGGTTACTGGGATTACGCCACCACGTTAGGCGAGATGTCCATAGCAGCCCATTGCCGCCGGGCGCGGGGACTGGGTCCCGTCGTCTGAGAGGGAAGCGAACCGGGCGAAGAATCATCGTGTACGCCCGTCCGGGACCAGCGGCCACCGAGATAGGGGCTACTCTTGGTGGTTGAGCTCGAAGGTTATCGACGGCGTGGTATGCGCCAGCGTCTTCAGGAACACGAACAGAAAAATAGTTGTCCCGGCCATTTCCAGGAACTCTTCGATACTTTTAGAGAAGTGTACAGCACGGCCGGGGAAGGTAGAAAATACGTCGGCCACGCGAATCATGATGCCGTTCTCCATGCCTTCCACGAAGTCCATCCCGACGGCAATCACGAACAGGCCCAGCGCCAAGCAGACCAGTAGTTTCAGATGGAGGAATGGTAATTCACGCATCAGAAATACGAAGACAAACAATCCAGCTATCGCAACGACTGGTCCTAGGACCAGTTGCCAGGTATAGCTCGGGAAAACATCGTATAACTGCCCCAGTAATCCAGGGTCCGTCCGGCCTTCAGAGCCCGTGACCAACTCGCTGAATATGGTGCCCATGCGCTCGTGCAGCTTGGTCGCGTCGTCCACGCCCATGTAAAAGAATAGCGCGGTTATCAAGGCCCAGCCCCAAACCAATTTGGGCCGAGAGCCCTGGTTCTGGCCCCTGATTACCAGGGTTATCAATAAAAGGACTGCGGCGACGGCGAGCATCTGGAAGCTGGAGAAGAAGTTCGCCACCCCATCTTCACGCGTGATATTGAACAACCTTCTCGCGGCGCCAATGGGGACCCATCCAAGTTCGGTGACAAGCGCATCCAACATCACAATGGCGATTTCCACCGTCACCAAACCCGGAATCAACCACCAGAGCATTTGGTTTTGGTCGATTTTTATTCTCACCGGCCCATCTTCGCAACGCCGCTTACCGGGATTTCCCAGATCAAACCGATTCTCCGGAACATGTGCCTCTTGGATGGCCCGGCCTATAATACGAAGCGCTGAACGCGTCAACTGCTCGCCGGTTCGCCAAAGTGGCCTGCTCTCAGGTGATATCCACCTTCCCGCCAAGTGCAATAATTCAGAATCCCCCGTCCGTGCTCAAGCGTCAGCCTCTCCGAGTAGCCAGTTCGGCCTAGCTGATATAATCGGGTCTTCGATCGCTTACCGGACGAAGGGGTAGCCAATCATGAATTTTTGCCCGACCTGTGGCGCCAAGCTCGGTTCAAAGATGGACGGAGGCCGCGACCGCCCCGCGTGTCTCGTCGACGGATGCGGGTTCGTCTTCTATGGGAGCCATTCCATCGGCTGCGGCGGAGTGGTCATCCGGGACAACAAGGCGCTGCTGATCCAGCGGGGTATCAACCCCAACCGGGGGGCCTGGCAGATTCCCGGAGGCTACGTGGAGGCCGGCGAGGAGATCCTGCCCGCAGTGGAAAGGGAGGTGCTGGAGGAAGCCGGCATTGTGGCCAAGGTTAAAGACGTGGTGGGCATACGCCACGCCACAGCGGCCCCCAACTCCAACGTGTACGTAGTCTTCCGCCTTGAACCGATGTCGGGGGAGCCGCGATTCGACGGCGACGAAACCATCGGCGCAGGTTACTTCACCTGGGAAGAGATCGAGAACATGGAGGGCGTCCAGGGATTTTCCCTTTGGTCCATCCGCCGGGCCCTGGATACGCCGGAGGGCGCAGGGTTCATGTTGTACGAAAGCGACATGACCCGCCAGCGTCCCGGGTGGACCCTATTTGGTATCACAGAGGGTGATCACCGAGCATAGGGCATAGGAACTCCGGCCCGTCTATGACTCGTACTTCCACGCGAAAATCGGCGTTACAGACCCCGTTCGTGGTGAGCCTGTCGAACCACCCTTCCCCGCAAGGACCCTTTGACAGGCTCGGGGCGAACGGAAAATTCTAACTGCTATCTACAAAGCTAGGCACTAAATAGGCCAGCCGCCCTCTGAGATATCAACCCGGTAGCCTTCCCCATCACGGATCCAGCTCTCGGCTATGGCTCCATAGGTGTTGGATACAGCCGTGGTGTCCGCCGTTTCTTCGATGCCGGAAACGCTTTCCACTTGAAACCCGAAGTGGTTGATGCCCCAGGGCATGTCCGGGTTGTGGATCAAAGCAACGCCAACGTATCCGTCGGAAAGGTAAACGGTTCCGTTGGGGCCTCGGGATTTTTCTTCCATACCAAACACTCTCTTATAGTATTCGGCTTCCGCGTCCCGGTCCTGAACATTCATCGCGACGTGACGAATCCGCGGTCTTTCCATGGGGCAACCTCCCTTTATTGAGCACTCCTGATTCAGATATTACACTAAGTGGAGATATCCAGCGACTACAACAGGGTCGATGGATCTAGTCTCTTCCGGGCTAGCCTCTCCAGATTAGGCATGGGTGAACATTCCGAATACAGCTCCTTGAGGGTCCTGTATCGTCGCGAATCTACCGACTCCCGGGATGTCCGTACCAGGCACCAATACGATGGCGCCCAGGGCCTCGGCCTGGCTGGTAGTGTCGTCGACGTTCGCGACTCCGAAGTACACCATCCAATTGGGCGGGACCGGACCCATGTCCTCAGTGATCTACATCACGCCCGCAACATCGTCGCCTGATACTTTCAGCAGTGTATATTCCATGGGTCCTTCCATCGAACCGCTGCCAAGGCCCAGAAGACCGGTGTAAAATTCGGTGGCGTCCGTTTGGTCGGATGTCATAAGCTCGTTCCACATGATGGCGCCCGGCTCCCCCTTAACCCGGCATCCGATGTGTCCCTCGGCCTGCCACACCGCGAACGCCGCGCCCTGACGGTCTTGAAGCATAGCCATGCGCCCGGCAGCAAACACATCCATGGGGCCGAACAGCAAGGACCCTCCGGCCTGCTGCACCCTAGCCACCGACTCGTCCACGTTGGTAACAGAGAAGTAGGTATTCCAGTGGGGTGGTACGCCCAGTTTCCGCTCTTCCGCCTGCTGCTGATAAATGGCCGCCGCTTCCAGGCCGTTCAGCTTTTGCATATGGTAGGACCAGTTCTCATAGATCGGCTGGGGGTCGTCTACCCATCCGAATATGGCGCTGTAGAATTCCATGGCCCCTTTCTCGTCAGTGGTGGATAACTCAAATCACGACGCCGTACCCGGAGCGTGACTGGTTACTTCCGGCATTAGATAACTCCTTAGTCATAGTGCTGTTTTCCCGGCTCAACAGGGCGGGGACTAGGGGAATTGTACCCAGGGCCTGATGCTGTGACAAGGTGCATCTAGTCACCAAACCCCAGGGGCTATTGACTCGGGCACAGTGAAAGGTAAAATCGTTCTTAATCGGGTGGTTGGAGGCGAATATGGGTCCGCAATTGGTTGACTATCTCCTGTACGAACCGGAGGATACGGGAATCCTATGGATAAAATTCAACCGTCCGGAGCGGATGAACGCCCTTATCGGGTCGTCCGAAGAGAGCGGGACGGTGGCCAAGGTTGGCGAATACATGAGGGCCGGCGACGACGACCCCAACGTGCGGGTCATCGTTCTTACCGGGGTCGGCCGAGGATTTTGCTCGGGGGCCGACATGAGGCGGGACACGCCGGACTCTCTTAAAGGAGAGAATTTTACCGGGAACCGGGGCACCACGGAGGGACCCGACGCCGCCAGGGAGCACTTCTTCCACGGTTTCACCAAGCTGCACCGGGACATCTCGCAGATACGCAAACCAACCATCGCCATGATCAACGGCCCCGCCGTCGGCTCCGGCATGGACATGGCGCTGCATTGCGATATCCGTCTTGGCTGCGAGAACACCAGGTTCATCGGCTACCAGCAACTGGGACAGATAATCGAGAACGGCGGTAGCTACTACTTCCCCAAGATGGTCGGGCTGGGCCGTGCCCTGGAGTTCGCCTACACCGGCCACCTGGACGCCCAGCGGGCTTACGACTGGGGGATACTGAACTACCTGGTAGACTCCGGCGATCTGGAAGAGACAACCAGGGAACTGTGCGGCCGCATCATGCGAACACCACCCATGGTGCAATGGGTTAGCAAGCGGATCATGCGGGCCGCGTTGGATTCCACCTTAGAGAACACCATGGTCTTGACCTCCAACGCCGGAGGGATTTTGAACGGTTCGGAAGACGCGGAAGAGGCCCGGCGAGCTTTCCTGGAGAAGCGGACGCCCTCGTTTAAAGGACGCTAGACCGTCCTGAACTGACGACAGGGTTTGCGGCCATCCCCCAACGATCAGAGGAGTATGGCCGCAACCGGGAAACATATTTTCGCTACCGGTAAGGCTGGCCGAATCGTTCCCGGTGGGCGATCTCTTCCATGGGCTTCCGTGGAGTGCCTTTTTTCCGGGGCCCCTCGGCGGGGTAGCCGAAGGGCAACACCGTGATCAATTCCATCTCTTCGGCGATGCCCAAAAGCTCCTTGACGGCTGTTTGCTGGGCCGGGTCACGCACGCCGGCGAAGCAGGTGCCAACGCCTTCGGACCAGGCCATCAACTCCATCTGCTGCAGGGCTCTTCCCGCGTCCAGTTGGGGCCGGGGAGCGTTTTCCATAACGATGGCGATGGCCATCGGTGCTTGGCCGATGAACCGCCCCTGGCTACATATCTCTCCCAGAGTCGTCAGAGTACTACTGTCTTGTATAACTATGAAGTGCCACGCCTGAGTGTTGCTGGAACTGGGCGCCCAACGTGCCGCCTGGAGGATCTTCAGTATCACGTCTTCAGGGACCGGGTCGGGCTTGAACTCCCGAACGGTCCGGCGGCTCCTGATGCACTGATAGACATCCATGTTTCACCTCGTCGCAATGCTAAAATTTGACCTGAGGTCTGATCTTCACTGGCCCGCGTCACTGGCCCCGTACTCTAGGATGCGGTAATCTAAGCCGGTTGACCACCGGCACAGCGAAATAAATCAGAGAGCAATGAACGATTATAGCTCTCTGGAATGGAGAAACGCATGGTTAGGATCCCTCCGGTCACTCGAGAGTCAATCAGAGAAGATCTCAGAGAAACTTTTGATGAAGTATCCTCCGGTCCCGGCGGTGTCGGCACCGGACCCATGTCGATCTTAAAACACAGTCCGGAGATGTCCAAGCGGGCCATACCCTTGTTCAACTACGTGCGCAACGAGTCGACCGTCCCGGCCAAGGCCAGGGAGTTGGCGATGCTCACCACGGCCCGGGCCATGGACTGCCCATACATCTGGAACGCCCACGTGGCCCTGGGAAGACAAGCGGGGCTCAGCGACTCGCTGGTGGACGCGCTACGGGACAAACAACCTCTCCCCCAGATGTCTCCTGAAGAATCCGCCGTTCTGAATCTGGGCATGGAGTTCTTCTTGCCTCACCGAGTGAGCCAGGACACATTCCAAGCAGCGCTGGACCAGTTCGGCGAACAAGGATTCGTTGAATTGACCACCTTGATGGGTTTTTACGCCATGTTGGCCTTCAACGCCAACGCCGTAGACCTGGGTCTGCCCCACGACTTGGTGGAGGAGCCTCTACCGATCTAGGCCCGCTGATCGGACGAGACGACTATTCCTCGTCGATAGAGATCATCAGCGCTATGGTGTCGCCATCGGGCAAAGTAGTGGTGTGCCCCTTGCCGTCGGTGTCTTCCACCAACCGCACGTCGCCGGGATTGAAGGTGTGGGACGTGCCGTCCGACAACCCGATAATCATTCTCCCTTCCACGTGGATGTGCCAACGGCGGGAGGCGGCCGGGTGCTGGTCCATGAAGTGACCCGGCTCCCGTTTCTGAACGCTGAAGCTCATGGTGCCCTTGATCTTAATGTTGGCCAGTTCTTCGTCGGTGTACTGTGTTATTCGGCTTTCGCCGTCGTCCCCGCTGTACAACCTGTAAACACCCATTTCGGTCCCTCCAAATAAATTGCTTTTTTGTGCGCGGTGCGCCGTCATTCCAGCTTCGATTTCATCGTCGGCACCCCTCTTCCTGCGGGAGAGGGGAAGGGGGGTGAGGGGGCCTAGATCCCCAGCATCTGTTCCAAGTTTCTGAAGGAAATCTTCTCCTTCTCCTCGGTTGACAGACTGGTGAGACTTTCCAGCCATCCGCCCGGCGAGGGGTCCCATCCGACGAAGGGCCAGTCGCTACCGATCACCACATGGTCGGCGCCAACGGCGTTGATCAAGAAACGCAGCGAGGCTTCGCTGCTGGTCAAGAAGTCGTAGTAAAGCTGGCTCTGGTAGCGGCTAGGGGGTTTGGGGATGTTCGCCCTTGCCTCGGAGCGGACTTTCCAGGCGTGGTCCATGCGGCCCATCCCAAAGCATGCCGGTCCCCCGCCGTGGGCGACAATCACCCGGAGGTTAGGGCACTTCTCTAAGATGCCGCCGTAGATCAGAGTGGCCACCAAAATCGCGTCTTCCAAGGGAACGCCGATGCTGTTGGATAGGCCGTACTTCCTGGTCCGTTCCAGCGCCACCAAGTTCTCCTGGGGCTGGGGGTGGAAGAAAAGCAAGGCCCCCATAGATTCGGCGGCTTTGAACAAGGGCAGAAACTCGGGTTCGTCCCAGGTTTTGCCATTGACCACCATGTCGAACTCCGCGCCTTTAAGGCCCAGCACTTTAACCGCCCGCTCCAGTTCCTCGATGGAGGCATCCACGTCCTGAAGGGGCAGAGTCGCCAACCCGGAGAACCGGCTGGGATGTTGCTTGGCCATCCCGGCGATCTCGTCGTTAACGTCTTTGGACATCTGGATCGCCAGACCTTTCTCCCAGTGGTAAGGGAATAGTGGCGTGTGGATCGACACCACTTGGACGTCGGTCCCCTCTTCATCCATGTTGACGATGCGCTCTTCGGGGGTGAAGCGCAATTTCGGTGAGTTGATAAAGATCCGCTTACCATTGCCCGCGACGAACCCCAGGCCGTCTCCGGACTCCAGGCGCATCCCATACCAGTCATCGCCGCCGTCAACGGTCTTCCACAGGCACTGGGGCATCAGATGGGTGTGCACGTCGATGTGTCTCACGAATAGTCCTCCCGATTGGGGAATTCAAATAGCGCCCTGAATAGGACTAGATTCCCAGCAAACCTTCCAGATTTTTCCAGAGGATGGCATCTTTTTCTTCTTGAGTGATGCTCTCCATTTCCATGATCCAGGAAACCGGCCAGTCTTGGGCCATGTCGTAGGGCCAGTCGGAGCCGAAGACCACCCGGTCAACACCCACTTGGTCGATGAGGAACCTCAGGGCTTCCTCGGTATAGACGATGCTGTCGTAGTAGAAGCGGCGCAGGTAGGTGCTTGGCGGATTGGGATTCAACCGGTTAGCTTCCGGGATGCCCTGCCAGCCCCGATCGATGCGGCCGATGCCGTAGCACGTGTATCCGCCGCCGTGGGAGAAGCAAATCTTCAAGTCTGGGCAGGCATCCATGACCCCGCCAAAGACCAAAGAGGCGAAGGTCAACGTCCGGTCGGCCAGGTTGCCGATGGAGTTGGGCAAGTGGTATTTCTTGATGCGCGGCGACACCACGGTGTCGCCACCTTGGTGGAAAAGAATCAGCGCGCCTAACTGCTCCGCCGCCTTCCAGAAAGGCAGGTATTCCGGCTCGTCCAGCATCTTGCCATTGATCTTGTCGTCGATCATGGCTCCTTTGAATTTCAACTGGACCATGATCCGCTCCAGCTCGGCAATGGCGGCAGCGGGGTCCTGCATGGGCAGGGTTCCCAAACTGGCGAACCGGTCAGGCCAGGTCGTCGTCATCTGGTTTATCTCATCATTACAATCCACGGAGGTCGCCTTGGCGGTGGCCGTGGGCAACTCATAATTGTAGAACCCGGCGTAGGGGGACAGGACCTGCACATCGACTCCTAAAGAGTCCATGTCGGCCAGGCGTTGCTCTGGGGTCCAACTGGCACGCGGAGGAAGTTGACCGCGGCTGCTCCCGGAGATCATCACTTCTCGCCCCCGGGCATCCTGCTCTCGCCGCATCCCATGCCATTCTCCGCCGCCTTCCGTGGCCCGCCAATAGCACTGGGGAGTCACGTGGGCATGGACATCGATACTTCGCATAATTCTCTCCTGGCCGCCATTCCTGGACGTGTGGATAATTCCAGGCGGAACCGTAGCATCACGTTAACCTATCTGTCAATTTGCAGACATTACGGGGTTAGTCACAGAGCCACAGAGGAACGGAGTTTTTATTTTTCTACGTCCCTCTGTGGCTAATATCTGGACAATTGACATAGGCGCAGACCGGACGCTACAGTGATTCCATCTTAAGGTGGTTCACAGGAGCTAAGCGATGCCCTTGCAGTTCGGCGTATTCGATCACATCGAGCCTGTTCCTGACATGCCTCTGGACCAGATCTACCGGGACCGGTTGGTGCAGATCGAACGGCTAGACTCCGCCGGATTCTTCGCTTACCATCTCGCGGAGCATCATACGCCCGCGGTCCACAGCTTGGCCCCTTCCCAAAACGTATTTCTGGCCGCCGTTTCCCAGCGAACAACTAGGCTTCGGTTCGGCCCATGCGTCTACGTCCTTCCCCTGCATCACCCGGTTCGGTTGATCGAAGAGATCAGCATGCTGGACAACCTTAGCGGTGGGCGGATGGAGATCGGTGTAGGCCGGGGCGGCGTCATTGAAGCTTATTTCTGGGGTCAGGAATCCGACATCGAAGTCAACCAAGCCCGATACCTGGAAACTCTGGACGTTATATTGAACGGGCTCAGCCACGATGAATTGAATCATAAAGGCGAGTTCTACAATTTCGAAGAGTTGCCCATGCGTCTGAGGCCAAAACAGGCCCCCTATCCGCCGATGTGGTACATGCGGAACGTCGAGACGTCAGCGATCACCGGGATGCATTCCATTATCGTGGGAAACCTGGACGGTTTCGAGGCCAACGTCAAGCGATACAAGGAGCTATGGGAAGAGCACCAAGGTCCGGGCGCCCTCACCGCCCAAGGCGAGGAGCGCAAGATTGGCCTGGTTAATCACCTGGTCGTCGCGGAAACTGACGAAGAGGCTTTGGAAATAGCGACGCCCGCTTGGGAACATTACAAATGGAACCTGGGAACTCCCCGAAGACTGGAAGTCGAGAAGAGAGGACTAACTCAGTTTCAAGGTGAAAGAGCTCGGATGCGTCCGGCCAACCAGCCCGACCGGGAGGCGCGAAAGGACCTATTTTCCGAGTTGGAGTCGGCGGAAGTACAGCGAAGACGCGTCAATCCCGGCGGTCTGGAGCACAGCGCGGGCCGTGGCGCCGGAGCGGGTTTTGGCGTCATCGCCGGCTCGCCTGACACCATCAAAGAGTACATGGAAGAATACGTGTCCACCGGCGCCAACTACTTCGTGGCGTCCTTCCAATGGGGCAGCCTCACGCACGAACAATCGATGCGGTCATTGGAGCTTTTCGCCACCGAGATTATGCCCCACCACATGGAGACGCCGGTTACTGGATCAGCGGTATAGCCTAATCTCAATCAAAGTCGGCGAAAGCCGGCATGAAAAGGAGAATGTGATGGCGACGACACAGCAGAAAGAGTACAGCGTGGGCGGTGTATTGATGCCCCGGCCGTTCAAGATTCGACGGTTGGGACACTTCGGCTTCAACGTGAACAGTCCCAAAGATTCTCTGACATTTTACCGGGACCTGCTGGGCTTCAAAATCTCGGATCACCTGGATTTCAAGGCGAACCCTCAGCGGGCAGAGATGCTGAAGGACGTGGCCGACGCCGGCGGTTACTTCATGCACCACGGCGGCGACCACCACTCCTTTGTCCTGTTCCCCAGAGAGGCGATGGACGTGATGGGACGCAACAGCGGCCACACTGGGGACGGCGATGTAACCATCAACCAGATCACTTGGCAGACCGGGTCACTGGAAGAAGTGGTGAACGGCGTGGGTTATTTCGACGAACGGGAAGTCCCCATCCGCCGCTCGGGCCGGGACATGCCGGGAAGCAACTGGCACACCTACGTCTGGGACCCGGACGACAACATCAACGAGTTGTACTACGGTATCGAGCAGATCGGCTGGCTGGGACGAAGCAAACCCAGGGAGATGCACTACCGGGGTTTCGGGGAGAAACCTGGATTGCCCCAGATGTCGGAAGCGTTGGAAGTCGACGAGGCAGTGGAAAAGGGAATCGACATCTATTCGGGCACCAGAGACGTGGAAAACCTGCCGGCCACCTTCGACGTGGAGGGCGTACTGCTGCCCCGGCCTTTCAAAATCACCAAGATCGGTCCGGTTAACCTGTTCGTCAATAACCTGGACAACGCCTTTGACTTTTACACCAACGACCTGGGGTTTGTGTTTACCGAGGAGAGCGTGTACAAGGGCCACCGGGTAGTGTTCCTGAGGAACGGCAACGAGCACCACAGCCTGGGCCTCTTCCCCAAAGCCTTGCGGCAAGAGCTGGGATGCAGTCCCCACACCTCATGCATGTCCTTCGGCGTGGAAGTCGGCAGCTATCAACAGCTAAGAAACGCGGTCGCCTTCCTAAAAGAACGGGGCGTTACCTTCAAGGAGATCCCCGAAGAACTGCACCCGGGCGTAGACTTCGCCGCCTACGCCACCGATCCCGACGGCCACATGATTCAGTTGTACTACTACATGGAGCAACTGGGTTGGCAGGGAACACCGCGCCCCAAAGATCTCAGGCGGAGCAACGGCGGCGAATGGCCGGAAACCTTAGAACCCCTGTCCGACACCTACGTCGACCAGGTGTTCCAGGGACCGTTGGGGTAAGACTGGATTGGTTTGAAGCCAGGGGACGCACCCCCATCCCTTCGGCTGCGCTCAGGGCAGGCTCTAACCTTCCCTCGTAAAGGGGGAAGGGACTAATCTCCTCCCCCCTTGCGGGGGAGGATTAAGGTGGAGGGTGGTTCGCCACCGACGGACATCAAGAGAAAGAGGCTCCCGCGTTGGGGAGCCTCTTTCTCTTATTAAGGACGGTCGATTCAGCTATGAATCATTAATCATAAGAGACCTGCGCCTTTTCGAATGCCGCATCAATCTCATCACTCATAGCCGCGACGTCGGCGCATACGGCGTAACGAACGTAGGGGGGAAAGTGGACGCCTACCATGCCGGTCTCTTCAATCATCATAAAGTTGAAGTGTTCGGCGCTCTCGACCTTTTGCCCAAAGGCATGGTCCGGCGCCAGCCACAGCGTGAAGAAACCGGCCGCCGGCTCCAGGGCTAGGCGCATTCCTCGGCCCGTCAATATCTTCGCGAGTAATCCCAGGCGGGACCGGTACATCTCCTTGACCAGGTAGATAGATTCCATGTCTGTCTCAAAAGCCGCTACCACTCCCGCCGCCATGGGGGCGACGAACCCGGTGTCGGTCTTACCTTTAACCTCTTTGAAGTCTCCGACGAAATCGGAAGAACCCACCATCGCCCCAACATGCCACCCGGTACCGTTGCCGATGAGCTTTGCGGCGGTGAAGGCCTCCGTCCAGGAAAGATCGGGGTAATCGGGGGCTATGTCGGACAAACAAAGACTCTCGGGGCCATGGCTGAGGATGATGTAAGCCGCGTCGTTGAAGAGGCGTACGTCGTGGTCGCTGCAGTACTGGCAGATCTGCCTCAGCCAACCCTCAGTAGCCACCTGGCCGGAAGGGTTATGAGGGTAGTTCATCATGATTAAGCCGGTGCCATCTTTGATCTGATCCGGCGCGAACCGGAACTCGTTTCCGGGGTTGAGGGAAAGAGCGTAGTTGGTAGCGTAGGGGTGGTAGCCGCACCAATCCGCCGGAATTGGATATCCTGGGTCAGTGGTAGTTGCCACGGTTAACGGCTGGTTACCGCATCCGCAAGCCAGCGGGACCAGACCGAGCATGGGCTTGATTCCTGGCATCGCCAGATAGTCCACGTCGCCTTCTTGAAAGTCTCGTTTCACGTGGACCTGGATGAACCTTTGGGCGAAGTTGGGCACGCCGGGACTAGCGTTGTACTGATAGGTGTGCATCGCCTCGTCTTCGCTCATCACCGCGGCGGCCGCCGCCTGTCTGGCGCTGAGGAGCGCCGCGCCCTTGGGCTCGCCGATGGACAGGTCCAGAAGCTTGATGCCCGACGCCTCCGCCGCGGCTCGCTTGCCCCGGATGGTCTGGAGCACGTTTTCGCCACCCGCCGGCAGTCTCGATCCTCGCATGTGGCTCTTTCTCCTTCTGGATGGGCTATCCGAAGCTGCGACGGATTCCCGATTCAGGTAGCATGATGGCAACGGATATGCCCCCTGTCAACCGATGCCCTCACCCCCTCCCCCTCTCCCAGAGGGAGAGGGGAGACCTCGCCTACTCCGGCAACTTGAACAACTGCTGGGCGTTTCCTGATGTGACCTGGGTAATCTCCTGAGCGGAAAAGCCGACTTGGCCGACACTGCCGATCGGGTCAGGGTCATCCACCGGGAAGGGGTAGTCGGTACCCAATAGAATTTTCTCGCTTCCAACCAGATCCCGCAGAAAACTCAGGGCCGCCGCATTGTGGACGATGGTGTCGTACCAGAATCGGCCTAAGTAGGCTGAAGGCGGCTGAGCCGAGGCCTCACCGGGTCCCATGTTTCGGTAGATCCTATCGAACCGGCCTATCTGGTAGGAAAAGAACCCGCCACCGTGGGAGAGGATCAGCTTCAGATCGGGGAAACGGTCCAACACGCCGCCGAATATCAAAGTGCCGACGCTGACCGTGCTGTCGTAGATATATTGGACAATGACGTTGAGGCCGAAGTTGTGGGTTCTGGGAGCGGGCACCGGCTGGGTGGGATGGATAAAAATAGGCACATCCAGTTCCACTGCCGCAGCCCAAAAGTCGTCCAGAGGGGACTCGCCCAGATTGATGCCGTCAACGCTAGGAGCAACTACACCACCCAAAGCTCCCAATTCCTTGACCCCATATTCTAACTCGGTGGCGGCCCGGTGAGCGTCCTGGAGGGGGACCGACGCCAGCATGGACAGGCGCTCAGAGTGTTCCTGCACCTCTTCCCCCAACCGGTCATTCATCAACCGGTGCCAGCGGGCTCCGTCCTCCGCCGGCATCCCGTAACCGAACAGGTCGGCCCATACCGACAAGACTTGCCGGTCCACGCCCTGTCGGGCCATTACCTCCCACCGGTCATCAAGGTCTAGCAAGGCGTGGTAGAAGGGCCGTAGGGTGAGGCCGTAGTCGTAGCACAAGCAACCACCGGCGCCGGGCGGACCATCTAAGCGGGAGCCATACAAGGACGGGTTTTGCTCCACCGCTTTCAATATGGACGCTGGAACGTAGTGGGCGTGGACATCAATTGTCATGTTTTCTCCTTAAACGTCCATGATGGCTTTGCGCTGGCCGCCGTCCATGGAGATTGCCGCGCCGGTAACGAAGCTGGCCCGCTCCGACCCCAGAAAAACAACCATGTCGGCGACCTCTTCGGGGGTGCACAATCGTCCGATGGGGATGCTGCTGATCGCTCGCATTTGGGCTTCCTCCTCGGTGATCCCCTTCTCCCTGGACATGGTACGCACCAAACCCCACCAACGGTCCGTATCCACTGGACCGGGGTTTAAGGCATTGACCGTAATGCCAAAGGGCGCCAACTCTTCGGCGATGGCTAGAGTGAAGTTGATCCCTGCCGCGTTGGCCGCTCCAGGCGTAATCTCAAAATAGATGGGCTTGATCCCGTCATTCCCAATAACATTGATGATGCGGCCCCAACCCCGCTCCTTCATGTACGGTATGGCCGCTTTGCAGGTACGCACATACCCCAGAAACTTCAGGTTCAGGCTTTGCATCCAGTCGGTTTCCTCCAGATATTGAAGGCTGCCGCCGGGAGAACTACCGGCGCAATTCACCAGGATGTCCAGGCGTCCAAAATGCTCCGCCGCCGTATCCACAAAGCGCCGCGCGTCGGCCTCGGTACCCAGGTCGGCCACGATGGGCAGGACTTGCCGGCCGGTTTCCTGGGCGATCTCCCCCGCGACCCGGTCGAGAGTTTCTTTGCCTCTGGCGCAGATCGCCACGTCAACCCCTTCCCGCGCCAAAGCCAGCGCTGAGGCCTTGCCGATACCCATGCTTCCCCCACCCACCAGGGCTACTCTGCCGCTTAGACCCAATTCCACGATTGTCCTCCTTCCAAATACGTCCGGGGATTGACCACGCAGATCAACCGGAATATGCTTGCGAATAGGCGGCTGGAGCGTCCCTTTCGAAGGCTGCCTCCGCCTGGTTTCGAATAACAACGCCGTGGAGGTGTCTCATGTCCATCATTCTAGACCACACCATCGTACCGGCCCACGACAAGGAAGCTTCGGCCAAGTTCTTCGCGGACATTTTCGGGCTTAGCTACGACGGCCCGGCGGGACACTTCGCTCCGGTTAAAGCCAACGATACCTTGACCCTGGACTTCGACAACCGGGAAGGATTCGACAGCCACCACTACGCCTTCCACGTCGACGATCAGGAGTTCGATGATATTTTCGGCCGCATCAAAGACCGGGGAGTTACCTACGGCAGCGGACCCCGGGACCTGGACGACATGCAGATCAATACCCGGCGAGGCGGCAAGGGTGTTTATTTCAAGGACCTAGACGGCCACATCCTCGAGCTTCTAACCCGCACCTAGCCGGGCTAGAGCTAAACCACCCGGCGTTTACACCTCAACGACCTGCGTTCCCGCGATCATATCGTGGATGCAGGGGCGGTCGCCTCGGAAAATGAACAGGATGTCGACCAAGCCGTACAAAGGAATGATCCCCAGCAGGCCGTTGACGATGAGCCGCAGCAGCACGTTGGGAACAAAGCCGCCGTTCTCCCCTGTATCCATTTTTACGATGCGGATCCTCAGCGCCTTCTTACCCAATGTCTGCCCGTCTTTGATGAGCAGTACCATCTGGTAAACGAAAACGATGAGAATGGCGACGACAATGAAAACGCCGGAGACCGTCTCTCCACCAGGCCCGTGAACGAGCAAAGGAGTGACCAGTGCCAGGATCACCGGCGGGATCACATAGACGAATCCATCTAAGATGAACGCGCCCAACCGGGCGATCCTATCGGCGAGCTTAGCCGATGCCCTTGCGGAGGTCAGCGAAGTTCCGCAATTAGAGCAATATCCGGCTCCCTCTGCATTGTCCGCGTGACAATTCGGGCATTCCATGGCTCAATTCCTGGCGTGTCCGGAGCCGGTCTTAACCGCAGGCCAGCGCGTAAACCTGGGTCGCTCCTTCGGGCAGCGGGTAGGCGTTCCAGGACTCTCCCCGGTCCAGGCTGCCGAACACTTGTCCACCGTTGGTGGCGCAGTACATGCGGCCGCGTTGGTGTTCATCGAAGGCGACGCCGAACATCGTGCTATTAGCCTCGAACCCCATGTCGACACGCTCCCAGGTGGCGCCAACGTCTTTGCTCCGAAACAAGACGCCCAGGTCGCTCTGGAAGTTGCCGCCCGCAGCCACCCAGACAGTCTTGGGGTCTCCCGGCACCTCTTTAATGCCCCGGCAGTAGGTCTGTCCCTTGGCGTTCAGGGGCTCCAGATCGACGTGGGTCCAGTGGTCGCCACGGTCAGTGCTGCGGAACATGCCGGCTCTGGAGATACTGAGAACGGTCCCGGGGCTAAGCGAACTGGCCATGACGCCGTGCATGTCCACGAAATCGTCGTTCGCGTACAGTCCGTGGCTCAGATTCTCCCAGGATTCACCGCCGTCCACCGTGCGGATGAGGCCGCCAACTTCGATGGCGCCGTATAGCTCGCCGGAGTCGGCGGCGCTGGCGGACATCATCAATATCCGCTTGGCCGGATTTGCGCCCGGAGCCATGGTCACTTCGGGGAAGCGGACGCTGATGGGGATGGGCTGCCAGTTCTCCCCGCCATCCTCGCTCCGGTAAATCTCACAAGCCTCGTAGCCGGCGTACATCACATTTGAGTCTCTGGGGGAGTAAAGCAATGACCACACGGGCTGGCCGTGATCCGGCACGTTGACCTTCTCCCAATGTTCCCCGTGGTCAGTGCTGCGATAGGGTCCTTCTTGGGTGCCGGCGTACACGATCTCCGGTTTTTGGGGATGGATCGCCAAGGCCCGGATCGCGGGGGCTTCGGGCAGGCCGCTGCCCTTCAACTCCCACTCGGTTTCGCCTTCCGCCAGCCGGTATAGTCCGGACTTGACTGTCCGTCCGGGAGCGGTTTCCCCCGCCAGACCCACATATGCATATGATTTGTTCGCCGCCATAATTCGTCCTCCATACTAGCCGGTCAAGAAAAAGGGTAATTGCCCGGCTGTTCGTTGAATGGCCCCATTCCACCAGAAAGCCTTAGCCTTGTCAATCGTGTCCCCCTTCTCGGCGAGACAATGGGCGGCATCCCGCGGAGATTGGGACTTGGGCAACGGATTCCGCATTATCATAACCTTCCAGCCGCGCATGCGGCAGTCCGGTTACGCCGATGAATACAGCCGGTTCAGGTTGGCGTGGCGGTCCGGATCCAGGTCACGGCCTTGGAGCGCCGGATGGTCCGGCCCGTAACGGTGGGCGCGGAATACCGAGTTTGCGAATCCGGAGGTGGTGCCTCCGACGCCCGCGCCACTCTTGCCGAGGAAGGGGTTAATATATTCCCACACGATGTCCTTGGCGGGGGTGACTTCGAAGATGCGCCCCGGGGCGCCCTCGCAGATGAGGGTATTGCCGTTGGGCAGACGGTCCGCCCCGCTAATGTGGTAGCTAAAAAACGATATGGGCGGGTCGCCACGGTACTCCCAGACAATCTGGTTGTCGCTGGGGTCGATCTCCACGACCCTCGAGTGACATACACCTCGGCGATGTGGACCGTTATCGAAGAGGAGGACGTGTCCGTTGTCCAGGTACGTCGGGTTATGTTGGTGGGAAATGTCTCCCGGACCCCACTTCCACGTGAACTTTCCAGTGGAACGGTCCACTATGCCCACCGTGTCGGTCTGGCGGAAACTTACCAACAGACTACCGTCCTTGGTCACGTTCAGGCAGTTTTGGTGGGTCCACTCGGCCCGGCCCTCGAGGAAGCATATGGTGTCCTCCTCAAGGCTGAGGTGCTCCCAAGACCGCCACTCGTCCACTACTTCACCGCCGGCGGTGACTTCCATCACTGCGTCCCCCAGCATCTGCCCCGGTTCGGAGCCGTCGGTGTAGCCGCCTTTGACCTGAGTCGCCAGCTCTTCGGGAAGAGACTTCCACACTAGGACTAGCGTATTGCCGTTGGGCAGCCGTTCAAAGTCGTGATGCAGGAAGGGATACCGGTACTCCCAGACGACGTTGCTGTCCCAGTCCAATTCAAGGATGGCCCCGGAGGTCGTCCTACCGCCGCCAGGAACAAGGTTTCGCTCCGGACGGCTCAAAAATGATGTCTCCTCCGCCGCCGGTCCGGTCCGAAGCAGCAGGTTGCCGTTGGGCAAAAGATAGCCGTAGCTTATGCCCTCATCAGAGCGCCATTCATGGCAGATTCGGCCTTCCATGTCGATTAGGTGAGCTATATTGCCGCTGTTGCTTACAAGCAGGGTGTAACCCCGGTAGCTGTGTTGAGGCGCATAGTGGATCAGACCTGTTGAATGATGCGTGGACCAGCCCATGGCGGCATCGAGCTCCTATATATAAATTCGGACTCACGGTTCGTGAATGTACCCGGTATTGCTTATCGCGTCAAGAAATCGAGGAAGTTGGTTGGCCAAGGAGATTCCCAAGTGTATCAGCCCATGGGATCAATACCTGGCATGCCCAGCATGAATCGCCCATGGTTCTCGTAGGACGTGTCGTTGACCATAAAGTGTTGGGCCGCCGCGTTGAGGTCCCCCAGGCACCGCTGCAGTACACTGGTGTTATACAGCGCCCGGCCTCCGCCATACCGGAATGCTTGAGAGGCTACCTCAACCGCCACCTCGGTAGCATAAGTGGCCGAGCTGCGCATATCTATCTGAAGTTGCAGGTCAGGTGTGATTCCGTTGCACGCCGACTCCCAGGCCCGCTCCAATATATCGACGACCAAGGACCGGGCGGCGCGTAACCGCAGGTCGCACCAACCGAGGGACCGCTGGAAAGACTGGCGGGAGGCGATGGCCTGCTGGTTCCGCCAACCCCGCGTTTCCGTAGACTGGCCGACGATGGTATCCAACGCCCGGCGTCCCACTCCTAAAGCAAAGGCCGAATGTTCGTTGGCCACCAATCCGGGCGAACCCATGCGGAACAGCGGCCCGCCCCGTTCAGGCGGCGTATGTATGGGGTCCCAGGAGAATTCTTTTGGCACGAACAGATCGGTTACCGAAAAGTCGTTGCTTCCGGTGCCCCTGAGTCCTGACACCTGCCAATTGTCGTGAATCTTCACGTCAGAGGTTGGGAAAATCACCCGCAAACGCTCGCTGGTTTCCACTCCGTCGAGGGCGACCCTGACCCCGCCGGACACATACTCCGAATGGCGTATCCCGCTGGCAAAGGGCCACCGGCCATTGACGATATACCCGTCGCCTTTGGGCACGGCTATTCCGGCGGGCAGGAAGACTCCCGCTCCCCTGGGCGGGCGGCCACCCACGAACAGCCGCTCGATAGCCTCGTCGGGCAAGAAAGCGCCCCAGGAACCCATCGACGTGGCGCCGATCATGGTGCACCACGCCGCCGCGGAGTCTATGCGGGCCAAGGCCTCAATGACCTCCAATTGGGTCACCGGATCTGCTTCGGCCCCGCCAAGCTCGGCCGGGAGTTTAAGTCCGAATAAACCGGACTCGTAGAGAGCGTCCACCGAATCCTGGGGAAGGGTGCCTTCCTCTTCGGACTGGTCTGCTCCCGCCTCCAGAACTTCACGCACCTCAGCCACGGCGTTTAAGAGGACCTGGCGTTTTTCTTCTCTTCCCGGCGGGAAGTTCCAGAGCATGTATCTACTCACTCGTCAGCCACGATTGGTTGGATAAGGCCTGTTCCGATTCCCCAGTTGGTTCAATTCCCGGAGTCACCCGGCCGCCACGCCGTCAAGGCGAATCACGCCTCGTTCCACCAGGCCGTCGAATTGGTGGCCCAGGCCGATCTCTTCCAGGATCTCCTGGGCGTCGGCGCCGGGCTTGGGGGCGGGGCGACCTGGAGCCACCGGCGTGCGCGACATGCGGGGGGCCGGCCCGGCGGTGGTCACCAGGCCGATCTCCTGGTGGAGACGGGTTAGGGAAAGACCATGGTCCACTACCCACGGGTCATCCATCAACTCGCTGGGATGGGTCACAACTCTGTGTGCGCCCAACCCGGCTGTCGTGAGACGTCCGACCCATGTGTCGATAGTGCTTGCTTGGAAGCGTTCTTCCAAAGCATCGGCTAAGTCCGAATCCTTCAATCCGCCAACGCCGGAGAGGCCTTCTACCGCATCTAATCGGGCAAGCTCGGTTTCCAGGGCGCCCAGGAAGAACCATCCGTCTGAGGCTTCGTAGGCCCGGTGCAGAGGGCGGCTGCCCAAAGCGTCCTGGCCCTTAGTCTCGTCCCAAACCTTGCCATCGTACTGCTGCATGAAGGGAGACTGAAGAGTCATCGCGGTGTAGGCCAAGGACGCGTCCACGTGCTGTCCCTGACCGGTGCGCTGCCGGTGCAATAGGGCCAGGGCCACACCGTAGGCGCCCATAAACCCTGTCCCGTAGTCATTGACCGGGTTGGGCTGAACAGTAGGCGGTCCATCGCCGCCGAATCGCCGGTCCATGCCGGTGGCCGCTTGGGCGAACTGCTCGTGGCCGGGGCGGCCGGCCCAAGGTCCCAAGTGGCCGAAGGCGTTGAGGGATGCGTAGACGATATCCGGCTTCCTTTTGCGGACATCCTCGTAGCTCAGTCCCAGTTCAGCCATTCGGCCTGCCCGGTAGTTCTGGGCCACCACGTCGGCGTCCTCCAGCAATCTCCAGAATACATCCCGGCCTTCTTCCGACTTCAAGTCCAGCAGGATGCTGCGTTTGCCACGGTTGACCTCGTTGTGGCGGGCCACCGTGGAGTCACGGACCGGGTTGTCTATCTTGATAACGTCGGCCCCGAACTCGGCCAGGGTCCGGCCTAGGGTCGGTCCGGCGAGGATGATGCACAGATCCAGCACCCGCACTCCTTCCAATGCCGCCCTCAGGAACGATGACGGAGCTTGGGCGGCAACGGCGGGCTTGGCGGCGCGCAACTCGGCGAGGACTTCCTCCCGGTGCTGGTTCAGGACGGGCGCGGGGCCACGCACACTACCCGGAGTTAGCGACATGCGGGCGGCGATGCCTGGCTGCAGCATCTTGCCGTAGGTGGGGTCGTCTACTTCGATCACCATCCGGGATTGACGGGCATGTTCGTGTTCGAACCACTCCTCGCTGGAGCGGCACATGGCGCCCTCGCTCCCCGCTTCAGCCACCAAGTCCTCCCATTCCTGGGCGGTGCGGGTCTTGAATAGCTCCTTGGACCGGGCAGCCGCTTCGTCGGCCAGTTCCCGGTTCTGCATGAGCCGATCAAAGTCGGTGAGGCCTTCGGCGTCCCAAGAAGTGATTCCGGCAGCCTCCACAAACTGGCGGAAGTTCTGGTTTCCGGTGCCGCCGAAGCGGATATACCGGCCGTCTTTGCACTCGAATACTCCGCCCCAGAGGCCGCGACTGGTCGGCGGGATCATGTCTGGGTCGTGCACCCGCAACCCGTGATGCCCGTTGGACGGGAGCATTGCGTCAAACAAGGGTACCTCTACCCGCTGGCCCAGGCCGTCGCTCTCCCTGGCGTTCAAGGCCATTGCGATACTGACTACCCCTTGGAACGCGGCATACACCGAGGCGATGGGAACGGCGGTGTACACCGGCCTCTTGAAGTCGTCGGCCATGGTGCGGGTGCCGTAGGTCGCGGCGGCAGCGCCGATCACGCCCTCGAAGGCCTTGACGTTCGACCGGGGGTCATCGGAGGCGAATCCGGGAAGCGAGCAATAGACCAGGCGGGGGTTGGCCTCAGTCATCTCTTGGGCGCCCAAACCCAAACGGTCCATCACACCCGGCCGGAAGTTCTCCACGACAACGTCCGCGCCTTGGATTAGCGCCTGGGCCGTCGCCAGATCCTCGGGCTGCTTCAGGTCCAGCACGGCGCTGCGCTTGCCACGGTTCCAGGTAGCGTTGGCCGGCGTCTGCCATCGGGGTCCACCAGGCGGGTCGATCCTTATCACGTCGGCTCCCTGGTCGGCCAGCAACATCCCAGCCAGTGGACCGGCGACATATTGTCCAAAGTCTATAACGCGGATACCGTCGAGAGCGCCAGGCATGGTTAGCCTCCATAAATTCATCAGATCTAGAGGTCGGTAGAATTTGTTTTCGGTTCTCTATCTATGGAAGAGCGGGTAAATCGTGATTTTCTTGCCGTGATAAGTCCGCTTCCTAAAAAGCGATCCCTCACCCCGCCTTCGATTCCATCGAAGGCACCCCTCTCCCGTGGGGAGAGGGGCCGGGGGTGAGAGACGCTACCTACGGGCGATGCCGTTGGCGACCCGGGCCATCGCTTCGTCTCCGGTGTCGACCATGTGCTTGGCTATGGCCGCTACCAACTGGCCGGCGGCGGTGTCCCCCCAGAACCAGGTCTGCAGTTCGGGTTCTGAATCCTAGGGCCGCTGGGCCATGCGGGACTCGAAGAAAAATGCTTTCAAGTCGTCGACGCAGTACGGCACGTACTGGGGCAAAGGCACGTCTTGGGGACGTTCTTTCATATCGGTCTCTTCGCCCTTGGAAAAGTCCTGCAAGAACCGGACCATACCCCTGAACCGCCGCTGGGGAATCCCGCTCAAACCAACCGCCGTCCGGCCGTTTCCGTCCTCTATCCAACATTCGTAGAATGCCGTGAGGGCCGTGACCTCGTTGGCCGCGTCCTTTTTTATCGCGTCCTCGGTAGACGTTACCGCCGAAGCCTGGTAGAACTCGGTGGGGCCGGCCTCGTCCGGGAAGTCCTCCAGCACCGGGCCCTGAGAACGTTGCAAGAGCTCAAAAGCAGCGCCGATTACCCGATGCTGGAATTCGGCGTCATTGGGCTTGCCCATGGGATAGCCGTAGGGGAAGGGCACGAACAGCGCCCTGGATGGTTTGACCTTTTCCGCATGCTCTTTGATCAAAGCGATGACGACAGTTGGCAGTCCGGCCTCTTCGAACACCCGGGCGATCACATTCACGGTGTGGGTGCAAAGGGGTCAAACAGGCACCAACAAGACCAGATCAACGTCCTGGGCATGCATGGCTTCCGCCGCCTGAGGACCGGTTTCCTCGATGATCTTTCTGGGGTCGCGCTGGGCGCCCATGAAGGAGTAATAATCCGGGGCCAGGCTGCCGATAACTTTTCGCTCCGCCAACTCGCGCAAACGGTCCATGGGAAAGGCTAGGTTCAGGTCCCGGTATATCCCCGTGCGGTCCCATCCAATGCTGGTGTGACTGTCTATGACATCGGCGGTGTTGGCGTCCGATGGAATCACCCGGTAGGTTGGGTCTCCGCCCTTCAACGGCTGGTCGTTGCGTAGGTGCAGCCCGGCGTTGGAAACAAGAGCAACCTTGCTTTTCGATAGCTCCTTGGTCCAGGGCGTCCAGGGCGCGGTGTCGTTCTCAAGGCACGGGAAGTACAAAGCGCTCTGCCGCTGAATCTCGCTAAGCTGGTCGAGTCTGGGCATCATAACCCCCGTGGATTAGCCGGTATCTACACCTGTCCGGCGCTCCGTGGAAGTATAAAGTGCCCCCATATGCCGGTCAACCCGGCGGGGTACTCTCTCTGTGATCCCCCGAGGCAGAGCTGGACAAAAGTTACCTGCGCACTAAGCAAGGGTGGCGGGAGGTGATGGGAAAAGTGGTCTTGGCTTCGAAATCTCGTCCGAAAGGCAACAAAAAAGCAGCCGTCACTGTTACCAGCGGCTGCTTTTTATATTAGGGACTTTGAGCTTACAAGTTACGGAGTTTCGGGTCCAGTTTGTCTCGCAGCCAGTCGCCCATCAGGTTCATGGACATCACAGCCAACATGATGGCCAGGCCAGGGAAAAAGGCCACCCACCAAGCGCTGATCAGCAGCTCTCTGCCATTGGCTACCATCAACCCCCAGGCGGGCGTGGGCCTGGGAAGTCCGGCGCCCAGGAAGCTCAATGTCGCCTCCAAAAGAATCACTTGACCCACTTCCAGCGTGGCCAGAACGATAATCGTGTTGACGACGTTAGGAAAGACATGGCGGACGATGATCCGGGCGTTGGATGCTCCGGCAACTTTGGCCCGCGCGATAAAGTCTTGATTCTTGATTCCTAGAGTCTGTCCGCGTATCAGCCGGGCGTACCGGGACCAAAAAATGGAAACTATGACAATTATTACTGTTTGAAAGCTGGGCTGCAAAATCACTGCCAAGACCAGGGCGAACAAAATGGCCGGAATGGAGATGGTAATATCCACCAGACGCATTATCAGGTGGTCGACGTTTCCGCCAAAATACCCTGCAATCAAACCAAGGGTAGTTCCCACGGACCCGGCGATGAAAATGGACAGGCCCGCTACGGTCAAAGAGACTCGCGCGCCGTAGATAATTCGGCTCAAAACATCCCGGCCCTGCTTGTCGGTTCCAAGGATATGTTCCCACGAGCCGCCCGGAGTTTCTATAACACCCATCCCTGCAATCTCAAAACTGTCGGCTTCGACCCAAACGGGCGGAACCAGCCGGTTACTCAAGCTGCCTATCAATGGGTCATGGGGAGTGATCAATTCCGCAAAGATCGCCGGCAGCACCAATACCAACAGCAAGATTGCCACAGGAAAAATGGGGTACCTTCGGGCTGTCGCCCATGCCCGTC
>Ga0208391_1000231_pt1 | contig 31239 bp, 34 predicted proteins | sample Knorr_S23_td_Bot_FD_185612 | JGI IMG/M metagenome (GOLD analysis project Ga0208391, IMG submission 185612) | Marine microbial communities from Southern Atlantic Ocean transect - Knorr_S23_td_Bottom_ad_3770_LV_A (SPAdes) (version 2) | ecosystem: Environmental > Aquatic > Marine > Oceanic | place... | reverse complement strand
AGTATGTTCTACATTATCAGTATGTTCTACATTATCAGTATGTTCTACATTATCAGTATGTTCTACATTATCAGTATGTTCTACATTATCAGTATGTTCAGATTCTTTAGTAGAATCATTAATTTTAACTGGATCTTCAGATATAACTTCAACATGAATTTCATCAGAATTATTTACATCAGACAATTAAATCAAAATAATTATTTAGCTAATTTATACTATTATTGAATAGTTTCACATATAGGATTAGCTTTTACAATTATTAAATTAGAATCTTGTTTATTGTTTTTAATATTATCAAAATCGGATTGTGAACAGGATACAATGATTGTAGTTTTGTCACTATGAAATAAATTAAAATCTGGATCTTCATAAGCTTCAACATCACCAATGTAATCACGTAATTTTGAAATTAAATTTTGGAGCATCTCAATTTTATCTCCACGCATTGCATGTTGATCTAGAGTCCAAGATAGTGCAATTTTTGTTCTACTTGCTTTTAGATCATTTTTCTTTAAAGTTGCACGAATTTCATCAATTAATCTTTTAATATAACCATCAATACCTTTTACACTTCCATTAATCAAATACATTAATGAATTTGAACCTTCAAAGGATGAACCTAAAGATTTTAGATCAAATAATCCATCAATCATATCATCTAAAAATATTTCTTGAAAATCATTTGAAGAAAGATCTTTTTTTGTTATTTCATCTTGAGCATATTTACAAACTTCTAAAATACTACACAAACTAGAAAATCTTGATAAGATATCAATAGCATGAAAGTGCTCGGATGAGGAAATGGCTACAAATGTTTTTTCTTTTTTATCAGTAGTAAGTAAATCAGATAGAACTAAATCTTCTTTCCCATTAAATGAACCAATAATTTTTGGTTGTTGATTTAGATCTTCTAATGGATAGTAAAAGTATGATATATTTTTACCAGTTTGAAATCCAGTTACATGTTCCAATAATGAAATATTTTCATTATTACCTCCAAATCCAGTTGGAAGTGTAAAGATTACAGAGCTATTTTTCTTTAATGATGTAATTGCATCTTTGAATTTAGAATGAATTTCTGTTTTGATATCTTGACCTGTTTTTCTAATTCTTGGGGTAAAGAAAAGATATTGGGCTTTAGAAATAGCGACATCAATTGGCTCCATGGCCAATAATGGTTCATCTTCTTTTAAAGAAGAAACATTTGGATAAGTTTTTGCAATTTCAGCTTTAAGGGATATAGCAGATGGGGTTGACTCATCTATAATGGAAACATCAGCGCCTTTAATGGCCATTTGAGATGCAATGGCATATCCCTCAGTACTAAGTCCATAAACAACAACTTTTACTCCTGCCATACAATTAGAGGTGATAATTGACTAAGAAAAACTTATTGTAGCATAGTAATTATCAAAAATACTTGAAAATATGGATTGATATTCTAACACCAAAACAATTATTGTTTTCTGAATCAATAGTTGAAAGATTAGGAAAAAAGCATAGTCTTTTGTGTACTTCAAGAGAGTATGAAGAAGTTTCAAAACTATCAAAAATACGTCATTTTGATCTTATTTTTGTTGGAAGACATGGTGGTGGTGATAAAAAAAGTAAGCTTAAAGCCAGTATTGAAAGAATCGAGAAACTATCAAAAAAAATTAAGAGATTTGAACCTGAACTAGTAATTAGTTTTGGATCACCAGAAGCAGCAAGAATTTCATTTGGATTAGGAATTAAACACATAATGTTTTGTGATTCTCCTCATGCTAATGCAGTAATGCGATTAACATTACCATTAATTCAAAAATTGTTAATTCCATATGTTATACCAAAAAAGGAGTTTTCTAAATATGGAATTAATGAAAAAAATATTGTACAATACAAAGCAATTGATGCAGTAGTTACCATGCAAAGGAAAATTAATGAAAAAACAGTATCTCCATTTAAAAATAATAATAAAAAAAATATTTTGATTAGAATAGAAGAGGAAGAGGCATCATATACATCAAAATCAAATAAAATTATTCCAATAATTCAAAAAATTGCAAACGATTACAAAGATGAAAATATTGTAGTGTTAGGAAGATATACTAAACAAATTGTAAATCTACAAAAAATTATTGGATCTAAAGTAAAAATTGTTAAAATGTCATTTGATGGAAAATATTTACTGAATAATACAGATATTTTCATAGGTTCAGGTGGAACCATGACAGCAGAATCTGCTTTGATGGGAGTTCCTACAATATCATATAATGCAGTTCCAAATATAGTAGAAAATTTCTTAGTAAAAAAACATCTAGTAAAAAGAGAAACAAATCCAAATAAAATTTCAAATTATATTAAGAAAAGTTTTGAATTAAATAACAACCAAGATCAAAAAAGAGCAGAAAAAATAGTAAAGCAGATGGAAGATCCTATAGAAAAATTAATTAAAATAATTAAAAATTAATTCTAGTTTACTTTTAAGAGGTAAATTTGAATAAAAAGTTCATTAAGGGAATAGTAATGCTCGATTTAGCAGCCCGGTAGTGTAGCGGTCAAGCATAGAGGCCTTTGAAGCCTTTGACCCCAGTTCGAGTCTGGGCCGGGCTACTTTATTTAAAAATTAATGATATTTGTAACGTGAATATAATATAGACAATTTTACTGAGATTAGGTATAATGACAGATATTATTTTAGGAATGGGAGAAGTAGGAGAGACATTATTTGATTTACTTGAAGATAGAAAATTTGATTGTGTTGGAATTGATATAGATAGTTCAAAATGTAAAAAATTTTCTGAAAAAGATGATGTTAAAAATCCAGAATATCTTCATGTCTGCCTACCAGGAGAACTAACAGGATTTACAGATATTGTAGTTAATTGGATTAATAAAATAAAAAACATAAAAGTGGTCATAATACATTCAACTGTAAAACCAGGAACCACAAAAATCATACAAGAAAAATTTTCAATACCAATTTTATTCTCACCAGTTCGTGGAGTACATAGAAGATTTTTAGATGATGTTAAAAAGTATACAAAATTTATTTCATTTGATGGCACAGAAATTGATTCTAAAATAAAAGTAGATTTAGAAAATAGATTTGAAAAAATAGATTGGATGTCAACAACAAAGACGGCAGAACTTGCAAAAATATTAGTAGATACAACATATTATGGATGGTTAATTAATTATGCTCAAATTACAAAAATGATTTGTGAAAAAGAAAATATCGATTTTGATGAAATGTGGAAATTTGCAGATGAAATTCATGAAAATTTAGGAAATAGACCGAAAATGTTTCCAGGTATTATTGGAGGACATTGTGTAATACCAAATTTGAATTTGGTAGAGGATGAAAATTTAGATATAATTAAAAAAATTAATGAAATGTATGAAGAATTTAAAAAATAAATTTAATTTTTAAAAATCTAATCGAGTCATTAGTTTTGATGCTATAATAAAAAGAATAGTTGCAATTACTGCAAGAACAATCATTTCAATGATTACAAATTCATTAACAGTGCCAAAAATACCTGCTCTAATTATATCTACAAGGTAGGTTAATGGATTTAGATAAAATGCTGTACGCAGTGGTTCAGGTGCAGTATCAGCAGGATAAAATGCTGAACTAACAAAAGCAAAGAAAAGAAAAACAGTATTAATTATAACATTAAATCCTTCACTTGAGCGTAATCTAGTAGAAATTATCGATGCTAATGAACCAAATAAGACAGATCCTGTAATTGCACCAAAAATAATGATTGGGATTGTTACTAATGAAAATTCTGCAGATTGAAAAATTACAGGATAACCAACTATGGCAATCAAAGATGCACTTACTAGTCCAATTATTCCTATAGTGCAAATATTACTAAGAATGTAATGATTTCTAGTGAAAGGTCCAGACATAATTTGTTCAAACATTCCATGTCGTCTATCATTCCAAATTAAAATACCAGAAATCAACGTACTATTCATAATATTAAATCCAATCATGCCAGATGCTAAAAATGCAGGATAATCAAGTTCTTTATCACCAAATGGAACGTGACTAATTAACGGACCATATGCAAAACCAGCTACAAAAATATAGATTAAAGGAAAAATAATTTGCCAAATTAAAAATCCAGGATTAAGTGAAATCGTTAGATTTCTATTAACGAGTCTAATTATTGGATGCATTTTCCCTCATCATTTTTAAAAATATTTCTTCAAGATTTGTTGGTACGGCAGATAAATCTTCAATGTCGATATTATTTTCATTAAGTATTTTCAATACTCTAAGTAATACTAATTCAGATTGCTCTGAATGAATTATGATCGTAGTACCAGTATCAAAATCAATTTTATAATCTGGTATGTCAACTAATAAAGAAGAAATATTAGATTGTTTTTTTAATAAATGAATTTTAATTGTTTTTTCTTTTCCAAATCTATTTTTTAAGGCATCAGGTGAATCTACGGTGAGGATTTTCCCTTTATCAATAATAGCTATTTCATCACAAAGATATTCAGCTTCAGATAAAATATGAGTTGTATAAAAAATTGTTAAACCTGTTTTAACTTTATTCTTTAAATAATCTAATAATTTTCTTCGAGCTTCTGGATCTAATCCCACAGTAGGTTCATCTAAAAATAATAGTTTCATATCATGCATGAATTCACGTGCAACTTGTACTCGTCTTCGTTGACCTATAGAAAGATCCTCGTTTCGTATCTTTCGAATTTCGACCAAATCAAAATCTTTTAAAAGTTGTTCCAGTCTTTTTTTACGCTCAGTTTTTGAAATATTCCACATCATTCCATATTTATCAAGAGCTTTTTCCACAGATAGTGTAGGTTCATAACTTGGTTGTTGTAAAACAACTCCAATTTTATTACGAATTTTTAATGGATTGGAAATAGCATCTATGCCTAAGATAGAAAGTGAACCAGATGAAGGTCTAATTAGAGTTGTAAGAAGTTTGATGGTAGTTGACTTTCCAGCACCATTAGGTCCCAAAAATCCAAAAACTTGACCTTCTTTCACAGATAAGGTAAGATCATTTACAGCCTTTATCGAACCATATGATTTGGATAAATGATTAACATCAATACAAGACATAATCAAACTGCGATCGTCCTATTAATTTAGGTAATGAGATATTATGAGATAATTACTCAATCATTTAAATTTATTTGTAAAAAATAGTCAAGAAATTTTAAAATTCATCTTTTTAAAATTTTATGATTAAAATTAAGCGATCATTTCTACTAAAATTAATTAATAAAAATAATGAAATTTTTATTAATACAGTAAGTTTATGGAAATTAAATGTCAGAATCACAAGATCTTATCAATAAATTACTTGAACAAAAATCAGAATTAACTAAAGAAATAATTGATCAAAAAATTGTAGAAAAGAAAGAAAAAATTGGTGCAGGTTATTTAACTGATCAGGGCGCATTATTTCTTATTGCATCAGATTATGGAGTTACTTTATCAGAATCACAAAAAGTTGAAATTAGTTTAAAGGATCTATATGCAGGAGCAAAAGAAGTTTCATTAGAAACAAGAGTCTTAAATCTTTCACCTACAAAACAATTTTCAAGAAAAGATGGTTCTACATTTAATCTAAGAACAATGACTGTTTATGATTCGGGTTCTACAGCTAGTGTAAAGTTATGGGACGAAAAAGCAAATCTACCAGGTATTGAAAATCTAAAGCCAGGAGATTTAATAAAAATCATAAAAGCATATGTAAAATCAGATTTAGATGGTTCACCAACTATCAATATTGGTTCTGGTTCAAATATTGAAACAGTAGATACTGAAAGTGAAATTCCAATGATTGATAAAATTACAAAAGATATTAGTGAATTACAAGAGGGGCAAAAAGATCTTGTAATATCAGGAATGATTGATGGAATAATTAGTGGAATGCAATTTACAAATTCTAGAGGCCAGCCTGGAACTGCACTCAGAATGAGACTAAAAGGAAAAGATGGTAGTGGAATGAGAGTAGTTTTATGGGGTAAAGATGAATCACTAATTCCAAATATGATTTCACAATCAGCAAATGTAAAACTATTAGGAGTTAGAGTGAAATCAGGAAATCAAGGATTAGAAATTCATGGTAATGAGGCAACAATTATTGAAATTGAAGGTGGAAAAGAAACAGAACCCATTATTGCAAGAATTTTGTCAATTGTAACAACCGAAACTGGAAAGAACATGATAATAGCAGCAGATAATCAAAAAAATATCTACAATATCAGTGATTTTTCAAATTCAACTAGCATCTGTGTTGAAGGGGATGTAATTGAATGCATGCCATCAAAAGTTTATGGTAATTCAGTTACATTGGATGAAAATTCATTTGTAAGAAAATTAGAGAATGATGAAACAATTCCTTCATTATCTAAAATTAGAACAAAAATTACTGATGTGAAAGTTGATGAAAGTTTTTGTATTGAATGCATAGTACTAAAAGTTCCTGAAAGGAAGGAAATACAAACTAAATCAGGTGAATCAATTTCCCTTTCAGAAATGTTTGTTGAAGATGATTCAGGTCAAATTTGGGTAAAGGGATGGAGAAATCAAGCAAAATTAATTGATAAATGTGAATTAGGAGAAATTATTTCCATTACTGGATTAAATGCTAAATTAAATAATTTTGGAGAAGGTAGAATAGAGTTATTCTTAACGGCACATTCAAAAATTATTAAGAAAAATTAGAAATTATCATCAGAAATACCTGATGCTGTTATTGTGTAAGAAAAGAATTCTTTATTGAAAGGTGAGTAAATTTCTCCATTAAATGATGATGAATTTTTAAAAAGATGAATTTTAATATGTGTAAAAAGATCAATGGCACTTGCCATATTTTCAACTTCTTTTCCATCCATGCTTCTAATCATATTAGTAATTACAATAGGAATTTTGTTAGTAGCTGCATAAAGTGATAATTCATGCATATATTTCATAAACAAAGAATTTTTTTCAAATATAGATTGATTATTTTTGTATTCATAAGAAAATAAATCAGTTATATTATCAATTACAATTAAAGAAAAATTATTTTTTTGAAGATTTTTAATTGAATTAATTTGTTCTGATGTATTTGTTACTCTAGATACTGTAATCTTATCAAGTAAATTAAAATCGGTGTTAGATTTTTTTTGAATTTCTAATATTCTTTCAGGCCTAAATCCACCTGTAGTATCCAAATACAAAACATTTCCACCATTTTTAATTGAATTAATTGATAATTGTAATAATAACTGAGTTTTTCCAGTTCCATTTCCTCCAAAAATATCGACAATTATACCATTAGGAATTCCTCCAGATAGAAAACGATCTAGTTTTAGTAAACCAGTGGAGATCATATTTATACAATTAATAGTTATACAAGAAAAATTTAAAGAATTTTAATTTTAACAAAAGTGATAAGGCTTTTATGCTGGCAAATAAGTTTCCAAATTAAGTGAATATTTAGTGTCCCAACCAAATAGTGCAAAAAGACCATTAACAGTTCTTCAAAAAAGTACAAAAAAGAAAGTTACAGTTAGATTAAAAAATGAAGTAGAATACAAAGGAAAAATGGACAATGTTGATTCATATATGAATTTGATAATGACTGATGCAGAAGAAATTCACGATGGCAAAACCATTGCAAATTATGGCAGAGTAATCGTGAGAGGGAATAACGTATTATTTATCAAATTAGAAAGTGATCTTTAATTAAATTAAGGTGGTTTTATGACCAATAGTTTTCTATTTACATCAGAATCAGTAACAGAAGGTCATCCAGACAAAATATGTGATAATATTTCAGATGCATTTTTAGATGAATATTTAAGACAAGATCCAAATTCAAGAGTAGCTATTGAAACAATGGTTACAACAGATTTTGTAGTAGTGTCCGGTGAAGTTACATCAAAAGCAGTTTTTGATAAAAAAGCTCAAGAAGAATTAGTTAGAAAAACCATTAGAGAAATAGGATATGATGATAAAGAATTGATGTTTGATGGTGATACTTGTAAAGTTGATTTAAGATTACATTCACAAAGTCCAGATATTAGTCAAGGAGTAACAGCTACTGAAGAAAAAGAGCAAGGTGCAGGAGATCAAGGATTAATGTTTGGTTATGCAACAAATGAAACTGAAGAATTAATGCCTATGCCAATCTTAATGGCTCACAAACTTATTCAAAAATTATCAGAAGTTAGACGAAATAAAACATTACCATGGGTAAGACCAGATGGTAAGTCACAAGTTTCAGTAAAATATGAAAATAATAAACCAACAAAAATTGAAACGGTTGTAATCTCAACACAACATGCACCAGAGATTTCTCAAGAAGAAATTTCAAAGGAGGTTATTGATAAAGTAATCAAACCAGTTTTAGGAAATCTTTGGGATGATGAAATTAAAATCCACATTAATCCTACAGGAAAATTTGTAATTGGGGGACCTCATGGCGATGCGGGTGTAACTGGAAGAAAAATAATTGTTGATAGTTATGGTGGATTTGGAAGACATGGTGGTGGAGCTTTTTCAGGAAAAGATCCATCCAAAGTAGATAGATCAGCATGTTACATGTGTAGATATATTGCAAAAAATCTGGTTGCAGCAAAATTTGCCGATAGGTGTGAAGTTCAACTTGCATATGCAATAGGAGTAGCAGAACCAGTATCACTTTATGTTAATACTTTTGGAACAAATAAAATTCCAGAGAATCAAATAGAAGAAATAGTTAGAAAGAATTTTGATATGAAACCATCAGGCATTATTTCGCAATTAGATTTGAAAAGACCAATCTACAAAAAAACTGCATCTTATGGTCATTTTGGAAGAAATGAGCCAGAATTTAACTGGGAAAAAACAGACAAGGTAGAAACACTAAAGCAATCTGCTGGATTGTAGTAATTCCAATACAGATTGAAATTTAATTTTAGATATTTTAGATAATCTTTTGTGATTTCCTTTAAAATTACCAATTAGAATATTGAGATCATCAATTCCAAAAATAGATTTTGGATTTATTATTGCATTATGATAGGCATCTTCAAGATTAATTTTTCTAATTTTAGTTGTAGTTCCTTTAGAAAAAAGTTTAACATATTTTTCAAAAGTCACAGAATCAGGCCCAACAAGATCAATAATTTTATTATTAAATCTCAATTGTGATACTGATTCAAAAATAACTTTTACAACATCAAATACATGTATTGGTTGAATTGAATATGTTCCAGAGCCTGGAATTATGATTTCTCCAGATTTCATTTGTTTTTTTAGATTTTTTGAAAATAAATCATCTTTTCCAACAATGTATGAAGGTCTAAAAATTGTAAAATTTAAACCACAATCAATGATTTGTTCTTCTGCATTATATTTTGAGATAAAATAGCCTAACGAGGTATTTGGTGAAACTCCTAACCCACTCAAAAAAATAATTTTTTTTATTTTAGCTTTCTTACTTAAATTTACAATATGTTTTGTTAAATTAGTATTTATCATATCATAATCAATATCTACAGATTGTTTTCCTATTCCAACAAGATGAATTAATGCATCTGAATTTTGTATTTTTTTAAGGATATCATTTCCTTCATAATTCTTTGAGATAATTTTAGTTTCACATTTAAAATTTTTAAAATCATTTCTAGATATTGAAATTAATTCAATATTTTTTTCTGATAAATATTTTCGAAGATTTTTTGCAATAAACCCACTAGCTCCAGTAACAACAATCTTTAGGGATTTAACCATAATAGAACCAAATCTATTTTAATTTTAAATCTATGTAAATAATTTCCAAAAATTATGAAATAAGAGTTAATACTACAAAATGAATATATCTGATATGAAAGAAGAAAAAGTGAAATTAAAGACAGGTTATACTACAGGAAGTTCTGCAACTGCAGCATCAAAAGCTGCACTATTATCAATAATTAATCAGAAAAAAATTGAGAATGTAGATATTTTATTACCAAAAAGATCGTATATTCATATTCCAATAAATTCATGTGAGTTTGAATTTGATAAAGCAAATTGCTCAGTGATTAAAAATGGAGGAGATGATCCCGATGTTACTCATGGGGCAGAAATTATTGTAGAGTTGTCATTTACTGAAAAAATAAATGAAATTGAGATTGATGGTGGCGAAGGAGTAGGCATAGTAACTAAACCAGGGTTAGGTTTGGAAATTAATAAGCCAGCCATAAATCCAGTTCCTAAAAAAATGATTACTGAAAATCTAAGAGAAATAGGAAAAGAAGTTCTTTTAGAAAAAGGAATCAAAGTGGTTATTTCAGTACCAAAAGGAAAAGAATTAGGACCTAAAACTGACAATCCAAGATTAGGTATTACAAATGGAATTTCAATTTTAGGAACTAGTGGAATTGTTATTCCATTTTCTACGGCAGCTTATGCAGCATCAATTAGACAAAATGTAGATGTAGCAATTGCAATGGGACATGATACAGTAGTCCTTACAACAGGTGGAAGAAGCGAAGATTTTGCAAAAAAAATAGTAGATTTACCAGAACATTGTTTTGTACAAATAGGTGATTTTTCAGGATATGCAATTCAACAGTGTGGTAGAAAAGATATCAATAGAGCATATGTTGTTGGTTTCATTGGAAAATTAGCAAAAATGGCTGCAGGAGTTAAACAGACTCATGTTAAAGGATCTAAAGTAGATATGAATTTTCTAGCTGAATTAGCTCAAAAATGTAATGCTAATGAAAATATAATTCAAGATATAAAAAAAGCAAATACAGCAAGACATGTTTCAGAAATTATTCAGAAAAATAAGATTAAGGGATTTTTTGACTTAATTTGTGGTGAGACGTATAAACATATGAGAAAACATTCTGAGGAAAAAGTTACAATCGATGTAATATTATTTGATTTTGAAGGAAATATTTTGGCTAGAAAATCTGAACAGTAAGGTATTTTATTAAAGTTAAAAGATTTTGATTATGGAAAAAACTTCAGTTCTTGCTATTACTAAAAATGGAATAAATATTGGAGAGAATTTAAAAAAATTATTTCCAGATTGGAATGTATTTGCACCTTCAAAACTAACAACTGAAGCAGTAGGGATTACATGGTATTCTGAGCCTACAACAGAAAAAATTGTAGAACTTTTTAAAAATAATAATGCATTAATCTGTATTTTTTCATTAGGTGCAGTAATTAGATTAATTGCTCCATATTTGAAAGATAAAAAAATAGATCCTGCAGTAATTGTAATTGATGATAAAACAAATTTTGTTATTAGTGTTTTATCTGGACATATAGGAGGAGCCAATGAACTTACTATAAAAATTGCAGAAAAATTGGAAGCTTTGCCTGTAATTACTACAGCAGCTGATGTAAACAAAACAATTGCAGTTGATCTTGTAGGAAAAAAGTTTAATTGGAAAATAGATGATGACTCTACAGTAACAAAAATTAGTGCACATATGATAAATGAAGAATCAATAGGCGTATTTCAAGAAACAGGGGAAAAAAATTGGTATACAAAATTACCAAAAAATGTTTTAATTTATGAGAACATAGAAGATTTAAAAAAATCAAATTCTAAATCTTATCTCATAATTTCTGACAAGATAATTGATAATGAAATAACTAAAGAGTCTGTGATATATCGTCCTCCAAGTTTGGTAATTGGAATTGGATTACATTGGGACACTACAAAAGAAACTATTAGAGAAGGGATTGATACTTGTTTAAGAAAATTTAAACTTAGTCCAAAATCAATTGCAAAATTAGTATCAATAAAAAAACCTGAAGATGTACAAGGATTAATTGATCTTGGAGAAGAAATGAAGATTCCAGTAGAATATGTAAATAGAGAGGATTTGGCTGAAATTTCTGCACCAAATCCATCTGAAACAGTAAAAGCATTTGAAGGAACTGCAAGTGTTTCAGAAGCTGCTGCCATCAAAGTATCTGAAGGCCAATTAATAGTAGAAAAACAGAAATTCCCACCAAATTTGACTATAGCTATAGCGAGGATAATGAATTGAAACGAGGATTATTACTAATTGATAGAGGAAGTAGAGAAAGAGAAGCATCTGAAGAATTAGACGTAATTTGTCAAGGAATCAAAGCAAAAGGTGACTATGTTTTTACAGATTATTGTTTTCTAGAAGTAGAACCACCATATATTGAAGAGGGAATTAACAAATGCCTCAAAGAGAATATCGATTCTTTAACTATAGTTCCTTACTTTTTGTATCCAGGTAAAAAAGTAAAAAATGCAGTTACAGATGTAATGAAATTTCAAAAAGATACCAAAGTAAAATTTGTTGTAACAAAACAAATGAGTATGCATAAAACATTAGTTGAGATTGTTGAAAATAGAATATCTACAACATTAAAAAAAAATCAAATTACTCTTACTACTAATGAAGTAGACGTAATGATAATTGGACATGGAAGTAAAGATCCTAATGCACAAATGTCATTAGATTACATTGTAAATGAATTAAAAGATTCGTATAGAAATGTAAGTAGGTGTTGGTTAGAAATAGAACAACCAGATATTTTTGAAGGTATTAAAAAATGTGAAAAAGATAATCCTAAAGTATTGATAATTGTTTTTTATTTTCTTCATGAAGGAGCACATGTTAAAACTGACATCAATAATGATTTGGTACCAGCACTAAAAAATTCTAATATGAAAAATACATTCATTACAAAACATATAGGGACAGATGAAAAAATAATAGATTTGATATTAGAAAGAGCAACAGAGGTAGAAAATGCAAACTAAGAAGGGTCAATCAATTGAAGATGCTAGTATGCAGATGATCGAAGATGAAATAGGATCACATGAATTTAATGAAAAAGAATGGCCAATTGTTAGAAGAATTATTCATTCAACAGCAGATTTCGATTTTGCAAATAAAAATAAGTTAATTTTTCACAAAGATGCAATTCAAAGTGGCATGAATGCTTTGAAGAATGGTTGTAGTATAGTAGTTGATGTTAATGGAGTAATTGGAGGAATGAATAAACAAAATCCTAAAGATTTTGGAAACGATATAATTTGTAATATTTCAAAACCAGAAATCATGGAATTGGCAAAAAAAGAAGGTAAAACCCGCTCCCAAGTATCAATGAGAGCTGCTGCATCAGATATTGATGGAGGGGTTGTAGCAATAGGAAATGCACCTACTGCTCTTCAAGAAGTGATTCAGATGGTAAAAGAAGGTGTAGTCAAGCCTGCACTAATTATTGGAATTCCGGTAGGATTCATCTGTGCTGCAGAATCAAAAGAAGAATTATCAAGGATTAAAGAAGCTCCATTCATTACCAATATTGGTAGAAAAGGAGGAAGTTCTTCAGTGTCTGCTACAATTAATGCAATTTTCAAACTAATTAGAGCAGAATCATCTACGTGATTGATTGAAACAATTTTTGACAAAAATTTCAGCATAATTAGAACTATCAAAATAAAGATGACCATATGATGCAAGAGTATTATTTTGAATTAATCCATCTTGATGATTTTTAATTCCTTCACCAATTTCTAAATTAAAAGCAAATTTGGAATCAGATGATACAGATTCTAATTGAGAATAATGAAATTCATGACCACGAAATGCATGTAATGTATCAGATAAAATATTTTTAGAAGATAATTTTCCTTTTGTATAATTTAATCTCATTTTTTTTGTCATTACTGTTTCAGCATCAAATAAACCAACCATTTTGTATTTTTTCTTATTATTAGTGATAGATTTTGTCAGATACATCAATCCTCCACATTCCGCATAGATAGGAAAATTATCTTCAGATAATGTTTTAATAGATTTTTTCATAATTTGATTTTTTTCAAGATCAGTTCCTAAAATTTCAGGAAATCCACCTCCAATATACAATCCGTTACAGTTAGGAATTTTTTTATTATTTATTGGACTGAAAAAATTTAATGATGCACCTTGACGTCGTAATGCATTCAAATTATCATCATAATAGAAATTAAATGAATTATCTAAAGCAACAGCAATTTTTACTTTAGTTTTTTTAGAATAATTTTTGAAATTTTTTGAGAGAGGAATAGGATTTTTAATAATTTTTAGGATTTCATCAACATCAAGTGATTCTGAAATTAGTTTTGAAATTTTTTGAATTTTATTTTTTAAAATTGTATTATCATATGTAGAAATTAATCCAAGATGTCTTGATTCCAAATTTAAGATAGGATTTTTTGGAATTACTCCAATAATAGGTAGTTTTGTTTTTTCTAAAGCATCTCTACAAAGAATTTCATGTTTTTTACTTCCAATTTTATTTAAAATAATTCCAACAATTCTTGAAAATCTGTGAAATTTTTGAAAACCCAAAGCAGTAGCAGCTATTGAACGAGCAGTTTTGCTTGCATCTAATACTAGAATTACAGGAGATTTTGTAATAGAAGCTACATGGTGAGTACTGGCATAATTAGAATTTCCTTTAAATCCATCATAATATCCCATTACACCTTCAATAATGGAAATATCAGATTTAGAATGGGAAATAAAACTATCTAAAACTTGTTTTTGACCCATTAGCCATACATCAAGATTGTAAGTATCGTTTTTTGAAATGGATGTTAGATAACTAGGATCAATATAATCAGGACCTACTTTGAAAGGTTGTACAGAAAAGCCTCTCTTTTGTAATGCATAAATAATTGAGCATGTGATCGATGTTTTACCAACACCACTAGTTACTCCTGCTAAAACAATTCTCGGTATTTTCAATGTATGTGTAGAATTTTTTTTTTATTTAAATTAATACCTTCAAAAAATAACGAATGTTTTTACTGAGAAAAATTAGTGAACAATTATGGAAAAAGATGGCTTAACTATTGTCTATACAGGAAAAGGGAAAGGAAAGACAACTGCTGCGTTAGGAATTGCATTAAGGGCTACAGGATATAAAAAGAAAATATGTATGATTCAGTTTATCAAGGGTTCATGGCATTATGGTGAAATGGATTCATCAAAGAGATTAGAGCCTGAATTTGAAATGATTGCAATAGGTAAAGGATTTGTTGGCATTATAGATGATAAAAGTCCAAAAATAGATCATGAAAAAGTTGCAAAAGAAGCAATCAAAATCAGTAATGAAAAAATTCAATCAGGCAAGTATGACATAGTGATTTTGGATGAGATAAATTATGCAGTAAATCTTAATTTGATTACACTTGATGATGTTTTGAATTTAATTAGAACAAAACCTCAAAAATTAGATTTAATATTAACAGGTAATTATGCTAAAAATGAAGTAATTGAGGCTGCAGATTTAGTAACAGAAATGAGAGAAATTAAACATCCATTTCAGCGTGGTATTAAAGCAAAAGAAGGGATTGATTTCTAACGAGCAACATTAATGTACAGATTGGAAAGTTTTAGAAGAATTGTCTACTGAAATTCAAGAAATGCCTGAACAGGGTGAAATTATCCTAGCCACAGTAACTAAAGTTATGGATCATGGAGCCTACGTTACATTAGATGAATATGATGATATTCAAGGATTTTTACATATTTCAGAGATAGCACCAGGTTGGATTAGATCAGTCAATAGATTTGTCAGAGATGGAGAAAAGAAAGTTTTACTTGTAAAAAAAGTAAAATCAAACGATATAGACTTGTCACTAAAACAAGTTTCTAAGGATCAAAAAAAGCAGAAATTAAAAGAAGTTAAAAAATATGAAAAAGGTAAAACATTATTAGAAAATCTTCAAGAAAAAGCAAAATTAACAGATGAAGAAGTTGAAAAATTAGAAGATAAACTCTATACAAAATTTGACTCTGTTTATGATGGATTCATGGCAATTGCAAGAAATGGAATTAATATAGTTACAGATCTTAAATTTACAAAAAAAATTACAACAGCAATCGAAGAAATTTGTTCAAAAATTAAACTACCTTCAGTAGAAATTAGAGGCACAATGGAAATAACTAGTGATAAATCAAATGGAGTTGAAATAATTAAAAAAACATTATTGGACATAATCAAAAAAGATTCAGCAATGAATATTACATATTTAGGAGCACCAAAATACAGAATATCAATTACTTCTGAAGATTTTAAATCTGCAGAAAAATCATTAAAACCAATTATTGAAGAAATTCAAACCAACATTGAAAAGAAAAAAGGCTTGTTCAAATTTACAAGAGAAGATTCAAAGAAAACAAGAGAAAATTAAAATGAGATTTCAATTACGAAAATGCTTAGAATGTAATCATTATACATTAAAGGATAAATGTCCAGAGTGTAGTGGAGAAACAAAATCAGTACATCCAGCTAAATTTTCACCAGATGATAAATACATGAGATATAGATTAGCAGAAAGATATTCCTAGAAAATCAAAATTAAGATGTAAAAGTTCCAGTTAATTTTGCTTCTGCAATAATGTGACCTTTCATTGCATCTTCTAAATCTTGTTTAGAATAACCTTTTTTCAAATCAGGTGTATTATCAAGGGCATATGCCTTGAAGATGTATGTATGACGTCCATTAGGTGGTGCAGGTCCACCATAATTAGTTTCACCAAAATCAGTTTTTCCATGAATTCCAGACTGGATATTTTCTATTTCTGATGAAATATTACATACTAACCAATGAACCCAAACTTTTCCAACAGCAGCCATTGCATCAGGATCATCCATGATTAATGCCCAGGAACTAGATTGTGATGGCATGTTATGAAATTGTATGTTTGGAGTTTTATTTTCAAATTTATAGCCAAATTTCTTTGGAATTTCTTCTCCTTCTTTAAAATCAAGACTAGTTATAGAAAATTCAGACATATGATTACAATAAATTATTTTAAAATAAAGTTTTCTAACTTTCAAGAATAATTTTATCATTATGTATTGATAAAATCGAACTTCCTAACTGTTTAATTTTATTTTTAAGTTTCTTATCCATTGTTCCAATTATACTTCGATTATTTTTAACATAATTGATCAATTCTTGATCTGCGTAATTTCCATTAATAGAAATTGTTTTGAGTTTTTTTATGAAATTCAAAGTTACAATTATTTCTTGATTTTTTTCTGGTATTTCTTGTAATTTTATTAATTCATTTTTAACAACTTCAGGAACAATAAAAGAAATTGACCCAATCTCCATATCTAAATTATCAATATTTTTGATTCGTCTAGTTGCTAAATGAATTAAAAAATTGGTATCACAGATTACTTTAACCAACTATACCTGCACCAATTAATCTCCATCTTTCAGCAATTCTTCTACTTATTGCCACATGTTCATTTTTAAAGATGCAAGCAGGTCGTCTAAGTTCAATTTCAACATTAGATGATTTCACTTTAGTGACTTTACCTAAAACTGGAGCAGTTCCAATGTTTAATCGTAGTAATTCACCTATTTTTATCGGATCAACTTTGATGTCTTCAGTAGTACCCACAGCAGAATCAAACAAATTAACATCAAATTTTAGTAAAGTAGAATTATCAGGAAGTGTTCCAGGTTTTCCAATTACTGAACCAATAAATGAATCACTTCTAGTCATAGATGGATCTAATTTTGTACCAATTGCAACTAATCCTCCAGGTTTTACAGATTCAACTATTCCTGCAGCTGTTCCTAATGAAGTAATTTCTGTAAGAATAGGTTCATAGGATTTCTTTTTTTCATTCAGGATACCAGGTTTAATTTCAATTTCATCACCAACGTTAAAAATTCCTTGAGTTAAACTACCACCAATTACACCTCCTTTGATATCTTTTAATTTTATTCCAGGTTTGTTTACATCAAAAGAACGTAAAACATGCATTACAGTATCAGCTTTTTCATCTCGTTCAGGTGTCTTTATTGTTGATTCTATGGCACCAATTAATGCATCAATATTTAATCCAGATTGGGCAGAAATTGGAATGATAGGAGATTTTGCGGCATTAGTTCCTTTAACAAATTTTGTAATATCTTTATAATTTGCTAGTACCTCATCGTAAGAAAGTAAATCTACTTTATTTTGAAGTACAACTATTTGTTGAATTCCAAGAGTTTGAAGAGCTAAAAGATGTTCTTTTGTTTGTGGTTTAGGAACTTTTTCATTTGCTGCAACAAGTAATAATGCACCATCCATTAATGCAGAACCAGAAAGCATATTTGCCATCAAACTTTCGTGTCCAGGACTATCTACAAAACTTACAACTCTAGACAATTCACTTTCATCTCCACAATTATTACATTTTGGAGTTGTAGAATATCCTAAAGGTTCTTCACATTTTTTACATTTGTAAAAAGCAGCATCAGAATAACCAACACGAATTGTAATTCCACGTTTTAATTCTTGACTATGTACACTTGTCCAAGAACCTGTTAATGCTTGAATAAGACTAGTTTTTCCATGATCTACATGACCAGCAGTTCCGATGTTAATACATGGTTGATAACCATATTTTTTGATGTACCAATCAGGAAGTGTATCTCGCCAATGCATGAGTCAAAATACAAAATCGGTATATGTTAAGTTATTCTTTCTTATCTTCAGTTTTTTTATCTGCATCTTCGGCAGGTGCTTCAACTGGGAATTCTCCATCAAATTTGCAGTTGATTTGATAAATTTCTTCAGAGATGGTATTTCCACGTATTAATTTTCTAATTCTAACACCATGTTTTGCATCATGTAAACCAACACCTTTAGAAAGTAAAACACGTTTTCTTGCAGCACCATGAACATCATTTCTCATAGGAACTCCAGATTTGTCACTACCTCCAGTGAGTTTTATTTTTCCACTTAGGCCAACAACTGTAGCATCTGTTTCATTTCCTAACTGTAATCCTAACAATGGATTTGCATCACTATCTTTGAGTTCTTTTGATAGAGATTTTCCTTTGATGTCAGATATTGTAAGCTTGAAGTTTGCCAAGTATTCCAAAAAAACGGTGAAGTACTAATTAACCTTTGGACATTATTTTTAAATCGAGATTAGCATAGATAATCATGGGAAAAGAAATTGAATGTCCAAGGTGTGAAAATAAAATGGTAGATATGCAAGCATGCCATATGTTTTGTCCAAATTGTGGTGCCCATTTAGATTGTTCAGATAAAGGAAATTATTGGTAATTACAGTCCAGATCGATCTGGAATATAATCAGAAGCCATATTGATTGCATGATCTTTCATGATTTCAAGATACGTATCATAATCAGCTTCAAAGTTACAGTGAGGACATTTTACAACAGTAATATCATCATCTAAAACTGCAACTCTTTCACATTCCGGGCATTTTGCATCCATAGAATACTTTCTCAATGAAGATATTTAATCATAATTATTGAGACATAATCTTAAGCGGAATTAGTTTAGTCTGGTATGACGTCAGCTTCCCAAGCTGAAGGTCGCGGGTTCAAATCCCGCATTCCGCATTAAATCTCTCTAATCGCTTGTTCTATAATTCCTCTATCAGGTGCTTTTGGGAAATATTTCAAATATGATTTAAGATCTTCTTTAGCATCTGAATTTTTATTTTGTTTTTCTCTAAGGTAAGCACGATTTTTATATATTTTAGCAGATCGTTTTGGATTAATTTCAATAGCTTTACTGTAAGAATTTTCTGCTTTTTCAAATTGATTTGTTTTTAAATAAAAATTACCTAATCCATTAAATGTCAAATATGATCTATTATTAATTTGCAAACTTTTTTCATAAAATGAAACACATTCAAGTGAATTTTGTTGATTCAACATTGTACCATACAAATGTAAAGCAGTTGAATTATTTGAATCAAATTCTATAGCCTCTTTTAATGATTGAAGTGCTTCAGTAGAATTTTTTAAAATATTTAGTTTTTCAGAATTAAAACATAGTCGATTAGATTTATCTTGAGAATTATTTTCAAGTGCAATATTAGATAATGTATCTGATGGTGCTATGATAATCAATAATCTTCCTTCTTCAGACCATTCCCTATCAAAAATATCTTGTGGAATTGCGCCTTCTTGTTGTTCACCTTCTTGATTACCTTTTTGAATATAATGAAGAATTGTTTTTTCTTCTTCACTGTAACCAGTAATTACTGAAGCGTGTTGCGTAATTTCAGGAATACCTGGAAGAATTACAATTGGAGGAATACCAAAATCAATAATTTTTTTTAATTCAGTTAAAGAAGAATGAATTATTTTACATGATAAGCCATGTCTTTCAGCAAGCTCTATTCCCTCAATTAGAATACTTCCATCAAATCCAGAATATTTCTTAGCGGATTCAATAGCTTCAGCCATAGGTAATTCGATATTCCAATATCTAGATACAACGTTAATTGGTAATGGAAGACAAATATTTTCTTCCTCAATAAGAGGTAAAAGTAATTGATGATCTTCATGTTCCATAAAATTAAGAAATTTTGAGAGTTATTAATATCAATCATAGAGAACAAAAATTTTCTATTAGATCATTACCATCAAGACTCATTTCAGGATGAAATTGGGTTCCAAAAATTAGTTTTTCCTTATGTTGAATGATTTCATATTTGCAATTATTTGATTTACCAATTGGGAGTAACATATTAGGTAATTTAGAAATTTCATATCTATGACTTTCAAATACATTTAATGAATTATTTACAATCAAATTATCTTGGAAAATTTCAATTTTTTCATTACCTTTTTGAAAAGATTCTATTTTTTTAATTGTGCCTCCCAATGTAAGTGCCAATATTTCTGCACCATAACAAATTCCAAGTAATTTTTTATTATTTTTAATTGAAAAATTAATAATTTTAGAATTTATTTCATTTATTTTTTTATCATTTTTTCTTCTTCCAGATAAAATAATGAATTCATATTTTTTTAACGAGTTTAATTCTAAAAGATAAGGAGTATATTTTTCAAAGAAAATTTTTTTTTTATTTAGAAAATCAGTTAACTGTTTTGTATAGATAGAACCGTTATCAACAACAAGAAGCAATTAGTTGCCTACCTCAATGGATACGTAATGTATCTCAGGTAATCCGTCTTTTACATATATAGTTCCAATATTGAGATGTGCATCCTCTTCCCACATGAATACTCTATCACTACGTGGTTTTACAAAGTCATCAATGAAGTCAGATAAGAATTTCTCTGTATCAACAAGATCATCTTCAGTAAAGAAGAATAATTCTCCTTCATTAAATGATAATGGAATTTGAATTGATGTAGGTTCAGAAATTACAATCTGATTCTTTTCAAATATAGATTTTATAATATCAATTCTATCACTTTTAATTAATTCAATATAACTATCATCAGCAATAGTTGTGGTTGATGTTACACCAGATACCTTTTTCAAATATTGTTCAAATGCTTCTTCTTGAGTAGCACCTAATCCAACAAAGTATTCTCCATTAAACGCTGCACCTACTGCTGCAATAGTTCCTAATTGAGCAACTACACCACCAGCACCAGCAGTATAAACTGGAATAAAGTATACATCATGATCACCTACACGATACAAAATGTTATCACCAATTCTTGGATTTCTTAATAGTGTCTTTAATTGAGCAAAGTCAGGATCTCTATCTAATGCTTCTCTTACTGCAGTAGGTCCAATTAATTTAGTTGAAGAATCTAACGGAACTTCATAAAATTGTAAATCACCTAAGTTATCAAGATCGTTTTCAACTATCATATATCCAGCAAGATTTCTTCCTTGTGATCCTTTTAATTCCAATGAAAGTAATCCTAAGAATTCAATTTGTTCAAATCCAGGTGGTTTTGCTTCAACATAATAAGTATCAAGACCACGAGGAATTTCATAGAATTCATTTGCTTGAATAAATGTTTCAGCATTAGTTACATGGTAGATATTATACATCTCTGTTTTCCAATTAAATAATTCAGCTGGATATCTAATTTGCTCGTCTAACCAAGATGGTATTGGTACAAATCGTTCAGAGTATTGACTAACAAACATTTCAGTAAAGAAATCATCACCAGTTTTCAATAATTGGATATCACCATTATACGAATCAACAAGAGCAAATCCTACCAAACGTAAGTAAGGATTACCAACAGACCAAGGAACGTCACGTGTATCAAATCCAATAATTAATGGGACCAACCAATACGAATTTTCTCCATCAGTTACAGGTATTGAATCCAATTCTTTTCCAAATAAATCATACAAGAAATATGGGTATAATGTTTCCATTCTGTCATGCACATCCTTGTATCTCATTATATGGACTGATTCACCTGGAAATGAAAGTACGAAATTTGGTTCAAATATCCAACTTAATGGTGGTGCAACATCAAGGCCACCCATACCAGAATAAAATACCCCTCCAAGTTCAGCACTGGTTTCATCCCTTGAATTTGGATAAGCAGACCAAGTTTGTTCAAATAATCCACCCTCACCATAGTAAATTTCTCTTTGTTTGAAAAATTTCCCACTATCAACTATTTGACCATCTGTTGCTTCTAGAGTCAAAAATCCATTTGGAACATGTGTATAAACAAGATGTTCATTGTACCATCGGTTATCAAGACTAACAGATGATGGTAAAATTGGTTTCATTGATGCAGTCCAATACAAAGTATTGTTAAATCTTAGAATATCATTATCTTCAAAATCAACATATGGAATTAATCCTATCTCAGGCTTTAATTTAGCAAATGCAGCTTCCCAATCCCAAACTCGAATAACATCAAGAACATCACTATTTTGTGTTACATAATTTTTAATATTATTTGCAGAAACAGATGTTAATTGTACATCATGAATATTTTCTTGAACATTATCTAATTCTCCAAGATATCTATTAACTCCAATTTGTTGAGCTGTGTATGGACCTAAAAATTCAATTTTCTTTGCATCAGCAATACTATTGTTTACTGCTACTACACCACCAACCAAAAGTGCAATAGCAAGAATTGTTACAACGCGTATTATGACATCACGTTTAAACATGTGAGTTAAAACACGTGCTCTAATTCTATCAACTATTGAAAATCCAATTAGAGCAAAACCAATTACAAGTGTACCGCCAATAACATATCTTGTATTATAATCAATTTGATCGGTAAAGAAAAGATTAACAGCCACCCAAAGTATAGTAATTCCAAATATGCCTTCAATAGTTGAAACATAATTTAGATAACGAGGTTTTCCTTCTTTGGAATCTTGTAAATAAGAAGTAACAACATCAATTATTCTATGAATACCAACATACAAAACTAAACGTAAACCAATTGCTGCAAGCATTGGTGGAATTAGTATTACTAGTGCAGGAATCATTGGCACTACTTGTTCAAATGCATAGTTTGGATTAGTGTCAGGAGTTACAAATGGTAAAGAGAATAAGTTTGGTAAGTGTTCAACACCCAAAGTATTTCCATCAATAAATGACATTGCTGCAAATCCAAACATAATATTTGCAAAGAATGCACCAAATAACAGAATCTTAGTTATTTGCCAAAGAATGAATTGTGGAGAAGTTAGTTTGTAATCTTTAAAACTTGGGATATCTGTTGAAGCAGATTGTTGAGGACCTTTAGCAATAAATCCAATTGCAGTATTAATCCCATACCAGAAAATTGAAGATCTGCTAACAATATTTACACGAATAAGGGCAATAGCAGATAGAATCAGAGTTGAAAGAAGTGTATAGAAAAGAGGTTTAGTGAACTGATCTCCAAATTCAGTAAAATTCATTGATAAAATAACTGCTTGATTCCCAATCATAGTAAAAATTACAACGCCTATAATGGCAATAATGGCTAATCTGATGAATTTACCAGCATCAGTAGGTGGAGTTTGCTTATCAGTAGAGGCGCTATACAAAATCACATTTAATCATGATTTACTAAATTAAAGCCTTACCAGCAGAATTAAGCAATTGTTGCTAGTTTTTTACAAATCATATACACTGCAGCGTATGTTGGAAGTGTTATTTTTTCATTAATGTATGGACCAAATTTTCTATTTTTTAGTTTAAATTCAATTGGACAATTAGCTAAAATTTCAACAGAGTCATCATTGAGAAAACATGCATCGTTGTATGGATCAAATTTTGTTAAATCAGTACAAAGAATTTTGGTAAGACCGCTTTTGCTGTTAATAGAACCAGGTAATCTAAAAATTCTATGAATATCCATAGTCACATTAGGATCAATTTTAACACCAATTTTGTCTGATATATCATCAAGTGTTTTTTGAAAAGAAGAATAACCATTAACAAGTAATTCTGAAATAATTTTTGAACGTTTTGATTTTGAACCAAAAACTTGTTTTGAAAATCTTCCATTCCAGCCTTTTTGATTAAAATCTGGAAAAAATGATCTGTTAGGTTTGAATTTTTTCATGCCAAATGTTTCAGGAATAGCACCATGAAACATAATATAATCAACAAGTTCTGATCTTTCTTTGGAGATTATTTTTTGAAATTGTGAATTAAAAACATAAACATGAAATCCCTCATTACCTGAAAAATAAACATGAATGTTTTCTTTATCAATTCCTAAATCATCCATTAAAATATTAGATAATTTATTTACTTCAATTTTTGATGCGTTAATACAATTTTTACAAGGTAAAGATTTTTTTTCTAATTTACTTGAATTACATTTTAAACATTGATTAACATCTTCTGAAATTTCATTACATTCATTACAAATAGATACAGTGTGATTTTTTCTACATGATAAATTAAGATCCTTTGCATCAATATCAAAAATCAAATCAGCCTCTTTCCAATCTTTTTCATTCATTGGAGAATTAGGGAATGAATAATATGCATTTGAACAATAAACATCAGATGGAACATTTTGCATAAATAATAGATGTAATTCTTTATCATCTTTAATTGAAATATGTCTAAACATTCCAGAATTGAATTTTTGATAACCAAATTCTCTCTCAGATGTACGTTCAGGAGTAGTAATAAGATCAAAATGATTAAAATAATATTTTTTAAATGAATCTTCTAAAAATTTAATATTAGTTTCATTCATTATTTTCTCTTTTTTCCAAATTGTAATGGATTAATGATGTTATCACATTCTTTTGTAATAAAACAAAGATCTTGTGTTTTTAATTTTTCACAGGAAGGACAAGCATATTTTGTTGCACTACCTGAAATTCCAGCAAGATGATTAAGTTGGTAAAGTGTAATTCTGGGATTATAATCAGGTGCATTTTTGAATAATGGCGCAATCTGCTGAATTGTTTGTCCTTTTGATAAAAGAAAAGTTGCAAGCATAAATCTTCCAGAGTGTGGTAGATTTTCACCCTTTTCAAGTACATCAATTGCATGTTTTATGCAAGGAGGATATTCTCCAGTAGTTATGGTATAAGTTGGTGTAAGTTTTTTAGAAATTGAAATTAATTCATTTACAATTACTTCAAGTCCAGGAATCATAGATGGTTTAGGGGCATTAATAATTTTTGAGCTAATATAATTTCCTAATTCTTTTCGGATTAATCTAACTGTTTTATCAGGAGTGAGAAAGACTTTTCCATTTTCAACATGTCTATTGATTAATTTCCATTCGCGTTCATGAAAAGTAACTGAATGTTTTAGATAATCAGATACGGGCATTACAAAAAAATCATTTTCTTTAATTATTTCAATATTAAATAAATCATAAATAATTCTAGTTGCTAAATCAATTTTTGATTTATTAGAAGCATTTCCCAAATCTTTTTCTAAATAATTTTCTGCTCTTCGAGCTTCAGCTAATGCAAATCTTTTGACGAGTGTAGACATACCAGTTAATTTTATGAGAACTATAGCTAAAAGAAATGAAAATACTTCTCTTTCAAGAACATGATCTTTTGATGCTTGACCATCAATTAAATCAGATTTATACACTTCACCTGCTGCTGCAACTTTAATTCTATGTAGTGCTTTTTCAACGGATAATTTTAAAACTGGATCTGTGCCAAATTGGACTAAAGAGAAGCCTTTATCTTTCAAATATTCGCCTGCATCAGCTAAAAAGGGATATTTGGCTTTTTCATCTTGTCCAAGAACTAACATAATAGTTATCTACATAATTTACATAAAAATCTGATTCCCAAGATTTGAACGCTGGTTTAAATTATGTTTTAAGAAATTATTAAGATATGCAGATTGGTTGTCACGTCTCAATAGCAGGATCAATTGATAAATCTATAGATAATGCTGTTGAAAGAGATTGTTCTGCCTTTCAAATATTTACAAGAAATCCAAGAGGATGGAATGTAAAAGATCTAACAAAAGAAAACATTACTGCTTTTAAATCTAAATTAAAATCAAGTAAAATTGATAGATTTGCAACTTGTGCACATATGCCATATTTACCAAATTTAGCTACACCAAAAAATGATGGATTTGAAAAATCAGTTAAGACATTAATTAATGAAGTAGAAAGATGTGCAGAGTTAGGAATACCATATTTAGTTACACATCTAGGTAGTCACTTGGGAACAGGTGAAGAAGCTGGAATCAAAAAACTCGTAGAAGGTTTAACAAAAGCTGGACAAACAAAAAATGATGTAATGATTCTATTAGAAAATACCGCAGGACAAAAAAATTCTGTTGGTTCTGATTTTAAACAACTTGGCGAAATTTTTAAACAATTAAAACCTGTGAAAAAATTTGGGGTTTGTCTTGATACATGTCATGCATTTGTTGCAGGATATGATTTAAGAACAGAAGATAAAGTTAAAGAAACTTTTAAAGAATTTGACAAACATGTTGGGATAGAGAATTTGAAAATTCTTCACCTAAATGATGCTAGAGGAGATATTGGATGTAATCTTGACAGACATTATCATTTAGGATTAGGTGGAATTGGAGAAGAAGGTATTACAGCTGTTGTAAAGTTTGCAAATAAGAAAAAAATCCCCATAATTTTAGAAACTCCAATTGATGATGATAGAGATGATTTTGAAAATATCAAAATAGCAAAAGGATATGCATAGAAATGTATTCAATTAATGAGGAAATAAAATAATGAATTATGAAGAAGTTATGAAATTAGCACTTGAACGAGGATTTTATTTTCCTAGTTGTGAAGTGTATTCAGATGCAAATGCTGGATTTTGGGAGTATGGACCATCAGGCGTTAGTTTAAAAAATAAATTTCTGGAATTATGGAGAAGAGAATTAATCAGAAGAGATGGAATGATGGAAATAGATGGTTCTCAGATTATGTCAAAATCAGTTTTTGAAGCATCAGGTCATTTAAGTAATTTTGCAGATCCAATAATAAAATGTACAAAATGTAATTCAACATATAGAGCAGATAGAACAATTGCAGAGATTGCAAATATTGAAATTCCTGAAAGTGCAGATTTGAATGAATTTGATAATGTAATTTTAGAAAATAAAATAAAATGCCCAAAGTGTAAAGGGGATTTTGGTACAACAAAAAAATTCAATATGATGTTTAAAGTTGGTATTGGTCCTCAACAAGAAGAAGCATATCTTAGACCAGAAACATGTCAATCAATATTTGTTGATTTTCCCAGACTTTTCAAGACTATGAGAGGAAAACTTCCATTAGGAATAGCTCAAGTTGGAAAAAGTTTTAGAAATGAGATTGCGCCAAGACAAAGTTTACTTCGTCTTAGAGAATTTTATCAAGCAGAGATTGAAGTATTTTGTAATCCTGGAAGATTAAATGATGTTGAAAAGTTTACCGAAATTGAAAATACCATAATTAGAGTACAAACAGATTCTGAACCAATTTCTATGACATGTAAAGAAGCACTAGAAACAGGAACTGTTCCAAATAAACTCGTAGCATATTATTTAGGAATTTTGACAGAATTTTATGAAAAAACAGGAATTGATATTTCAAAAAGTAGATTTAGGAAGTTGGGTGATAAGGAAAAAGCATTCTATGCAGAAGTTGCATTTGATTTCGAAGTAGAAACTACAATCGGTTGGCTTGAGCTTGTAGCATGTAATTATAGAGCAGATTATGATTTATCTAGTCATGCAAAAATGAGTAAAGAAAAATTTGAAGTGATGGATAATGATGAAAAAGTTTTACCACATGTTTTTGAAATTTCAATGGGAATTGATAGAAGTCTATATACAATTTTAGAACATTCATTAAAAAATGATCAAGAACATGAAAGAATGGTTTTATCTTTAAAACCATATTTATCACCAGTTCATGTTGGAATTTTATCACTAGTTAAAAAAGATGGATTAAAAGAAAAAACAGATGAAATTTTTCTTAATATTAAAAAAAAATGTGATGCATTTTTGGATCATTCAGGTGCAATTGGTAGAAGGTATAGAAGATTAGATGAAATTGGATCTCCATTTGCAATAACAGTAGATCATCAAACATTAGAAGACAATACAGTAACGATTAGAAAAAGAGATTCCATGGAACAAAGTAGAATAAATATTTCTGAAATTGATTCTATTTTATTAAAATTTATTGCGTTTCCTTAAGTATAATTTTAGTTTGATTATTTTTTTAAAATTAAATAAAAATAACAACTATCGTCTAATCTAAACTAGCTACTCAAAGGAAGAAGTAGAAGAGGTTTGTGACGAAAGTCCAGTTGAAGATGGTACAGATGGAAATTTATCTCCTATCTGTTGCTCAGCTACTGCAGATGCTTCTTGAAGAATCTTTTCTGTTTCTTCATTTGAAACATCAGACTCCATATTGAATGAGTCTCCTGCAAGTGAATCCATCATAAGTCCATTAAGTGTCTGGGTCATACTATTCAATTCTGAATCAGCTTCTGGCATGAATCTTCCAAGTGATGACTTCAATCCCTTCATTGTAGACATCGCAGGTCCAATTGCTACCATAGCATCACCAAGATCATGAATAGTTGTCAGTCTTAGTTGAACTTGTTCTAATGACATTCTTGCATTGCCGAGCATCTTTGTAACTTTACGAATTTCAGCTAATTCGTTAGACAAAACTTTACTTGTGCTAGTATCATGTTGTTGCATTGCAGTCACGACTCTTTGAAAGAGTTGCGCATCTCTTTCGTGCAGTTTTGTTAACATAGAGTCCATTTTAGATATTTGGACTTGTAGTTTGTTTACTGCAGTTTGAATACGTGGTTTTAATGCACCTTGAGGCTTTACTGCATCTCGTAGTTTGCCAGTTACACTTTGGGTCTCTTGTCGAGCCCATGTACTGTCGAAGTTTGGCATGATAATGAATTCAGAAATTTAGTCTTAATCAACAGTGTAAATTTAGATCAGCTTTTGACTAAATTTAGCTAACAAACTATTATGGATGATAGATGAATTTGATTTAGTGGCAAAAATTGTTGTTTTTGATTCAGGATTAGGCTCACTTTCAATAATTAAGGAAATTCAAAAAATTGTTAAAACAGATATCATTTATTTTGCTGATCAAAAAAATTATCCATATGGAATAAAATCACAAGCTCAATTAACTACAATAATTAAAAAAACAATTAATCTATTAGAAGAGAAATTTATGCCGGACATTATTGTTGTTGCATCAAATACACCAAGTCTAATGATGAATTTATCAACAGAGAAAATTATAGATGTTAAACCTCCTTTAAAATTAGCACAAAAAAAATCAAAGTCAAAAAAAATTGGAATTCTAGCAACAAAATCTGCAATAAACAGTAAAGGACTTACAAATTATATCAAAGAAAATAATATTTCAAAATCTTATAAAATTTTTAAAATAAATGGATCGAATCTTGTAGATTTAGTAGAATCGGGAAAATTTCTCAAGAATAAAAAATATTGTCAAAAAATTATTAAAAAAAGTTTAGAACAAATTATAACTTTAGAAAAAATTGATACAATTACATTATCTAGTACTCATTTATTATTTTTAAAACCATTATTAAAAAAAGAATTTCCACAAATACAATTTATTGATCCAGGAAGTATTGTTGCAAAAAATATTTTTTTAAAAATTAAGAATAAGCAATCAAAAAGAAATTCATTAAAAATTTTTACTTCAGGTAATGTAAATGATTTTAAAAATAAATTAGATGAGATGGGTATTAAAAATAAAATAAAATTTTTATCTATTTGACTTTAGCTTTTCTAAAACCATGACTAAATGTTTTATCATATAATTTTGAATATTCATATGATTTTGGTTTTATTACATCACCAATTATAACAATAGCAGTCATTGTAATTTTTTCAGCTTTAACTTTATTTGTAATATCTGTAAGTGTTCCAAGAATTATTTTTTGATCCTTTCTACTTGCTCTATAAACTACTGCAACAGGTGTAGTTTTTTTGTATCCACCAGCAATTGCTTCTGTTGTAATTTTAGTTAATAGATGAACACTAAGATAAAAAATTAAGGTTGCTTGATGTTTTGCAAGTTCAGAAATTTGTTCTCTTTTAGGAACTTTAGTTCTAGATTCTGCCCTTGTAATTATCATTGTTTGTGTAACACCAGGTAGTGTTAATTGAGTGCCAAGTGCTGCAGCTGAAGCCAGAAATGATGTAACACCAGGCACAACTGTGGATTCTATTCCTTTTTTTTCTAGATTATCAATTTGTTCCCTAATTGCACCGTATATTGCAGGATCACCGTCATGTAGTCTAACAACAAGTTTGTCTTTTTTTGCATTTTTATATAATAAATCAAAAATTTCTTCTCTAACTAATTTAGCTGCATCGTAGATTTTCCCTTTTTTACATAATTTCAATATTGGATCAGGAATTAATGAACCAGAATAAACTACAACATCAGCTTTTTGAATTAATTTTTTAGCTTTCACTGTAATTAAATCAGGATCGCCAGGACCACAACCAACAAAAAATACGTTAGACACGTTTTACCACCAAAATGGAAAAGTATTTTGTAGTTAATGATTCATCATTTACTTCACCTAAAGTCATTGTTCTTATAATTTCATTTTCTGTTCCCAAATCTTGTCCAATTGCAAAAAGAGAATTATCAGGGAATCCAGATTCTTTTAGAACTTTAATCACTTGATCAAAATATCTACCATCTTTAAGAAATATCATTGATTCAGAATGCTTAGCAATTTCTTTAACACTAGATAGATCATAACAAGATGGAATGATTGCAACTTTTTCTGCACCTTCTGCAATACTAATACCAACTTTTGAAGCAAATGAAAATATGGATACAATTCCGGGAATTACACTAATATCCATATCAGGATATTTTTCTTTTAAATCTCTGTGCATGTAAATCCAAGTACTATAGAGATATGGATCCCCTACTGTAAGATATACGACATTCTTTCCTTTCAAAACAGTTTCAGCCATTATTTTAGCATTTTTTTTCCAAGATGCTTTTAGAATAT
>Ga0208391_1000229_pt1 | contig 31301 bp, 29 predicted proteins | sample Knorr_S23_td_Bot_FD_185612 | JGI IMG/M metagenome (GOLD analysis project Ga0208391, IMG submission 185612) | Marine microbial communities from Southern Atlantic Ocean transect - Knorr_S23_td_Bottom_ad_3770_LV_A (SPAdes) (version 2) | ecosystem: Environmental > Aquatic > Marine > Oceanic | place... | reverse complement strand
TGATGCGCGACACCGTTGGGGTGGACCAGATGGGCGGGTTGCGCCACATCGGCCGTACTGTTATCGGCGCTGTGTTCTTGTTGTACGCGATGGGCGCCGTGGTTATCTTTTTCCAGATCGACGCCCTCGATGGAATGGGAACCCTGCGGTCCATGTGGCATTCAACGTTCCTCTCAGTCTCCTCGTTCAACAACGCCGGATTCAACATCATCCCGGAAGTGCCGGGCGGAAGCAGCGTGGCCCGCTTCTTCTCGGACCCCGGCCTTTTGATAACGATGACTGTCTTGATGGTCCTTGGAGGCTTGGGTTGGGTCTTAGTGGTGGATGTGTCCCGGAAACGTCGAATATCCCGGTTCTCCCTGGAGACGAAGCTCGTGCTCGTGACCAGCATCCTACTGTGGGTATTGGGCGCGGGTGTCCTGTTCCTGGCCGAGTTCAATAACTCGGCAACGATGGGCAGCTTCGGTTGGGTGGACAAGGTCATGGGGGCCATCTTCAGTTCGGTCAGCGGCCGCACGGCCGGCTTCTCAATCATGGACTTTGGCGAGGTCAAGGATGTAACGAAATCCACGTTCGCAGGCCTGATGTTCATCGGCGGCGCGGCCGGTTCGGTGGCCGGCGGCATCAAGGTCGCCACATTCGCTGTCTTGATGGCGGCCGTGATCTCGTCACTGAAGGGCCGTCCCCACGCCGAGGCATTTGGCCGGGAGATTCACCAATCGCAACTACACCGAGCCCTTACCGTCGCGGTTCTCGGCTTCGCGTTCATAGTGGTGTCAGCGACGGTTTTGACGACTCTTGAACCGGACATTCCATTCCTGGACATCATCTTCGATACAGTATCGGCTTTCGGCACTACCGGCGCTTCGACCGGGATCATCGCTGAAACCGGAGTCGCCTCAAAGATCCTGTTCATGACGCTGATGTATGTGGGCCGGCTGGGCCCGGTGGCTTTGGCGCTGGCCTTGGCCACTGAAGACGATACCGAGGTGTACCGCTTTGCCCAAGAAAGCGTTAAAATAGGCTGATAGGCTTACCAGGGGATAAAAACTGTGAAAAAACAAGTCTGTGTGATCGGTCTCGGCAGGTTCGGGTCCACCTTGGCCCAAGAGCTTTTTCAGAGCGGTCATGACGTTCTGGCCATCGACCTTGATGAAGCGAAGGTCCAAGAACAGCTGGACCGGTCCACCTACGCCGTGCGTGCCGACGCCACCAATGAGTCCATCCTGAAAGAACTGGGCGTCGCCGATTACGACGTCTGCGTGGTGTCCTTGGGCAGCGAAAACATCCAATCCAGCATCCTAGTCTCCGTGCTGCTGAAGAGCATGGGAATCCCTTTCATCATTGCCCGCGCCGCCAATGAACTGCACGGTTCCACCCTGGAACGGATTGGCGTGGACCGCGTGGTCTACCCCGAGGCGGAAAGCGCCCGGCGCACCGCCCACGTTGGCTTCGATACCGGAGTCATCGATTACATGCCCATCGTGCCCGACTTTGGCATCAGCAAGCTAAGGCCGCCTGAAGAGATGCTGGGTCACACATTGGAGGAGGCAGGACTGGCCGGAACAGCGGACCGCCACGGGATATCCGTACTGGCCATTCGCCGGGGGCGGACATCCTTCCTCCACCCGGCCAAGGATGAAGAGATCAAGGCCGGCGACGTTCTGATCGTGGCGGCGACCAACGAAAATCTAGGCAAGATTTCAGAGATCGCCAAGCATCTCGAACCGGCTTCAAACGAGCGTCATTCCCACCGTAACGGCGCCTGATTCCGATACAGACAATCCACTTGATCCCAAGAATCATCTATCTACCCGCGTTGGCGGCTTGACCTGATCGGCCACTTTGCCCAAACTAAAATCCGTCTGAATGTAATGCGTCTGGAACCACCATATCCAGACCACAACCAACGGCCGAAAAACAGGCTCTGCAATCCGTTTTTCAACGCCGTCCTAGATTCGTAAAAATCTTATTGTATTGGGTGACCACTGCTCGTATAATCTGCCATTGATTATTGGCTGCGAACTGGGTAAAACCCCCGTGGTCGAGCCTATGTCACCCGATTCAGGACGGTGCCCGGCTATGCGATTGGACGCAAAACGGCTCTTGGTGCCAGTGAACGGCAAATCATACAGCGAACGCACATTCCGGCTGGCATGCCAGATGGCGCGGGAATCCAAAACTGAACTTCACGCGGTCTACGTGATCGAGGTCCCGTTGGAACTGTCTTTGGAATCTGAGATCGCCGAAGACATCAACAAGGGCGAGGAGATCCTGGCCCGCATCGAAGCCATCGCCTCCGAAGAGAAGTACAAAGGCCTCCAAGCCCGGTTCCTGCGGGCAAGGCAGGCCGGACCCGCCATAGTGCTGGAATCCGAAGACCGGTTCATGGACCTGCTGATCGTGGGCGTTCCTTACAACCGCCGGTTCGGGTCCTGCACTTTTGGCACCACGGCGTCTTATATCTTTCACAACGCCTCATGCCAGGTGATGTTCTGGCGGGAACAGGCCCCGTCCCCCATCTTCCCCAGGGATTAGACCATGCGAGTATTGATTTTCGGTTGTAACCGGCTCAGCACCAGCCTCGTGGGTGATCTCGCCGGGGAAGGCAAGGAGATCACGGTACTGGGCGGCGAACGGGACTGCCTGGAAAGCTTGGCCACCCTCCCCGGAGTCCGCGTTGTGCTTACCGCGGAACCCATGATGCAGGACTATCTCCAAGAGGGCGGCATCGACCATGCCGATGTTTTTCTGGCCATGTCCTCCGACGACCATCAAAACATCCTGGTTGCCCAGATCGCCAAGCACATATTCAATGTCCCTAAAGTGGTGTGCCATCTGGGCAACCCCCAACTACAGGTCATGTATGCAGCCCTGGGTCTGGAAGTGGTAGGCTATTCAATCGGCCTGCTGCAGGATGTCCGCCAGGCCATGAAGGAAAATCCTAAGAACTAGATGTACGTAGTGATCGCCTGATGTACGTAGTCATCGTTGGCTGCAGCGAGTCCGGCTACCATCTGTCCAAGGCGTTGATTGCCGGTGGACACGAGGTGGTCGTCGTAGAGAAGAACGCGGAGCGTTATCACCTCCTGAATGAGGAATTGGGCAGCGTGGCCTTGCTGGGCGACGGCACGGACGAGGCCACCCTGAAGCGCGCCGGCATCGCCCGGGCCGATGTGGTCGTGAGTCTGACTGGGGCGGACGCCACCAACCTGGTCATCTCGCAGATGACCAGGCATATCTTCCAAGTCCCTCGGACCATGGCCCTGATCAAAGACCCTAAGAACGAGCCCATCTTCCATGAGATTGGCGTCGACGTGGTGGTGAACTCCACCCATCTGGTGCTGGCCAGCCTGGAGGAAGGGGTCCCGGGAAGACCGTTGGTGCACCTCATGAACCTACGCGTACCAGGCATGGAATTAGTCAGCGTTTCCATACCTGAAGACGCCAACATCATCGGCAAACCGCTCAATGAGATCGAGCTTCCCCCGAACAGTTTCATAACCCTGATGGTCAAGAAAAGCGGGGCCACCCTACCCACCGGCCGGTCAGTGGTGGAACCCTCAGATGAACTGGTGGCGGTCGTGCCAGAGGGCGAAGAGCAGATACTCTACGACATCCTGACGGGAGTGTAGCCATGGCCCGCACCTTGGGCTTCCTGGGCCCGTCCGGCACCTACACTGAAGAAGCCTGTATCCTTTACGACTCGTCAGCCGAGCTACGCCCCTACCCGACGATCACCGGTGTCGGCAAAGCGGTCGTTTCCGGGGAATTGGAAGAAGGGATTGTCCCCATCGAAAACAGCCTGGAAGGCTCGGTTACTTTTACGCTGGACCTGTTGATCAGCCAGCCTAGTTTGTTCATCAAGGGCGAAGTAGTCGTTCCCATAGAGCATTACCTGATGGCCAAACCAGGGACTGTGCCGTCCAAGATCAAGGTGATCTACTCGCACCCACAGGCATTGGCCCAGTGCCGGACGTATCTCGAGGAGAACTACCCCCAGGCCCAACAGATGGCTTCCCTCAGCACTGCATCGGCGGTATCGGACTCGTTTGCCAGTACCGTTCCGGCAGCGGCCATCGCGCCGCGCCGTGCGTCGGAATTGAACGAGGTGGACGTACTGGACCAGGGCATTCAAGACGTCGCGTCCAACGTAACCAGGTTCGCTGTGTTGGGGCTGTCGGACCACGCGCCCACCGGAAAGGACAAGACGTCCATGGCATTTACGTTTGAGGACGACGAGCCAGGACTGCTCTACAGGGTTTTGAGAGAATTCGAGAAACGTAATATCAATCTCTTCAAGATTGAATCACGGCCCACCAAGCAATATCTGGGTGAGTACATCTTCCTGATGGATTGCGGAGGACACCGGGAGGAATCTCCCATGAAAGAGGCGCTGGCGGCGTTGTCCGAACCGATCAGTATGCTGCGAGTCCTTGGCTCTTATCCCCGGTGGAGTCCAAAGCCTTAAAGCGGCCTTTTGGTAATTTGAAAACTTGCCGGAAAAAACGTCGGCCCTCCTCCAGCGGCATTGCTAAGAAACCCAAACACCACACACAACACTTCTTAGCTGGTCAACCGATTGGAGAAGGGCCGACCGGGACAGGCCTTGTACGGTCGGTCCACCCGGTAAACGCCCCCCACGGTGGTCCTGACACTTAAGGCACGAGGCCCGTGCACCCGTCTTATTTAATGGCTTCTACTTCCTAAGCAGAGCCTCCAACATTCTCTGATTGTTGAACGATTGATAATCGTTATTTAAGAATGTTTTTATACTTTAACCAAAATTGGCCTTTATGTCAAATCAGGCCCAATCACGGTGGGAATCTGCCTGCTTAAAGCCTTGACAACCGCCCGCACCGGTCTGCGGCTCCCCTTTAAGGCCTCAGTTCCAACGGGCTTCGTAGATGGCGGTCCCCTGGTTCTCGAAAACTTTCCGGCCCAGGGTTTCGAACTTGTTCAAACCTTTGCCCGGGTAGGTAATCCGCTCCAGATCGCCCACCACCACGTACTTCACCTGGTACCGGCGCAACAGGTCCAGGGCCCTTTTTTCATTGGTGGTCTCGTACATCTCCCGGACATCCTGCGCCCGGTCCGTGATGGCGTAAGAATAGGCCGTGCGCTGCTGGATCTGATGCCACGGCCAGCCGATGACGGTGGGCAGTCCCGTGTAGTTGGCGAACCGGGCGCCCCACCGGTACTGACTCAGGTGCGCCTCCAAGATGACCGGAGATCCTTTCACATTGTCTTGGACCCATTCGATGGCTTCCTGGTCCCATTTCAGTTCAAACGGCTGCTCCTGCTCTTGGTGGACCGCCGCAGCCATGTATGCCGTGCCGTCCAGGGTCGATGGGCCGTCGGTGAACCGGTCGGAGACCCGCGCCCGGCTGCCCAGGGCCGTGTAGACCAGGCTGGAGCCAATCAGGACCGCCAGCACGGCCATCCAGACGCCCGACCGCAGTCCGATATTCGGCCGCAGGAACCCAGAGGCCCCCAGGTGCCACAACATGTAGGCCGCGACTATGCTGAGCAGGACCCAAATCTCCAAGTAGTACTTGAAGAAGGTATTCATCCTGCCGATGTCTCCTTCCACCCGGACCAGGTCCACTCCGATGCCGATGAACAGCGCTAGACTCAACAGGAACAAGGGGACCACTTCGTAGGCGCGTTCTTCATTCTTAGAAGCGAAGATGTTCCAGGCGACGATCCCCACTAAGGCCAGGAACACCATCAGCAAAGTCACATTCCAGAACCCGGCGGCGGCAAAGAAGACTGCGGCCAGACCCACGGCCGCAACACAGACCCTCATCCAGGCGATCCCTTGCACGGTTACCTGATAGTCGCGGTCGCCGAAGCTCCAGACCAGTTCTTTCAGCGTGCTGCGGGCCTGATAGAGCAGGAACGAAGCTATCACGAATAAGAAGAGTCCGTGGATGCCAAGGAACCGGTCAACCGGGGTCCGCCACTTGGACACATCCAGACCGCTGTTGAACGTCTCGTAGGCCTGATGGAAGGGCAGGAACGCCAGGATGCTTACAGCCACGATTTCCACCGCCAACACACCCAGCAAAGCGAATTTCTCGGTCTGGGACCCGTTGGTGAAATAAACCGCCAACGAGAGCAGACCCAGCGTGAGGATCAGATAGGACGGGAAGTCCCAGCTATTCACCACCCAAAGCGACCCCAGGCCCAAACCCAAGGCAACCGCCGATACGACGGTCCAAACCCAGCCGCCGTCTCTCAACCCGATCACCAGATTCAGGCCCAGCCCGATCACCAGCAGGGTGAATGGGATCACCATCATGTGGGCGTGGAGGTCGGCGAACAAGAAGGTGAAGAAGGGGAACTCGGTGATGTGGAAAGATACGTCTGAGATTCCCGGGATCCTATCGGGCACCCAGAAAGCGATGGGGTTGGGGTCGAAATTCTCCATGCTGGGCAACATACGGCTGCTGCGCCAGAAATCGAAGGCCGGGAATGGGGTGCTGTCGACCACTTTGTACCAGGTGTTCTGGACGATCTGGACCATGCCGTCGAGATTACCGACCACCGCGGTGAACAGGCCCGCGGTCACCCCCGCGCCAACGGGATTCCAGACCCATTTCCTCCATTGCGTGGGCTCATCGCCGAACCTCATGGGCGAAAGAACACCGACACCCGGTACCAAGATTTCCCGCCCAGCCGCCCGCCGTTGCCGGACTCCCTCAGCCAGGTTGTAGACCAACGTGTAGGCCCCGGTGATCGTCAGGGCGAAGAACATTGGCACGGCCAGATTGAAAGCCGTGGTGGGCAGGATGCCGGTGACGCGGATGATGCCGGAGATCACGAAGTAGCCCCAGTAGTAGTAGTTCAGGAGGCCGCCGGCGAACCAGGGGTCGAATGGCGGCAGGGTGGTCGAGCGGACCACCGCGGTCAGATAGGCCAGCTCCATGGGTTTCTCGCCGCCCCGGAACGGGTGCCAAAGGTCAGGATTGGCATAGCGCAGCAAGACGAATCCGAGGAACGCCACCAAGAAAAGTGCCTCACCGAAGAGCAACAACCGCCAATGCTCCGTGAGAAATTCCTTTATCTCTCTCCATTTAAAAGCCAGGGTAGCCGCCGATAATCCGGCCACGACCAGGATTCCCAGATAGACCGCCGACCGCGAGAAGTCCATCAGCCCCAACGACACCGTGATCCAAGTTATGTAACTCACCGCCAACAGCCCAAAGATGCGGGCTAAGATGATCCCACGGTCTGGGAGCGGACGGAAGATGAACATGGTGAACGGCAAGGCCACGAGGTAGACCAACTCAACCACCAGCAGCCAAGCAAGCACCGGCACATCGTTGGTCCAACTATCCCGGTCCACGATGTCGGAGAACGTCCCGCCTTCCTGCTGGGAGACCAGGTCCTCCGGAGAGAGCAATAGACCAACAGAACGGTCTTCGGACACCGGTTGGCTCGCTTGCAGTCCGATACGGATGACGCCCTCCGTCAGGTGCGCCGTATTCTTGAATAGAAGCAAGCGCGGGTGGTCGTAGCCGACGGCATTGTCGTCGGCGTAGCCCAGGTCCAAGCTGATGGACGGGCTATCTCCGGGATTCAGCGGTGTTGGCTGTTCTAGGCCGGCTCGGCCGATGGCGTCGTTGCGGAAGGCCACTCCCAAAAGTTCGGGGTAATTGGTGAACTCCCGGTCCAGCTCGTATCCCAGCCGGCCACTGAACAGGCCCTGGTAATACTGGTTGCTTAACGGGAAGCGCTCCGGGTCGCGGGCGGCGCTGGTATAGGGGCGGTTGCTGTAGAAGACCACGTATTCCGACGAGGCAAGTTTGCCGGCCAGTATGTTCATCTTCTCTGGGGTGTCGGCGTCATAGACCGGGAACTGCCAGACGTTATACGAGTACAGGTTTGGCACGAACTCGTCCCAGTGGTTATCGCTGACGATGGCCGTGCCTCGGGGCACATTCTCGTTGATCCACTCCGACGCCGTGACCGCCGGATGGTCCTCGGCGTAGACCTTCTGAAACGCCAGAGCGTAGAAACCGGTCGCGGCCACCACGAACACGGCCATGGCGATGGCGAATCCGGGCAAGAAGCGCGCCGGGTCGAACCGCTGGTATACCAGGTGAACCTGCAGCGGACGGTAGGCGGAGACCATCCACAGCAGCATCCGAGAACCCATGATGATCATGATGGGCATCAGTGGGAAGACGTACCGCAGGAAGTGGACCTCGAAGGTCTCCAAGAAGATGAATCCGGGCACAACCCAGGCAAGCAGGAACAGGTCGGCCCGGCGGGTCGTCTTGCTGAAAGCGGCCACCGCCGCGGTGAACGGGATGGATGCCCAGGCGACGATCCCCAACGGGATGCCCAATCCCCAGACCGATGACTGCTGGATCTGGTAGAAGAACGCCGGGGTGTCAACGTATTGGATGGTGAAGGGCCAGAGTCCGGCGTTCCGGGCCATACGCGTCTGCGCGCCCAGGTCTCCCAGGAACGCTGCGATGTCTAGGATGGCGTACGGGGCCGAAATGATGAACACCCCCGCCGCGATCACTCCCGCCAATAAGGCGTGACTAAAGATGCGTTGCACCAGCTCCGGGGTGATCTCAGACCAACGTCCGTCGACCTCGTCCAAGACGCGGTACCAATAGACCAGGAACAACGGCGCCAAGATCGGCAGCAGGCTGATCTTGGGCGCGATGGCCAGGCCAAGCAACAGCCCCAAGATTGCCGAGTCCCGTAATCGTTTCCGCTCCAACATTCGCCACATGGCCCAGAAACTGGCCAGGGTGAAAAGCACGGAGAAGGTCTCGGGACGGAAGAAATGGCTGTTCTGGATGTGGATCACCGCCAGCGCAGTGAATCCGGCGGCCAGCAGGCCCACTCCATTGCCATAGAACTTCCGGCCCAACAGGAAAACCATGAACACGGTCCCAACATCGGCCAATGCGGAAAGCGGCCGGCCAACATACCGCATATCCAAGGCGCTGATGTCGGTGAACAACTCGACGATAGAGCGGAAGAAGACCATGACGTAGATCAGGATGCTGCCCAGGGGGAACCAATGTGGATTCAGGGGGCTGCGGTCCTTATCGAAAAGCGTGCCGATGCCCGGCAGACCCGGCTGAGCATCGGGTTCCCCTCTAAGGTAGCCGCAGTCGTTTGCGCCGGGCGAGTCCGTAAGCAGCTCGTACATGCACCCCGAGCGCATGTAGATGTCCCGCTCGTCCGGATGGAAGGCAAAGCCTTGGTCCCAGTTGATGCCATTCAGCCGCAGCGCGAGGGCGACGACCAAGATGACCAGCAACACATAGAAAACCCAGGTGACGCGTCCGCCGAAAGTCAGAAAATGATCGGACCTAAAGGACAAAGCCAGTCCTCAACGCCATTGTCTAATATGGGATGTCCCCTTGAGTGTGCCTAGACCATTATATTGGTGCGCCTGGTTTCTTCGCGTATAAAGAAGTCCCCCGTCCCCAAGAGAATGGGGGACGGGGGACTTCTTAAACTTCCGGTAGAGCTTTCAAAAGCCCCGTCTGGGTTTACGGATGGATTCTCAGCTTAGATGCCTTTCTCGGCCATCATCGCAGCCAGGTCGGCGGTGCGGCAGGAGTAGCCCCACTCGTTGTCGTACCAGCCCATGACCTTGACCATCCTCTTCTCCATGACCATGGTGGACAATCCGTCAATGATGCAGCTATGGGGGTTGCCCTTGTAGTCGGAACTGACTAAAGGCTCGTCGTTGAATTCCAGAATGCCCTTCATCCGGCCTTCGGATGCCTTGATGTAGGCCTCGTTGATCTCCTCGATGGTTACATCCTTGGAAACCATGGCGGTGAAGTCGGTGATGGAGCCGGTGGCCGTGGGCACGCGGAATGCCACGCCGTTCAGCTTGCCGTTAAGTTCCGGCAGGACCAAGCCCACCGCCCGGGCCGCGCCGGTGCTGGTGGGGATGATATTCTCCGCGGCTGCCCTGGCGCGCCGCAGGTCGCCGTGGCGCTGGTCCAAGATAGCCTGGTCGTTGGTGTAAGAGTGGATGGTCGACATCAAGCCGTACTCGATGCCGAAGCTGTCGTTGAGGACCTTGACCATGGTGGCGAAGCAGTTGGTGGTGCAGGAGGCATTGGAGATGATGTTGTGCTTGTCTTTGTCGTACATCTCATCGTTGACGCCCAACACCAGCGTGAGGTCTTCGCCCTTGGCCGGAGCGGAGATGATAACCTTGCTGGCGCCGCCCTTCATGTGGCCGGCGGCTTTGTCGGCGTCGGTGAAGATTCCGGTCGACTCGATGACCAGGTCCACGCCCATCTCGGACCATGGAATCTGGGCCGGGTCTCGTTCCGAGAAGACCTTGATGCTGCGCCCGTCCACGACCAGGTCGCCGTTGTTGGCTTCGACCTTGCCGGGGTAGCGGCCGTAGCTCGTGTCGTATTTCAGCAGATGAGCATTGGTCTCGGCGTCGGTCAGATCGTTGACGGCAGCCACCTCAACCTTCCCGGCGTTGCGGCCCTCATTGGCCCGCAGCACCAATCTCCCTATCCTGCCAAAACCGTTTATCCCGATCCTAGTAACCATGCTCCACCTCCGGTTTTTTAACTATTCTTCGCGACGCGGCCCATATATTCGCGAGTAGCGGCATGGGAAATCATCGCAACGTTATGTCGATAAGCCAGAATGCCGGGTACATGATACCCGCTGCCAGAGCGCTTGGAAAGAGAAATTTACCCCTATTGAGGGATATACATCGGATTGCGAGGCGATGGGCTAAGACCGGCCCAGATAGTCGAAAGCCGATTCTCCCGCGTAACGGGCCTGATCGCCCAATTCGGACTCGATGCGCAGCAGCCGGTTGTATTTGGCCACGCGCTCCGACCGGGCCGGGGCGCCGGTCTTGATCTGACGCACGTCCCAGCCGACCGCCAGGTCGGCGATCGTGGTGTCTTCGGTCTCGCCGGAACGGTGGCTCATGACCGCGCCCCACCCTGCGCCACGCGCCATCTGGAGTGCTGCCAGAGTCTCTGAGAGGGAGCCAATCTGGTTCGGTTTGAGGAGCACCGCATTACTGGACTTCTCGTCGATGCTCCTCTTGATACGGGTGATGTTGGTGACCAGGAGGTCGTCGCCCAAGATCTGGGTTGAGTCGCCGAGCACTCCGTGCAAGCTGGTCCAACCGGCCCAATCGTCCTCGGAAAGTCCGTCTTCAATAGAGATTATCGGGTACTCAGCGGCCCATTCTTGATACAGCTTCACCATTTCAACAGGGGTCAGGCTCACGCCTTCGCGTTCCAAAACGTACAAACCGTCACTGAACAGCTCTGAGGCGGCCACATCTAGGGCGATATGTATATCCTTGCCGGGGGTGTAGCCCGCCTTCTCCACCGCCTTCAGCACCATCTCCAAAGCGTCCCGGTTGGAGGGCAGGCTGGGGGCGAACCCCCCTTCATCGCCAACGTTGGTGTTGTGGCCGTCCGCGCCCAATAGACTCTTCAGCGACTGGTAGATCTCCGCTCCGGCGCGGAGTGCATCGGAGAAACTGTTCACTCCCACCGGCATGACCATGAACTCCTGGATGTCAGCCGAGTTGGAAGCGTGTTTGCCGCCGTTCAGGATGTTGAACATGGGGACCGGCAGCGTGACCGGGTTGCCCGCGGCTAGGTAGTGCCAGAGCGAGCCGTTGGGGCTGCTCACACCGGCGGCGGCCTTTGCCACCGCCAAAGACACGGCCAATACGGCGTTGGCCCCCAGATTGCCCTTGTTGTCTGTGCCGTCAAGTTCGTTCAACCCGGCGTCGATCGCGGCCTGGTCCATGGGGGAGCGGCCGACGAGCCACGGGCCGATGATGTCGTTCACGTTGGCTACGGCTTTCAGGACGCCGTTTCCGTTGAAACGGGAGGTGTCGCGATCCCTAAGTTCCACGGCCTCGTGGCTGCCGGTGCTGGCCCCCGACGGGACGGCGGCATGGATAGCCAAGCCCGTTGAAAGAACGACCTCGGCTTCGACGGTGGGGTTGCCTCTGGAATCCAAGGTCTCGCGGCCCCGGACGGCGGTGATTGTCACGCCGTTGCTAGCGCTGCTCATAAAATCCTGTAGTTGAAAGTATCTGGTTGAGCCTGGGATCTAATGGTGGTGGTTGCTTGTGGCCACCGCGGCCAATGCTTTGTCCACGGCGTCAGAGGGATTCTCGGCTTGGATGATCGCTCCGGCGATGTCGGTGCCATCGCCGTTGGTGGTCAGCGGCCAGGTCTTCAGGCCGATCACAGGGATGCCGTCGCTGAGGGCGTGGCCGATCTCAGAAAGCGTCCCATAGGCCCCGCCGACGGCGATCACCGCCTCGCCAGTGTGGACCACGATAACGTTTCGGGAATAACCCATGCTGGTGACGATGGGGATGTCCACGTAGCTATTGGCTTCGGCCGCCGCCCGGCCCGGCAGGATGCCGATGGTCGTCCCGCCTTCGGACTTGGCGCCCCGGCAGACAGCTTCCATGATCCCGCTAAGTCCACCGCAGACCACCATGATGTCCCGGCGGGCCAGTTCACGGCCGACCTCTTCCGCCAGCTCCACATGTTCTCTGGTCGCTGGGTTACTGCTGCCGATCACTGAGATTATCATCTGTAATTAGCCTTAATTACCTAAGAATACGCCTGATAGGCGGGTTTCTGAGAGAGCGGTAATTATATCAGACCGCCCGGTTTCGCCCCAGGCGGTGGGTCCGCGATGCGCAGAGATCAACCCACAAGGGCGCGGCTGGCAGCCTCGATCGCCTCGATCAAGGGCCGGGGATAGACGCCCAACCAGATCATCGCTGCGGCGCCGGTCCCCAGCACGGTGATCAGCGACAGCGAAGGACGCCGTGTCAACGCGGGGTGCTCAGTCAACAAGTCGCCGCCGTCATCGCCAGCGGGAGTGGGCTCGATGTAAACCTGACGCAAGACCTGCAGGTAGTAATACAGCCCAATCAGGCTGCTGAAGATCGCCAGTCCGGCCAACCAGAGGAAACCCTCGGACGCCACCGCCGTAAACAGGTAGAACTTCATGGTGAACCCGGCGAAGATCGGCAGTCCCGCTAAAGAGAACAGCCCCATACCCAGACACGCCGCGAGGAACGGTTGGCTGTCGGCCAGCCCGCCGAGGTCGGCGATCATCTCCTTGCCCGTCATGTTGAAGAAGGAGATCAAGGCCGCGAAAACCACCATGTTGGTGATCGAGTAACCCACCAGGTAGAACATCACACCGTTGGACGCAAGGTCCGAGTTGGTGGAAAGCGCGGTTATCCCAGCCAGGATGAACCCGGCGTGCCCGATACTGGAATAGGCCAGAAGCCGTTTCAAGTTCTTTTGGGCCAGGGCCACCAGGTTGCCCACCAGCATGGTGACGGCGGCCAAAACGGCGAAGACCAATTGCCACTGCTCCCAGCGCTCGGCCGCGGGCACGAAGCCTTCCATAACCAACCGGAGTATCAGGGCGAATGCGGCAGCCTTGGAACCGATGGCTAAGTAAGCGGTCACGGGATAGGGCGCGCCTTCGTAAACGTCGGGCGCCCACATGTGGAATGGCACCGCGGACACCTTGAACATCAGCCCTACCAGGATCAGGCCAACGCCGACCCAAAGCGCCGGGGCCACCTCGGAGGCCGAAGCCAGTCCGATGGCGATATCCTCGAACTTGGTAACTCCCAAGGTGCTGTAGACCATGCTCACGCCGTAGAGGAGGATGGCCGAAGACACCGCGCCGACGATGATGTACTTCAGGGCGCTCTCATTGGACTTGGCACTGTCTTTGGCGTAGGCCGCCAAAACATAGAGGCTGAAGCTGAGCAGCTCCAAAGCGATGTAGGCCGTCAACAGCTCCCGGGACTGGGCCATGATGTTCATTCCCAGGATCGAGAACAGCAGCAGGCCATAGAACTCGCCCTGATGCTTGAGCCGGTGCTCCACGAAGTCCATGGAGCTGAGGATGATAAACACGCCCATCCCCAAGAAGAAGACCTTGAAGAAAAGAGCGAAGTCGTCCACCGCTAAGAGGCCGTCGTAGAGCGATTCTTGTTCGTCCCACAACATGACCAGGGACAGCACGATCAGGCCGATAAGGCCCGCGATCGAAAGCCACGCCAGTATTCCCTTCCGGCCCTCCGGCAGGAACAGGTCCACGGTGAACACCAAGAACGCCAAGCCCGCCAGCGCGAACTCAGGTGTCAGCAGTTCAATGTTGTCGGATAGACCGTTCACTGTCCGCTACACTCCCGGAATCGTCGAGACGCCAACGTTGATCACCCGCAGCAACGGGTCCGGCCAGACTCCGACAAAGATCAATATCCCAACGAATGCCCCGCCCACCGACATTTCGACAGGGCTGGCGTCGGGCAAGTCCGCCCAGCGTTCGTCCGCCTCACCCATGAAAGTACGGGCCAATAGACGCAATATATAGATCGCTGTCAGCGCCGCGCCGATGACGGCCAGGATGGCCAAAGGCAAGTAGGTACGAAACGCCCCAGTGAATACCAAGAACTCGGCGATGAACCCACTTAGTCCAGGCAGGCCCAAAGACGCCAGTCCGGCGATGGCGAAGAAGAAAGTGTTGGCCGGCATCCGGCTGGCCAGTCCGTTCAGCACGTTGATGTCCCGGGTGTGGGTGCGCTCGTAGATCGCCCCGACAAGAAGGAACATGAGGGCTGTCATGATGCCGTGGGAGAACATCTGCAAAACCGCGCCGGCCACGCCGACGTTATCGAGCGTGGCGATGCCCATCAGCACGTAACCCATATGACTGACGCTGGAATAGCCAATGATGTACTTCAGGTCGTTCTGAGACATGGCCGATATCGCGCCGTAGAGGACGTTTACCGTGCCCAATGTGATCAATACAGGCATCCAGTTGTCGGCGCCCTCCGGCAGCAGGAACATACCGACACGGATGATGCCGTATGCGCCCAGTTTCATCAGCACGCCCGCATGGAGCATGCTCACCGCGGTGGGCGCCGCCACATGTCCGTCGGGCGACCAGGTATGGAACGGCCAGAGGCCCGCCAGAACACCGAATCCCACCATGAACAACGGGAACACCCATGTCTGGAAATTGCTGTCGAACTCTCCGTCCCTGGCAAGTTGGGCCAAGCCATCGAGCGAGAACGTCGCGAATCCCTGGTCCGAAGCCTCCACGTATAGCGCCAGGATACCGATCCAGACCAATATGCTTCCGGCAACGAGGTAGATCAGAAGCTTCATGGCCCCGTATTCTTTGGTGCGCAGGAAGGTGCCGAAATCGGTGCTGCTGCCCCAGACCCCGATGAGCAGGTACATGGGCAGAACGGCGAGTTCGTAGAAGAAGAACAGGAAGAACAGGTCCCGGGCGACAAACACCCCGTAGACCCCGGCGGAAAGGGCGAACAGCAGCACGAAGAACTCACGTGTGCGGTACTTCACAGTCTGGGATACCAACACCCCGCCGAGCAATACGATGCCGTTCAGCAGCACCATGGGCGCCGAGATGCCGTCGATACCCAAGGACAGATTGATGTCCAACGGGCCCGGCAGCCATTCGTAAGTGTTGGAGAGTTGGAAACCACCTGGGTTGTAGTCGTAATTGACGAAGATGACCAGGGACAACGCGAGTGATATGGCCGCGATGAAGATGGCGAAATACCAGGTCTGTTCGCTTTCGTCGCCGGGCATGAACATCATGGCAACGGCGCCGAACAAGGGCACCACTATCAGCAACAGCAGGGCTACTTCATCGAACCCGTTCATTGCGTCCCGCCGATCGCCGGAAAGGCAAAAACGCCATTGATTTCTGAATTACACGAGAGAATGATCGTCTACACCACCCTCAACCAGACGAAGAGGCCCAGCCCCACGGAACCGATGGCCATCGCCAGCGTGTAGGTGTAAACGTGGCCGGTCACGTGCAGCCTGATCAGGATGCCGAACTTCCGTGTCGCATCAGCGGGTCCGTTAACGATGATGTCATTCACGATCGCGCGGTCGAAGTAGGCGATGAAACGGGATAAGACCAGCACCACCCGGTCGATGGTCCATTGGTAGACTTCATCGAAGTAATACTTGTTCTCCACGATCTTCAAGAACCCGGAATTGCGGGCCGTGACGCCTTCCAAGGAGAAGCTATTCCGGACGTAGATCATATACGCCGCGATGAATGCACCAACCGCCATGATGATCGATAGAGCGCCCAGCCAGACCTCGAAGTGGAACGATTCTCCGTGCCCGAAGAATATGAAGGTCCCGATGCCGCCGAAGCTGCCGGGCCAATTGAAGCTGATCAGACCGAATCCCAAGGCCAGAACACCCAGCAGAATCATCGGCAAGGTCATCAAGATGGGCGATTCGTGGGCGTGGCTGTTCTGATCTTTCAAGGGGCCGAAGAACACCAGGAACATGGCGCGGCCCATATATATCGCGCTGAGCAGGGCCGTAAACAGGGTCAAGACGATGAACGTGACGTTGCGGTTGTCGTTGACCGCCACCAAGATCTCGTCCTTGCTCCAGAACCCAGCCAGTATCGGAATGCCGCCCAGGGACAACGCGCCGATGGAAAAGACGATGGCGGTTACCGGCATGACCTTTCTCAAGCCGCCCATCTCGCCTGTCTCTTGGAACTCGGTGCTGTGGAGGACGCTGCCGGCTCCCAAGAACAAGAGCGCCTTGGAGAAGCCGTGGGCCATCAGGTGGAAGATGGCGGCGGTATAGCCGAAGGCGCCAAGGGACAGCATCATCAAACCCAGATGGCTGATGGTCGAGTAGGCCAATATCCGCTTCAGGTCGGTGGCCACCAGGGCTATGGTCGCGGCGCCAAGAGCAGTCACCAGTCCGACGATCGCGACCACGATCAATGGGTCAGCGTCGTAGGCTTCGAAGAGCGGGAATGTACGGGCAACCAAGAATACGCCGGCGATCACCATGGTCGCGGCATGTATCAGAGCGCTGACCGGGGTTGGGCCTTCCATGGCGTCGGGTAGCCAAACGTGGAATGGCACCTGGGCGGACTTGCCCATGGCGCCCAGGAACAGCAGAATGGCGGCGACTGTCGTCACTCCCTGGCTCATGGCGCCGGTGCGGACCGCCTCGAAGGCATCCAGCATGGAGAACGTGCCCACTTCCCGCCAGATGAGGAGGATGCCGATCAGCAGGCCAACGTCGCCGATCCGGGTGACGATAAAGGCCTTCTTGGCCGCTTCCCGGGCCGCCGGCCGCTCGTGCCAGAATCCAATCAGCAGGTAGGAGCAGATACCAACCAGTTCCCAAGCGACGTAGAGCATCAGGAAGTTGTCTGCTAGCACCAGGGTCAGCATGGCCGCGGCGAACAGGGAGTGGACTGCGAAGTACCAGCCGAAGCGCGGGTCGCCTTTCATATAGGCCAGGGAATAAACCTGAACCATCAGGGCTACGAAGGTCACCAGGCCCAGCATGGCGATGGTCAGCGGGTCGATCAGGATTCCCCAATGCAGGCTGACGCTGCCCACGGCGCCGGCCACCCCGGCATTGAACCAACTGCGTTCGTAGTCGCAGGTGAGCATGCCGGTGTTCTCACTGGTGAAGCAGCCGCTGGTGCCGGCATTGGCGCCCAGCCACGAATCGAGCACGAACCAGAAGACCGCGAAACCGCCGCCTATCGCCAGAATCGACAATATCGCGCCCTTACCCGGTAGGAATCTGCCGAATATCACAATCATCGGCGCGGCGGCGAAGCTGAATACCGGTATGAGCCAGGCCCACTCCATCAGCAAGCCGCCCGGCGGACAGTCATGTTTAGTTTGGTATCTACCATTTCATCAAGTTGATCTCATCGACGTTGACCGTCGATCTATTACGGTAAATTCGTAGGATTATCGCCAGGGCCAACCCAACCTCCGCCGCGGCCACGGTGATGATAAAGATAGCGATCAGTTGACCGTCGAAGTTGGCGAAATTCCCGGTGCCTTCCATATGGGAAGCGGCGGCGATCAGGTTGATGTTCACCGCGTTCAGCATCAGTTCGATGGACATCACGATGAGCACCGCGGACCGGCGGGCCATCACGCCGTATAAGCCGATGATGAACAGCGCCGCGCTCAATAGCTGGAAATAGACCAGATCGACCATCGACTAGCCCTGTTCCTCGCCGTCGTCGGAACGGGCGATGATAATCGCGCCGATCAATGCCACCAACAAAACCAGGGACGCGATCTCGAACGGGACTGCCCAAGTGGTGAATAGGGACTCGCCGATCCCGGTGAACGAGGCGTTCTGGGACTCGGTCCCTTCCACTCGGTTGATCAGGAATGACGGCGCAAGAACGCCAAGGAAAGCCAGAGAAGCCAGAGCGGCGAGGGGCCACTGCTTGTTGTCCGTGACGCGTGGGTAATCGGCGCTCCTGGTCAGCATGATGGCGAAGAGGAGCACGATGATGATCGCCCCGCCGTAGATCAGCACCTGCACAAGGGCCAAGAACTCGGCGAAGAGGACGAGGTAGACACCGGCGACGGCGACCAGGGAGACCAATAACGCCAATGCGGCGTGAACTACGTTGCGGGTGACCACCACGCCCAATGCCCCGCCGATAGTGAACACCGCCACCACTATGAAAACGAACCAAGCCATCTAGGCGGTACGCCTCCCGCTTGCCGTCGTTTTTTCGGCCATTAAACTCTCCCCCGTTCCGGCCCTTCCAAAATACGAGCCACCATATCGGCGGCTCCTTATATCACTTGATTGATCGCGCTAACCCGGGAGTATGCCGAGGACCTATCTCTTTCCGAACAGCCTCTTTAGGAATCCACCGCGCTTGTGCTCCAACTCCGGCAGGTTCTCCAAAGACCCAAGCAGAACGCAACTGGCGCAGGTGCAATCGGCCGGGTGCTTGGTTACCTTTTCAGCCGGCGCGCGTCCGCTCCCAAGCATGGATCCCAGTTTCTTCCGTGCGGGCTTGATCTTCTTCTTTTTTAAGAACCGGTCCGTGCAGTCCTGACAGGTGCAAGCCGCAGGGTGCCGCCCAGTGAGGTTCTGTAGTCTTTCGTCTTCTCGTCTCGGCATATCGTCTCAGGTCCCTAGTCGGACTCAGCAGTAGCCTCAACGGCCCCAGAATCTTCGCCCTTCTAGGCTTTGACCCGCTTCGTTGGCGGTATCCAATCGGTATCCTTCTGGAATTTTTGGCCAATCTCCAGCAACGCCGGCAGGTCCACTCGGTCGCCGTTGCGGGTAAAGGTGCTCATTTCGTGCTCGTGAGACATCACGATCGCGTCGAAGTTACACACCTCCACGCAGATGCCGCATAGTATACACCGGTTGAGATTGATCTCGAACGTATCGACGATCTTTCTACGGCTACTTTTCCCCTCTTCGTGGAGGGGGTTGTCCTTCATCACCGACGTCATGCATTGGGTGGGGCATTGGCGGATGCAGACCATGCAACTGGTGCAGAACGGCTCGCCGATCTCATTGTCCCAGGTCAGAGCCGGGAATCCCATGAACCGGTCTTTCACCGGGGTGGGCTCACTGATTCTCCCGGTCAGAGCGTTGCCGGTGTCCGGGTATTGGCGGGTGACCGGCGCCCGGAGCCCATTCATGGTGGACACCAGAGTAACGACCAAACCTTTCAGGCTATTAAACATCTAGTCCGCCTCCGACTGGGCCGGGGCCCGGCGCTGGGCTTCCAAAGCTTCTTGCCTTTTCCGCACTTCGGCCACCAACTGGGACGGCGCGGTGGTGCGTTTGTAGATCACGTAACCGACCACGAAGAGACCCGCCGAAGACATCGCTGTGAGGGTCCAAGCCGGCCATTCGTAGAACTGGTACACGGCGGTCATGACCACCGACAGGAATGACAGGGGCACCATGACCTTCCACGCAAAGGCCATGAGTTGGTCGATTCGGAGTCTGGGGAAGGTGCCGCGCACCCAGAAGATAACCATGATTACCAGGTAGACCTTGAACAGGAACCAGATTATTCCCCAATCGCCCGACAACACCGGTCCGGACCAGCCGCCGAAGAATAGAATCACGGTGAGCGCCGCGATGGCGAAGGTGTTGATGTATTCAGCCAGGAAGAAGACCGACCAGTGAGCGCCGCTGTATTCAACGAAGGGCCCGCCGACGATCTCTGATTCGGCGAAGTAGATGTCGAAAGGCGTCCGTCCGACCTCGGCCAGGCCCGCGATGAAGAAGATAACCAGACCCAGAGGCTGCACCAAAAAGAAGATGTAGTTGTCCTGTTGGTTGACTATTTCCCGCAGGTCCAGCGACTGAGCCAGCATCCCCACCGAGATGGCCACCATGATTATGGGTATCTCGTAGCTGATCAGTTGGGCCGCCGCTCTGAGCCCGCCCAAGGTGCCGTATTTATTGGCTGAACCCCAGCCGGCCAGCACCAGACCTAAGATCCCCACCACCGAGAAGGCGATGACGTAGAAGAGGCCTAGGTCCAGGTTCTGAATCACGGCGTTCTGGGTGCCGGGTATCGTCACCCATATCATGAACGCCGAAACCACGACTATGATCGGCGCGACCCAGAAGAGGGCTTTTTCTGACGACGCCGGGATGATGTCTTCTTTCAGGATCAGTTTCAGGGCGTCGGCCATTGGCTGCAACAAGCCCATGGGGCCGGTGCGGGTGGGACCCAGGCGCAGTTGGAGCCGTCCCAGGAGTTTGCGTTCCAGCCAGGTCAGCGACAGCACCACGCCCGACAGAACGCTGAACATGATAAAGAGCGCAACCACCAACCAGATGAAGTTGGTGAGGCTGATGGCTAACACGATGGGGGCGGGCATTAGCGGTCCACCTCGCCCAAGACGATGTCCAGAGCGCCTAAAATAATCACGGAGTCGGCAATCCAAGCGTCTTTCATCATATGTCTCAGAGCCGATAGGTTGCAGAAAGACGGCGGCCGGACCTTGATGCGGTGAGGTTTGTCGGTCCCGTCGCTGATCAGGTAAACGCCGATCTCGCCCCTGGGGTTCTCAGCCCTAACATAGACCTCCCCGGCGGGTGGGCGGATAAGCCGCCGCCCCAATGAAGAGACAACCTCTCCCTCCGGAAGTTGGTCCAGCGCCTGCTCGACGATCCGTATGGACTGGTAAATCTCTTGGACACGCAGGTAATACCGGTCCCAGCAGTCGCCGTCCAGTCCGATGGGCACGTCAAAATCGAACCGGTCGTAGACCGAATACGGCGCGGCCTTTCGCACGTCGTAGTCGACTCCCGACGCCCGGAGGCAGGGTCCAGTGAGGCCGTAGTCGATGGCGTCCTCAGCGGACATCACTGCCACATTTTTCAGCCGCGCCAGAAATATCTCGTTGAAACTGAGGAGTTTGTCTGATTCCTCAGTGTCTTTCTTAACCAATTCCAGGACTTCTCTGACCTGCTGGACGAAGTCGTCCGGTACGTCCTCTTTCAAGCCTCCGATGCGGAAATAGTTGTGCATCATGCGCGCGCCGGAAACCGACTCGAAGAGACCCTGGATGCGCTCCCTTCCCCGGAAGCAGAACATGGACGGGGTCATAGCCCCCGCGTCCAGCCCCATGGTGGCGATGAAAAGCATGTGGCTGGCGACACGGTTCAGTTCGCAGAGGATGACCCGGATGTACTCCGATCGATCGGAGACCTCCAGACCCATCAGCTTCTCAACAGCGCGGCAGTAGACCTGCTCGTTGTTGAAGTTGGCGATATAATCCATCCGATCGAAAAGCGTGATGATCTGGGCGTATTGTTCGCCTTCGCACAGTTTCTCAGACCCCCGGTGCAGGTAGCCGATATGTGGCACCATGTCCACGATCTTTTCGCCGTCCACCCACAGGACCATGCGAAATACTCCGTGGGTTGAAGGGTGCTGCGGTCCCATGTTCAGCAGCATCTCAACCGGCTCGGCGTCGGCTACTAGTCCTGCCGGTGGATTTTCAGACATCTGTGTCATATCTATTCTACTGGTTGGCTAGGGGCTGGTTCAGACGGGGTGCCAAAGTACCGGATCTTTGGGTCTGGGACGGGCTCGACTTCGTTGCTCATCCAGACCTCGCCGTTGTTATAAAACCCGGCCTCAATCAGTGTCTCTTCCAATATCTCCAGTTTCTCGCAGTCCTCAAGATACTCCGACACCTGCCGGCGCAGCAGGTTCTTCGCATCTTCCGCCGTGTCGCCAAACGCGGTGATCACCAACTCTGGGCACGTCGCTTCGTACACGGCGCCCGCCCGGGACTCCTCGATCTGGTAGACAACCCGGTCGAAGGGAGCCGCCTTGGTGGGTTTCGCCTTCTTCGCCACGTTCACTCGCCGTCGGCTGACAGCGCCGCCTCGACAAATTCCAGTTGCAACTCGGTCTCTTCATCCACACCGGGATACCCAGCATTGGCCATGACCTTACTCAGGGAGTCGGTGCCGTCATGGGTCTCTATCCAGGCCCGCATGATCTGAATCAGGTCATCTTGGGCCGCTTCCAATGTTTCGCCCACGCCTTCAAGGTCCAGGTCGTCTATCCGAACGACGTACCTGTTTTCTCCTTGTTCGACCGTGGCCTTAAGGACCACCGAATCCTGAGTTTCCTGGGTTTCCATATTTGTTGTCTAGAACTCCTGGTATTCATTGAAGGGAAATTCTTTGCGTCCGGGGAACCCCTCGAAACCTTCATAGAGCAGCAAAGGCGCCATGTCCGGATGACCGTCGAAGTCAACGCCGAACAGGTCGTGGGCTTCTCTTTCGTACCAATCGGCGGCCCGCCACACAGAGGTCACGGAAGGGACGGTGGCATCCGAGTAGGGAACGTCGGTGCGGAGGACCAACGTGCGCTCCGGCTCCAGGGACTGCAACACATAGACCATCTGGAAATATTCTGAGTAGTCCACGCAGGCTAGACAGAGCAGCATCTTGGCGGAGATCCGCGGGTCGTCTTTGATCAGCCGGCAAGCCTCCAGCGTATGCACCTTTTCGACGCTGACCTGAGGGATATCGTCCAGCGCGCCGGCCTGGGGAGCAAGGTCTTTTAGAACGTCCAAGGAAACTTCCAGCAGTTCTCTTCCTGATGAGGTCAGCGCGGCCAGCGGGTCGGCTTCAGGTTCAGGTTCAGGTTCCGCCTGCCCGGCGGCCACCGGCGTCTCCTCTGACTCAGATGGCTGCTCCGAAGGCTCGATGTTCTCTTCGTTGTCTTGGCTATCTGGCACTATTTTCCGGCGTCCCGCATGATCTTTTCTTGGAGCTTGACGATGCCGTACAAAAGCGCTTCGGGGCGGGGCGGACAGCCTGGCACGTAGACATCCACCGGGACTATGTGATCAACCCCCATCACCACCGAGTATGAGCGGTAATAGGGCCCGCCGTTGGTGGCGCAGCTACCCATGGCGATCACCCATTTAGGTTCGGGCATCTGCTCGTAGAGCAGGCGTATCGGCTCGGCCATCTTCTTGACCACGGTCCCCGAGACGATCATCACGTCCGCCTGCCGGGGCGACGGCCACGTCACAACGCCGAAGCGGTCGAAGTCGTAGTGGGCCATGTAAGTCGACATCATTTCGATGGCGCAACAGGCCAGTCCAAAGGAAAGGGTCCAGAGGGAAGACTTGCGGGCCATGGCGAACAGTTGGTCGGTAGAAGCCGTAATGATGCCAGGCAACTTTCCGCCGATCGCCTGGTCAAACAAACTGGGACCAGGCTGATTGCCGGGTCCCATGATTATTTCTGCCATTCCAGTACCCCTTTTTTCCAGGCATACACTATGGCGAAGGAGAGAACACCCAGAAACATCATCATTGCATAGAAAGGAAGGACGTTGGACTGGTTGATCTTTTCCTGCATGAAGATCACCGCCCAAGGGAAAAGAAAGACCGCTTCGACATCGAATATCAGGAAGAGGATGGCGAAGATATAGAACCGGACATTGATGTTGGACCAGGTGTACGGAGTGGGCGGGATGCCGCACTCGTAAGTGGTCAATTTGGCTTCAGAGTGACGCCGGGCGGAGAGGAACCTGGAGGCGGAGAACATTCCACCGATAGCCATAAGCGCGACCACCGCGGATAAGGCCACCGCAGTCCAATTCTCCGTGAACAATTCGGCGCTAAAAGTTTCCATTGGCGTGGTGAGGGAAAATAAGCACCACCGCAGGGTTAGCAGTCTGCCGGTGGGTTGGTTTGGTTAGACTCGACTTATGCGCAAAATATATCATCGGCCCCCGATGAGTGTCAACGAAATCCGACGCCGCCACTTAGTGAATTCGAACCGGTGAATCAGTCCGATTCACTGGCCCGAAGTTGGGTGGATGATATATCTTCCCGAAATTGGTCCTCTGGGATGTCCTTGAATAGGGCCTGAAAGCCCTGGGGCACCCGCACATCATCCAGTGTTTTAAAGACGCCTTGGTCTTCTCTGCCCGCTACCAAAAAACCGGTTCCGGCCGCCAACATCTCCGCCAGAGCCATCATCATGGCGTCGGTGTCGTCGCCGTAGTACCTGGGGGCCACCAGGCGGATGGCGGTATCCCACCCTACGACGAAGGTCCGCCCTGGGAATAGCCGCGCCTTCTTGAAGAAGGTCTCAGCCCTGGTGAGCACGGCGATTTCGGATTCCTCGAATCGGGCCAGCCGTTTCAATATCTCCGATTCTTCTAGGTCAGGTTTGTCCACGTTGGTCACCGATAATTCGTACCCAACTTCGGCCCCGGAGATCTTCCCTGCTGCCTCGGCAAGGCCCCGGTGACCCTGGTGTATCGGGCTGAAGGAACCCGGCAGCAGGGCGTCCGGCGCTTTCCCTTCCACTTCCATGGACCCATTCCGCACCACGATCCAGTCCGCGTCGCCAGAGAGGAGTTGAGAAATAGGAGACGGGTGTTCTGCCCGGTCAACGTCCAGGACGTCGCCGGGCGTCAGACCCAATTCGACATCGGAATCCAGACCCGAGAGCAGCATCAGCGCGTGGACCAAGAGCCGGCTGACCAGTTCTTCCTCGCCGGCCCGGTCGCGCAGTCCTTTGTGCAGGTTGAGCGAGTACAGCGTGTTGCCATGTTCGTCCCAAGCCGAGACATAGGCCCGGTGATCGCCACGTTTTGGCCGGTCGGAGGCGATGGCCGCGGCGCAGGCCAGCCCAACGGGAGGAGAGTTGTCTTCAAGCTGCGACTTGGCTTTCTTGTAGGCGGCCTTGGCCATGTCTTTGGCGGTCTGCGCCGAAGCCGACTGCTCGGGCTCGAATCCCAAGAATGAATTCATCGACTCCCGTGCGTAGGGCACCAAGGCTTCCAGAATGGTCCGCGACGCCCCGGCCACGCCCAACAGCCAGGCCACGGCCTGAGTACCGGCGCCGGACACCGCCACCACTGCCTTATGGGGTGTGGCGTGGATCTTTTCTATATGTGGGCGGAGTTCTTCCATGTTTGTTGTCTATTCTTTTGTTGGCGACAATCCCCTCTCCCGCGCACGGGAGAGGGCTAGGGTGAGGGCAGGATGTGAGCTGAAGTCTCGGTTGATTTCCCGATAACTATCGCCCTCATCCTAACCTTCTCCCGTGCGCGGGAGAAGGGACTTTTGTTCTCTTTTCCACTGCGGCGGGAGAAGGGACTACACGCGCATATCATGCCCTTGGCTGCCAGGGGGTGTGGGCGATGTTGTCCATGGTGTTGCGGGATGTTGCTATCTCTGACGATTGCTTTTGCTCCCAACGTTCTAGCAACTCCGGGGGCAGCTTACGGCGGGCGTCCCGCCACCACAACGGTTCGCCTTCCGACAAGGTCTTGCCGTCTACGACGTCGGCGAGGAAGCAGGTCATATCGCCGCCGTCCATGGCGTTGATCACCCGGCAGTCGAGGTACCCGAAGCAATCAGTTAGCAACGGACTGCCCGATGTTCCGGTGATCCGGTCCACGCCATCCAGTTTGTCATGGTCCCTGCCTGATACAAGGCCGAAGTCGCCGATCAACTCAAGCTGGTCTTCCCGGAGGAAGTTCAGCGCAAAAGCCCCGCTGGAGAGCACCATGTCGTGGCTGAGATTGGTCTTATAGAGTTGGACTATCACCCTGGGACGATCGGGCACGATGGACGCCGCGGAGATGGCCACCGCCATCTGGGCGTTGTCGCGGCCCTGCCAATGGCTGGTGACGGCCGCCAAAGGCGACCAAAGCCTTCCCATCATCGGCGCGATATCGGCGTATTCCATGGTGTTCTTCCCGTTTGATTCAAGCCTGGAAAGTGTAGCATCTGAATAGTCGGCTACCAAACGTCGCTTGAATAAACGCCGCTGCGCGGCCTACCAGTCAGGGGAATAATCTTCGGCGTCGTTGGTCGTCAGGCGGCGTTGGTTCCCGCCGTCGTCATCCATTATGAAGATCTCGCCGGGTCCGTAGAGGTGAGAGACGAATGCCATCCGGTTTCCGTCCGGTGACCAGACTGGATCGAGATCGTCGGCCCCGTTGGTGGTCAACCGTAACTGCCTTGAGCCGTCCGATTCCATTATGTATATCTCGCCGTTGCCGTCGCGGAAGGACACGAAGGCCACGAAGTCGCCGTTGGGCGACCAGGTCGGCGCCAGGTCGTCTTCCTCGTGCTGGGTCAGGCGCGTCAGTTGCACTTCATCCTGCCAGGTCCCGTCTTTGAGGCGGCTGGCTAGGAAAAGGTCCAGATTCCCTTCTAAATCACGGACGAAGACGATCTCCTTCCCGTCGGGAGACCAGACCGGGTCAAAGTCGTTCTCAGTCGTCAGGTGGACCAGGTTCACGCCGTCGGGGTTCCGCAGCCACAGGCCCCGTTCGTCGGAGGAACCGCCACGGGCGAAGGCCAACCAGACTCCGTCGGGAGACCAGTCTCCCATGCGGTCATCGGGTTCCTCGGCGGTGATCCGGACCGGCCGGCCGCCGTCTGTGGTCATCAGATAGACCTCGGCGTTGCCGTCCTGGTTGGATATAAACGCCAGTTCGCCGCCATCTGGGGACCAGAGGGGGGCTAGGTCGTCGCCAGGTATGTTGGTCAACCTGCTGGTGAGTTCGCCCTTGCGATCGACAACGTTGATCTCCAGGTCGCCCGACTCATCGGATACATAGGCGATCTGCTTGCCGTCCGGCGACCAGACTGGGTCTGTGTCGCTGCTGTGGTTGTCGGTCAGCGGCGTGGCCTCGCCTGAGTCGGGGTCTATCACGTAGATCTCGGCGTCGCCGTCCACCTCTGAAACGAACGTAATCTTGTCGGCGCTCGATCCGCATCCGATGAGCAACAACATCAGAGCCAATGGCGCTAACACGAGGATTCTTGCCGGTAGGCTATGTCGCAATCCGCCCATCCCACGCAACCTGCTTCTTGCCTGATGCCACATCGGTCAACGGGAGCGTCCCGTAGTGAGTGATTATAGCCAACGCTTGGATACGGTTGGCCTTGTTGGCGCAGCCAGATTTAGCGAAAACAGGCCAAAAGCTAGATCTTTAGCCGTGTTCGGCGGAAAATTCCGGGAGCCCTTGACACCTCCCCACCGCTTGACTAGCATCTGCCCATCCCAGGCATCCACCCACGACTTAGCGAGGTAGGCCATGAAAGCATTGATCGGCGCCGACATCATCGACGGTACCGGCGGTCCGGTATTGAAAGACTCTGCCATCTTGATCGACGGCGAGCGGATCATCGACGTGGGCCCCAGAGCGGCTGTCACGCTGCCGCCGAATACGGAAGAGATCAACCTGACCGGCCTCACTCTGCTGCCCGGCTTGATCGACACCCACGACCACCTGGCCCATAAGAATTACACCTTGGACAGCCGGTGGGAGATCCAGGAACCGGCCTCCGTGCATCATCTGAAGACAGCCAAGGCCATCGAAGAGTCGTTAGCAGCGGGCTACACCTGCATCCGCGATGCCGGCGGGTTGGACGCCGGGTTCAAGATCGCGGTGGACGAAGGGCTAATCAAAGGCCCCAGACTGCTAACCTCAATCGCCATCGTTTCGCCCACCGGCGGCATCGGCGACCGGGTTGCTCCGTCCGGCCACCGAAACGTGTTCATCACCGACCCCATGCACCCGGACGGCGTGGCCAACGGCCCGGAGGCCATACGCGCCTTGGTCCGCGAGTTGGTGCGCGTCGGTGCGGATGTGATCAAATTCGCAACCACCGGAGGGGCCAGTTCCCGTTCGGGACATGGTCCTAAAGACATCGCCTTCGGCCCGGACGAAGTCAAAGCTCTGGTCGATGAAGCCAGGTCCCAAGAGAAATTCACCATGTGCCACGCCGTGGGCGGACCCGGACTGCGCATGTGCATCGAGGCCGGTGTGGGCTCGGTGGAGCACGCTTGCTACCTGGCGGAAGACCCCGACCTGGCCAAGATGATGGCCGACCACAACACATTCTTCACGCCGACCTTTGAAGTCTACGAATTTCACTCGACCATCAGCGCGCCCCATATCGTCGAGCGGACCAAGCAGTTGATGCAGATCCACCAGGAGAGCCTCCACCTGGCCGTCAGCGCCGGGGTGAAGGTTGCCTCGGGCACCGACGCCGGCGGGTTTGTCCACGGCGACAACGCCCGGGAGATCGAGTTGATGGTCGAGCGCGGCTTATCTAACATGATGGCCATCCAGACCGCCACCGGCTGGGCGGCCGAGTGCGTTGGCCAAGAAAAGAATTTCGGCACCGTGAAGAAGGGCCTGTACGCCGATTTCCTGGTGGTGGACGGCGACCCACTGAAAGACATCAGCGTCCTTAGAAACAAGGACCTGATCAAGATGGTGATGAAGGGCGGAGTCGCCTACATCGACAACCTTCTGGTGGGAGACCCACAGGCGGTGGGGGACTAAGCCTCTGGTAAGCCAACAAGCCACAAACGACACGGATCGGCCTACCGATATTTTCTTGTATCATTGACCGATGCGTTTTCATGTCCTGACCTTGTTCCCGGACGCCTTCCGGGACCACCTGGAATACAGCATGCTGGCCCTGGCGGTGCAGCGGGATCTGGTGTCCATCGATGTAACCGATATCCGCGACTATTCCCACGACCCGCATCACACTGCAGACGACTATCAATTCGGCGGCGGCCACGGCATGGTGATGAAACCGGAGCCGGTCTTTGAGGCCACTGAAGCGGCGTTGTCGCGTTATTCCAAGGTTGAGCGGGAAGATATACCCGTCATCCTCTTCACGCCCCAAGGCGAGATGCTGACCCAGCGGGTGGTCGAAGAATTGGCCCAAAAGCCGGCTATCGCCATGATTTGCGCCCACTATGCCGGCATTGACAACCGTGTCCCCGATTTTCTAGCTACGCGGGAGATTAGCCTTGGCGACTTCGTTCTCACCGGCGGCGAGCTTCCGGCAATGGCTTTGATAGACGCCGTGTCACGGCTGGTGCCGGGGGTGATCGGCTCGCCGGAGAACGTGGCTGAGGACTCCATCTCGTCCGGGCTGCTCCAGCACCCGCTCTACACCCGGCCCGCGGAATTTCAGGGCATGGAGGCGCCGGAGATCTTGCTATCCGGGCACCACGCCAACATCGAGAAATGGCGAAGGCAGCAATCGTTGCAGCGGACCCTGGATCGCCGGCCCGACATGCTGCTCACCGCCGACCTCAGTCCCGAGGATCTGAAATACCTGGGAACGCTAGGCTACAAGCAGCCCGAAAAACCGGAGTAGACCTCAATCAACGATGGCAAAATCCGATTTCAAGTTTATGACTACGGTGCGAGTCCGCTGGATGGAGTGCGACGCCCAGGGCATCGTCTATAACGGCGCCTATCTTGGGTATTTGGAGATCGGGCAGGCAGAGTATTACCGCAACCTGGGCTTCGCCATTTACATCATTCCCAAGAGCGGTTATTTCGATTTCGCGGTGGTCAAGAGCACCCAGGAGTTCAAAGCGCCCGCCAAGGTGGACGAGATCATTGAACTCCACGTCCGGATCTCAAAAATCGGGACTACCAGCCTGATATTAAATCTGGAGATTTACCCCGAAGGCAGCGACCGACTGTTGACATCCATAGAGACCGTTTACGTGGGCTACGACGCCGCAACCGAGTCCAGCAGACCGGTCCCGGACGCCATTCGCCAGCTCGTCACCCACTTTGAGGAGACCGGCGAAGTGCTACCCATCGACAGATTCCCTGAACTGGCAAAAGCAACATCGTTCAACCAGAAGTGACGGCCCTACGGCGTTGACGAAATCCGTAACCCTGGCTAGACTTGGACACACCCCATTCGCGGCTAGCTGATAGCTGACCGCTGAGAGCTAACAGCTACGCATGGCCCGATTATTCGACCTCCACATACACACGACCAAAGGCAGCAGCGATAGCAGCCTGACCCCCGAAGACTTGATCCTGGAAGCCGACCGGCTCGGCCTCCGCGGGCTCTGCCTCACCGAGCACTCCGGCCCCTGGGACCGGCACGAGTTCAAACAGTTCGCCAGCCTGCACAACGTGGTGCTGATCCGCGCCATGGAAGTGGAGACCGACTTCGGGCACATGCTAGCCTTCGGTATGGACCGCTACCAGGCGGGGTACAACAAGGCCGCCGAACTGCGTAAGGCCGCCACCGCCGCCGGTGGCTACGTCATCACCGCCCATCCCTTCAGGGGCGTCCTCAGCGGCGCGGGCCGCAGCCGGGCCCTGATCTACCAGTCCATCCCCGACCCTTTGCCAGAGAAGCCGGAAGATGCGTTGGACCATCCCGTGTTCAAGCTGGCCGACGCCGTAGAGGTGGCCAACGGCGGCACGATCGACCGGGAGAACGACTTCGCCATGGCGGTGGCCGGGCTGCTGAAACTGCCGGTGACCGGGGGCAGCGACGCCCACTCGACCCACGGCCTGGGCAAGTTCCTCACCGAATTCGCCGACGAGGTCAACACCGAGGCCGAGTTCCTAAAAGCCCTCCACTCCAAACAGTTCCACCCGGTCACTGGGTTGCGCACAGGGAACCTTCGGCCCTACGTGATTTGATGCCGGCTGATTCGCGTTAGTTCTCCTTCGGGGTATTCCCCTTTCAGTGTAGAATGCCTCCAAAACTTGGTGGCGGATTTGGCATGACCCAACCAGTACAGACGGGTAGGATATTCGTGGGACGGCAACGCGAGATGGCCGGCCTCAGGGCTGCCATGGACGACGCGGTGGCAGGCCGCGGACGGCTGGTCATGCTGGCCGGCGAGCCGGGTATCGGCAAGACCCGTACGGCCCAAGAACTTTCCGTATATGCCGAATCGGCAGGTGCTCAAGTGTGGTGGGGTTCGTGCCACGAGCAGCAGGGCGCGCCTCCTTATTGGCCGTGGGTCCGCTGGACACAATCGGCCGCTTGTTGGGGGATGCCAATCGAGACCTCCAGGGCTCCGCCAACTCCGACCGTCACCCGGGTCTCCAGGGTCTCCAGGACAGTGCGGCGGTCCTCCGGG
>Ga0208391_1000222_pt1 | contig 31824 bp, 25 predicted proteins | sample Knorr_S23_td_Bot_FD_185612 | JGI IMG/M metagenome (GOLD analysis project Ga0208391, IMG submission 185612) | Marine microbial communities from Southern Atlantic Ocean transect - Knorr_S23_td_Bottom_ad_3770_LV_A (SPAdes) (version 2) | ecosystem: Environmental > Aquatic > Marine > Oceanic | place... | reverse complement strand
TGGAAGATCCCGATCAGGTGTTTACCGTCATTTATCGTGACGCCGAAGGATATCCATGCATTAAACGTTTTCGACTGAACCGATGCCGGGTGAATCAGTTATACGAACTGGTACCGGAGGACGGTACGCTGCTTGAATTCATCTGGGAAGCCGACCCGACTATTGTGGTCTTCTGTCGCACAGATTCTGACGACACATTGCAGGAAGAAACGATAGGTGCTGAGGATTATGAGGTGAAAAGCCACCGCGGCAGGGGAGAACAGATGGTGGAAGCCGTGGTGGAGCGGATTGACGTTTTGGTGGACATGAACGCATGATATCTTACAAAGCTGTATTATTCGATCTCGACGGAACCCTGGTCGACAGCCAACCGGCGGCCTTGGGCTGCAACAGCGCGACGCCGTTTGCATCAAGTGCCATGCGGAACAGACCACACCGCATGTGTTCGAGCACGAGGCGTTACGCGAGGGCTGCATGACCTGCCATAAGCCGCATGGCGGAATGAACCGCGGCATGCTCGTCCAGCGCGACGCCAACCTCTGCCTCCGTTGCCACGCGCAAATCCAAACCGGCGTCGCCGGGGTGTTCATCGGCAAGATGGATCACACCGGCTTTCTGCGTGGCGGCACCTGCTGGTCCGCCGGTTGCCACTCGGCCGTGCACGGCTCCAATTTCAGCCCGCGCCTGCTGTACTGATGCGAAGGCTGCTGGCCATCCTGTTGAGCGGTGTGGGCGCGATGGCGCAGGAACCGGTCGATACCGGCAAACTGCCGATGTCCGCCGAGCGCAAAATCGATTTCGCCACCGAGATCCAGCCGTTGCTGAAGCGTTCCTGCTTCAAGTGCCATGGCGACAAACGGCCCAAGAGCGACTACCGGTTGACGAGTCGCGAGTCGGCGCTCAACGGCGGCGAACTGGGCGTGGCGATCCTCCCCGGCGACAGCGCCAACAGCCCGCTCGTCCACTTTATCGCCGGCTTGGTCGAGGACACCGAGATGCCGCCGGAAGGCAAGGCACCGGCTCTGAGCCGCGATGAGATTGGCTTGGTTCGCGGCTGGATCGACCAGGGCGCGGCGTGGTCGCAAGCGATTGAAACTGTTTTCACCGCTGAGCCGATGGCTCGGTACATCACGATCAGCGGCAGCGAGGAGGCGTTCCGCCAACACTGGGGAATGACCGGGGGACTCTCGCTCGGGCTTGGCCAAGTGACGGCCACCGGCCAGACCAAGGGCGGCGCAAACGTCGAGTTCGATGGCCGCACCATCGGCGGCGACGAGGATCACCTGACGCGGCTGCGCATCCACCGTCCCGGCTTGGGCTACGTGGAGGTCGGCTACGAGTCGTGGCGCGAGTTTGAGCTCGGCACCGGTGGCTGGCTCGACGGCATGGAGCACTCGCCGTTCAGCTTGGCCAATGCGCCGTACCTCGACCACGAGCGCGTCTGGCTCGCCGCCGGCTTGGCCAGGCGCGACGCGCCGAAGCTCGATTTCACCTACGAACGCCTTGGCCGCAACGGCCGCCTGGCCACGCAGCAGTGGGGCGGCGTGCCGGTCGGCGAATTCGAGACGCGCGCCATTTACCCGGCGACCAAGTCGGTGGACGAGACGATTCATCGCCTGTCGCTTCGCGCGGAACACGAGATTGGCGACACGCTGCTGGAGGACGCGCTGACGATCGAGTTCGGCGAGTCGGCAACGGAGCGCGGGCATGCCGAGTTTTTTAGTTTGCCGGCGACTGGGGCCAAGCCGGACTACCTCACGCAGATCGGCGAGGAGCGGGAGTTCGAGCGCGGCGCGAACTCGCTGCGGCTGACGCGGCAGTTGAAGGATTGGTGGCGCGTGTCGCTGGGTCATCACTTCACCAAGTTCGACGGCGCCGTGGGACTCGAGGTCGTTTCCCTGTCGCCGAACGACCCCGGCGAGGCACCGTGGATGGGCGACCGCAGCAACGCCATCCGCACAAAGCAGCGTTCGCATCTCCTCAACGCGACGACGCTGATGGGGCCGTGGCGAAACCTCACGCTGAGCGGCGGCGTGCAGGGCGAATCGACCCGCCGGGAGGGCATCGCCACCGGCTTGGCGCTGGGGTCGTCTCCGGCGCGATTTGCATCGGGACAGGACCGCGCCGGCGTCGAGGGCAACGTGCAGCTGAGCTACACCGGCCTGAAGCACACCGTACTCACGCTCGGCGCGCGTTTGCGCGGGGAGAGCATCGATCTGCGCGAGGACGGACACATCGACAGCGAGTGGGGCGCGGAGGGGTTCATGCGCGAGACCGACGAGACCGGCCGTCTGGCGCAATATCGTGCCGGGTTCGCATGGTCGCCGAACACCGAGTGGCTCGTGCGCGGCGGCTATAAGTGGCGCGACTCGAGCAGCGATTACGAGCATCCGCTTGACACCGATCTGTCGGACGAACCGGGCAACGGCTATCCGGCGCACATTAACCGCCGCCGCGCCCGTGGTGACGTGATCGACCTTGGCTTCACTTGGCGGCGGTTCCCGAAATTCCTGCCAGGCTTTCGCTGGGAGCGGCATCGCACCGACTACGAACTGAGCACGCAGTCGTTCGACGAGCCGTGGGGTGGCCCAAGTCGCGACGGTGGACGCCATTGGGCCGGCAAGCACGAGTCGGATGTCTTCAGTTTGTCGATCGTCTCAATCCCGCACTCCCGCTTGGTTGCCACCACCAGTATCGGCTACACCGACACCTGGTCCGGCACGATTGAGTCGCCGGCGCTTGGCCTGCAGCCGTTCGAGGGCGACGTTTGGTTTTACGTCGATCATCTCAGCTACGCGCTTGGCCAGACGACCGACCTGACCTTGGTGCGCTCCTATTATCGGGTGGATTACGGCGATTCGAATCTACCCGGCGCGATCGCCTACGGGCTGGACGCCGAGCGCTACGGCATCGTACTTGGCATCCGGCATCGGCTAGGTCAGGCGGCGATGTTCAACGTGCAGTACGGCTGGTTCAGCAACGACGAACCCAGCGCCAACGGGGCGCACGACTACAACGCCAACATAATCCTCGCCACCCTGAGCATCGATTTGAATTGATCGGCCGGATTTGACAACATGAGGGCGTTCGGTCAGTTTTCACCGAACTAGAGACATGACGATACCAGGCAAACCAACTGATCCGCAAAACCCGCTGGGCGACCTTGAGGAATGGGACGACTTTGTGAAGGAGCGTTATCCCAAGCCGGCGGACGCCGAGTCGCTGGTCGGCACCAACCAGGACAAAACCGAGGAACAGTTTCGAGACTACGAGGCGGAGGCTCGTTCGTCGGTGCGCGATTTTTACCGGCTCAATCACAGGGGACAGACACTCGATTTTGTCCGCCAAAAACGGGATGCGTACCTCAAGCTGGAGCGCCGCGAGATGAGCGTCTGGGAGGCGGCCGAGTTTCTTAACACACTAATTGATGACAGTGATCCGGACACCGACCTGTCGCAGTTGGCTCATTTGCTGCAAACCTCCGAGCAGATTCGCAGCGACGGGCACCCTCGCTGGTTCATCCTCGCCGGTTTAATCCATGACCTCGGCAAGGTGCTGTGCCTGTTCGGTGAACCGCAATGGGCCGTGGTGGGTGACACGTTCCCGGTCGGTTGCGCCTTCTCCGACAAGATTGTTTTTCGCGAGTACTTCGACGACAACCCGGACAAACAGAGTGCCGAGTTGCAAACGCCGTTAGGCATCTACGAGGAGGGATGCGGACTCGACAATGTGATGCTCTCGTGGGGGCACGACGAGTACATCTACCACGTCACAAAGGATCACATGCCGGTCGAGGCGCAGTATATGCTGCGCTACCACTCATTTTATCCGTGGCACCGCGAGGGCGAGTACAGCCAGTTCACCAACGAGCGCGATCGCGGGATGCTCAAGTGGGTGCTTGAGTTCAATCGCTACGACCTCTACACCAAGAGCCACGAGGCGCCCGATGTCGAGGCACTGCGGCCGTATTACGAGGATCTCATCGCGGAGTTTTTCCCGGCCAAACTCCGCTGGTGAGCGGCAAGGATCACAAGGTTGCGGCGCTGCTGGAAGGTGTGGAAACAGATCCGCACGATCCCCACTTTGCTGGGTACTTTCGCTGTTTCAACGAGCAGAAATTTTACGAGGCGCACGACGTCTTGGAGGCGTTGTGGCTTCAGGATCGCAACGGCCAGGACGGCGATTTCTTCAAGGGCCTGATCCAGTTTGCTGGCGCGTTTGTGCACCTGCAAAAAAAGCGTCCGCGTCCGGCGTGGAAACTGTTCCGACTATGCACCATCTATTTGGCCAAGTACCCGTCGCCGCACCTCGCGCTAGATGTCGCCAACGTCCTGCGCTTGGCCAAGCGCTGGGGCGAAGCCGCCCAGATCCTCGGTTCCGATGGCGATCTTTTAGCTGAACAATCGCCACCAACACTTCGGCTTCAAACTTGAAACTTGAAACTCATTTAACGGTTTCCGTCTTGCGCCGGAGCAGTGCCGCGGCCCAAGCTGCCCGGCCATCGCGTGGTTGCCCGTGTGACATTGGACGTCGCTGTCCGCCGGGAGTTTGATTACCTCGTGCCGGCGGAGCTGGAGTCCAGCGTCCACGAAGGCACGCGGGTCAAGGTGCCGTTCGGCCCGCGCGAGGTGATGGGCGTGGTGACGAAGGTGCTCGACGAGTCGCCGCACGGCAACCTCCGCGAAATCATAAAGACGGTCGGCGGCCAGGCGCTGGTCACGCCGCCGATTCTCCGGCTCGTCCGCTGGATCGCCGACTACTACTGCTGCGCACCCGAGGTGGCGATGAAGGCGGTGCTGCCCGACGCTGTTCGCAAGGAGGCGGATGGGTGGCGCGAGCGGTTGTTCGTTCGCGCGCTGCCGGTGCACGGCGAGTTGCCCAAGCTGACCAAGCGGCAGACGGATCTTTGGACGATCGTCGAGGAATGGCGCGAGTTGCCGCTGCAGGAATTGGTGCGTCTGGCCGGGACGACCTCGGCGACCATTCGCAAGCTCGAGGACAAGGGGCTTGTCAGCATCGCGCCGCAAATCTCCGAGCGCGATCCGTATGGCAAGGAACACATTCTCCCATCGCAACCGCTCGAGTTGAACGCCGAGCAGGCGACTGCGCTGAAGTCGGTCATCGATGCGATGGAGCGCTTGGCCAAGCCGGGCGACGACGGGGCCAAGCCCGGGGGCAACAGCGTGTTCCTGTTGCACGGCGTGACCGGCAGCGGCAAGACGGAGGTGTATCTGCAGGCGATCGCGCACGCGCTTGGCCAAGGGCAGGGCGCCATCGTGCTCGTGCCGGAGATTTCGCTGACGCCGCAGACAGTCGAGCGGTTCAAGGCGCGATTCAGCCACGGGCCGCAGCAGACATTGGTCGCCGTGCTGCACAGCCATCTCTCCGCCGGGGAGCGGCACGACGAGTGGCACAAGATTCGGCAGGGCCGGGCGCGGATCGTCATCGGCGCGCGCTCGGCGGTGTTCGCGCCGGTGGAGTCGCTTGGCCTCGTGATTGTCGATGAGGAGCACGAGCATTCGTACAAGCAGGAGGAGGCGCCGCGCTACAACGCCCGCGACCTCGCCGTGGTGCGCGGTCAACTCGAGGGCGCATCGGTGGTGCTCGGTTCGGCGACGCCGTCGATGGAGAGTTACCACAACGTGCAGCGGGGCAAGTACGGCCTGCTTTCGCTCACCGAGCGGGTGGACAATATAAACATGCCGCTCGTGCGCGTGATCGACATGCGCAGTGCGGGTCGCAAGGAGAAGGGCATCAGTATTTTCTCGCCGCAACTGCGCGAGGCGATCCTGCAGCGGCTCGAGAAAAAAGAGCAGGTGATGCTATTCCTCAACCGGCGCGGCTGGTCGTCGTCGTTGCAGTGCCCCGACTGCGGCTTCGTCGCCGAGTGCCCGAATTGCAGCGTGTCGCTGACCTACCATCGCGCCGCGCAACAATTGATGTGCCACATTTGCGGCCACGTCGAGGCCGCGCCGAACAAGTGTCCGCAGGAGGGTTGCGGCAACGCGGCGATCCGCTTCGCCGGCTTGGGCACGGAGAAGGTCGAGGCCGCCCTGGCCAAGAGCTTCCCGATGGCCAAGGTCAAGCGGATGGACTCCGACACGCTCAAGCGCAAGGAGGATTACCGGCGCATCCTCGGCGATTTTCGCACAGGCAAAATCGACATTCTGCTGGGCACGCAAATGATCGCCAAGGGGCTGCACTTCCCGAACGTGACGCTGGTCGGGATCATTCACGCCGACCTGAGCCTGCACATCCCGGACTTCCGTGCCAGCGAGCGGACGTTTCAACTGCTCACGCAGGTGGCCGGCCGGGCCGGGCGCGGCGACGTCGAGGGCGAGGTGTACGTGCAGTCGTTCACGCCGTTTCACCCGTCGATCCAATACGCGCGCCGGCATGACTTCATCGGTTTTTACGAGCAGGAAATCGAGTTTCGGCAGGAGCTGCGCTACCCGCCGGTCAGCCGCGTGGCGTTGTTGACACTGCGCGGCCGCAGTGAGGATCGCGTCAAGTTTTTCGCCGACCATTTGCGAAAGGAGATGGACGAATTGGCCGGGGAACTGGGCGACGTCGTCGTCGCCGGCCCCGCGCCCGCGCCGCTGCTGCGCGCCGAAAATTTCTACCGCTACCAGGTCATGATGCGCACCCCGCAGATGTCCGCGCTCAGCCGCAAACTCTCGGCTTGGCAACAGACGTCGCAATTCCCCGACGACATCCGCCTCGTCATCGACATCGACCCAATGACGCTGAGCTAACTTGCCGCTAAGCCTTCGGGGCAATAGGATGCTGGCCCAAGGTTGGGATGGTCTTGGTTTTGAAAACTCGAAGTGGAAGCACAAAATCAAATTGAATCACCGGTCGCCGGCCTAAATCGGCTGGCGCGCAACCTGTGGTGGACGTGGAATCAGGATGCGCAGGATGTGTTCGAGGAATTGTCGCCGCGCGCGTGGCGTTATCTTTATCACAACGCCGTGGCCGTGCTGCGGGAACTCTCCGACGAGGAGCTGCGGGCGCGGTTGCTCGATGAGGAATTCAACGGCCGCGTGCAGGAAGTGCTTCGGCAGTTCAACGCCTATCTTGGCGCGACCGACACGTGGGCGGCGGAGCATGCAGCCGGCTTGGCCAAGCGCCCGGTGGCTTACTTCAGCGCGGAGTTTGGCTTTCACGAGACGCTGCCGATCGCGGCCGGCGGCTTGGGCATGTTGGCCGGCGACCACGCGAAGTCGGCCAGCGACCTTGGCCTTGGCTTCGTCGGCATCAGTTTGTTTTACCGCGAGGGCTATTTTCAGCAGGCGATCAGTGCCGAGAACTGGCAGACGGAGTATTACAGCCAGCTTGACCCGCAGAATCTTCCGCTCGAGCCGGTGCTGGACGACGACGGCCAGCCGCTGGTTTGCACGGTGGAGATCGCCGCCGAGCCGGTGTCTTTTCGCGCCTGGGTGGTTAATGTCGGCCGCTGCCCGGTTTATCTGATCGACGCCAATCTGCCGACGAACCAGCCGCACTTTCGCGACCTCACGCGGCGCGTGTACGGCGGCGACAACTCGACGCGCATCATGCAGGAAATCCTGCTTGGCGTGGGTGGGGTGAGGCTGTTGCGGCGGCTCGGCGTGGAGCCGTCGGTGTTTCACATGAACGAGGGCCACGCAGCGTTTCTTGCGCTGGAGTTGATGCGCGAGCAGATCGCCGGGGGTGCCGGTTTTGACGAGGCGCTGGCCGGGGCAAGGCGGCAGTGCCTGTTCACGACTCACACGCCGGTGCCGGCCGGTCACGATCGTTTTGGCCATGAGCTGATGGATTACGCGGTGCGGCACCTGTACGGGCAGCTCAACGTCAGCGCCAAGGAGTTGCTCGCGCTTGGCCGGGTGAATCCGGACGACGACAACGAGGAATTTTGCATGACCGTGCTCGCGCTCAAGGCGGCGCGCGCGGCCAACGGCGTGAGCGAGTTGCACGGGCAGGTCAGCCGCGAGATGTGGCACGGCCTTTATCCGGAGGCGTCGGTGGACGAGGTGCCGATCGGCCACGTGACCAACGGCATCCACCTGGCCGGCTGGATGAAAGGGCCGGTGCGAAAATTCTGGCGGCGCAAGCTTGGCCAGGTGGAACCGGCGGCGGACTGGGCGGAGGAATTGGCCAAGCCGGAGTTTTGGGCGCGCATGGGGGACGGGTCGTTCGTCAGTGACGAGGAGCTTTGGGCGCTGCGCTACCGGCTGCGGCGCGAGCTGATCGAGTTCGCCCGGCGGCGGTTGCAGGATCAAGAGCATCGCTCGAAGCCAAGCGACTTCATTGCGTTCGATCACCTGCTCAACCCGGACGCGTTGACGATCGGTTTCGCCCGGCGCTTCGCCACCTACAAGCGCGCGCCGCTGGTCTTCGACCATTTAGAAAATCTCGTGAGCCTGGCCCGCGACCTGCGTCGGCCGGTGCAGTTTGTCTTCGCCGGCAAGGCGCATCCGCGCGACGACGAGGGCAAGCGGTTGATCCAAAAAATCATCCATATGAGCCACCACTCCAAGCTGAGCGGGCATCTGGTGTTCCTCGAGAATTACGACGTGCACGTCGCGCGGCAGATGGTGTCCGGCTGCGACGTTTGGCTGAATAACCCGCGCCGGCCGCTCGAGGCTTCCGGCACGAGCGGCATGAAAGCCACCTGCCATGGCTGCCTTAATCTGAGCATTCTGGACGGCTGGTGGCGGGAGGGTTACGACGGCACAAACGGCTTTGCCATCGGCGGCGACGAACACGCCGACAACGTCGAGGAGCAGGACAAATTGGACAGCGAGAACCTGTACAAGGTGCTTTCCGGCGAGGTAATTCCCTGCTTTTACGACCGCGACGATGGAGGCATCCCGAGGGCGTGGATCGGGAAAATCCGCCGGGCCATGGTTACGCTGGCGGCCCAGTACGACACCACCCGCATGGTGCGCGAGTACACGCAAAAATTTTATCTACCCGAATGACTGACCGCACCCAAGCACCCAACCGAGAACTACGCTCGCTCAACGCCGAGGAGGTGGAGAGCACCCTCGCCGAGTGGGGGCACAAAAGCTATCGCGTGACGCAGATCCTCGGCTGGCTCTACAAAAAGCGTGCCTGCTCGATCGACGAGATGAGTGATCTGCCGCAGGAGTTGCGCGACCAACTTGCCGGTTCGTTTCTGCTCAAGCCACTCGAGTTGGCCAAGGAGCAACGCTCGCGGGACGGTACGGTGAAGTTCCTCTGGCGCCTCGCCGACGGGGAACTGATCGAGAGCGTTTTGATCCCGGCATCCGTCGGCAGGGACGGCAACAGAAGCGACCGGCACACGATCTGTGTCTCGTCGCAGGTCGGTTGCGCCTACGGCTGCAAGTTTTGCGCAAGCGGTCTCATGGGCTACAAGCGCAACCTCGACGTGTACGAGATCGTGGACCAAGTGTTGGCCGTCGAGCGTTGGCACTTGGCCAAGGGCGGTGAGCCTGCCAAGTCGCAGGGGGGGCTGGTAAACAACATCGTTATGATGGGCATGGGCGAGCCGCTCGCCAACTACGACAACCTCATCCGGGCGCTCGAGATTTTCAACTCGTCGTGGGGGCTGAACATCGGCGCGCGCAAGATCACCGTGTCCACCAGCGGCCTCGCGCCGCAGATCCGCCGCTTGGCCGAAATGCCGCAGCAATATCACCTCGCGATCTCGTTGCACGGCGCGACCGACGAGGTGCGCGACAAAATCATGCCGATCAACCGCAAGTATCCGCTCGAGGAACTGATCAGCGCCTGTGAGGCGTATCAGCAGGCCAAGGGCCGGATGATCTGGGTTGAGTACATTTTGATCGACGGCGTCAACACCGGGCTGGATCAGGTCGAGGCGTTGAGCGGCTTGGCCAAGCGGCTGCAGTGCAAGGTCAACCTCATCCCGTACAACCCCGTGGACGGCATCGAGCTAAAGCGGCCAAGCGACGAGACGGTCGGTCGGTTTCGCGACGCGCTGCACCACAAGGGCGTCCGGGTGACCGTGCGGATCGAAAAAGGCACCGACATCGACGCCGCCTGCGGCCAACTCCGCCTCAAGTCGGAGAAGAAAACCGCCGCAACCCAAGCGCTTGGCCAAGCGGGTTAGGAGCTGGCTTTCATTTCGACGACGTCGTGGGGGGCGGCTTCCTTTTGGCCGGCCGGGCTGATTCGGGTGTAGCGGGCCTTGGCCCGGAGGTCGGGCAGGGTGGCTGCGCCGAGGTAGCCCATACCGGCTTGGACGCCCCCGATCAACTGGGCCAGGAGTTGATCCAGATTCTCCGACACTTCCTTTAGCGCCTCGATGCCCTCGGCGGCGACTTTGCGGTTGGCGTCTCTCGGCGCGTGGCCGTAGCGGGCGGCGGAGCCGGATTTCATCGCGGCCAAGCTGCCCATGCCGCGGTATTGTTTGTACAGTTTGCCGCTGATCTCCATCACTTGGCCGGGGGTCTCGGGGCAACCGGCGAGCAGGCCGCCGCAGATCACGCCGTCGGCCAGCGTGAGTGCCTTGACGATGTCGCCCGACTTGGTGATGCCGCCGTCGGCGAGGAGGCTCACGCCCCTGGCCTTGGCCGCCTGGCTGGCGACGTAGAGGGCGGTCATCTGCGGGATGCCCACCCCGGCGACGAGTCGCGTGGTGCAGATTGAGCCGGGGCCCTGGCCAATCTTGATGATGTTCGCGCCTTTGTCGGCGAGGTAGTCAACCCCGGCGGCGGTGGTGACGTTGCCGGCGATGAGGGGTAAATCTGAATACGCCGCGCGGATCAATGCGACGGCGTCGCCGACGCCCTTCGAGTGGCCGTGCGCGGTGGAGACGGCGATGACGTCCGCGCCGCGCTCGATCAGTCCGCCGATGTGCGTCACGATGCGTTCGCGGTCGAGTTCGCCGTCGTCGTTGCGCGGGGTGGAGACGGCTGCGCCGCAGAGCAGCCGGAAGTGATCGTCGCGCGCCGGCCGGAACTGCGAGAGTTTCTCGGTGGTGATGCGCTCGATGTCGCTCAGGGTGAACAGGCCGTGGAGTTCGTCGTTATCGTCCACCACCAGCAGTTTGTTGATGCCGGGGTGGTCGGTGAAAAACTGGTCGGCGATGGCGATTGGGTCGGCGCCGAGCTGGCTTTCACGGATGGTCTGCACCTGCTCGCGCGGGACGAGTGCGCCGGTGACTTGCTTGGCGGCGTAGCGCGGCTTGAGGACGTTGCCGGAGAGCAGGCCGACGAGTTTGCGGTCGTCGTCCACGACCGGGAAGGTGCTGAAAGAGTAGCGCTTGGTCTCGATCAACTCGATGACATCGCCCACGGTCTTGTCGGGCGTGACGGTGATCGGTTCCTGGATGAGTCCGTGGACGTGATTCTTGACGCGGCTGACCTCCTTGAGCTGCTGCTTCTCCGTCATGTTGTAATGGATCAGGCCCAGGCCGCCGTTGAGTGCCATGCTAGTGGCCATGCGCGACTCGGTGACGGTGTCCATATCGGCCGAGATGACCGGGAGGTGCAGGCACAACCCATCCGCCAACTCGGTGTCGAGCGAAGCGTTTCTCGGGAGAATCTCCGAGTAAAGCGTGGAAAGGGTGAGGTCGTCGTACGTCAGGGCCAAGCCAGCTTGGGCCGGGAAAAAGGTGTCCGCCGGTTGATAAAAGGCTGAATCGAGTGGGCCTGCGCTTTGTTCTGCCGCCATGTCCGAGTGTCCATGATCCGGGGGGCGCTGGCAAGTTGTTTCGTTTTTTTCTTGCGCGCTTGTGCCCACGGGAGAAGACTCCATACATGAATAAGCCTGTGAAACGGCCAGCCAAAAAAAAGGCCGGCTCCAAAGCGCCCCAACGCGGGATCACCCCGGCGTCCGCTCCGCTCCGGTCGGTTGAAACAGGGGTTCCGCGTGATCTGCCCGTCGTGATCCCGGCCGCGGGAACCGACACTCCCTCCCGGACGTTGAAGCGAGAGCAGGCACCCCCGGCCGCAGTTCGGGGCGAGGGCGAACACTCGGCCGTCCGGATTTATTTTCGCGAGATCGGCCAGTTCAGCCGCATCACGCCGGAGGAGGAAATCCGCCTGGCCAAGCGCATCCAATCCGGGGACGCCGCCGCCCGCCAGGAAATGATCCTCGCCAACCTGCGGTTCGTCGTGAAGATCGCGCTGGACTACGAGGGACTGGGCCTGCCGCTGCTCGACCTCATCAACGAGGGCAACATCGGCCTGATGAAAGCCGTCGAGCGATTCGACCCGGCCAAGGGCGCCAAGCTCTCCACGTACAGCTCGTGGTGGATCAAGCAGTCGATCAAGCGCGGCCTGGCCAACCAGGGCAAGACCATCCGGCTGCCGGTGCATCTGGTGGAGAAAATTTCGCGGATGCGCCGCGAGCGCCTCAACCTGCTCGACAAGCTTGGCCGCGAGCCGACCAACCGCGAGCTTGGCCAGGCGCTGGGCGTGCCGCCGGCCAAGGTCGCGCTCATGCGCCGCGCCGCCATGCGCCCCGCCTCACTCGACTCGCCGGTCGGCGACGAGTCATCCACCCAGCTGGGCGAGCTGGTTTCCGATGAGAACGCCGTCGTGCCCGACCGCGAGTTGTCGGACAAAAACATCAGCGGCATCCTGCGCCTGCTCATCGGCGAGTTGCCGGATCGCGAAATGAAAATCCTGACGCGCCGTTTCGGCCTCGACGGCGAGGAGGTGCAGACGCTCGAGGAGATCGGCCACCAGTTCAGCGTCACGCGCGAGCGGATTCGCCAGTTGCAGAACGGCGCCCTGGCCAAGCTGCGAAAAATGCTCGATCAACTCGAGGCTTCGCCGCAATAAACTCGACGCCGGTTGGCCAAGCGGAGACATTGCCCGCCATGGCTTCGACCGACGTCACGCTGGAGGAATTGCAGGCGGCGATCCGCAACGTGCCGGATTTCCCCGAGGAGGGGGTTCAATTCAAGGACATCACGCCGGTGCTGGCTGACGCCCGGCTGCTCGACGGCTGCATCAGCCACCTGCTCGGCGGGCACTCGGCCGACACGGTGGACGTCGTCGCCGGGATCGATGCGCGCGGCTTTATTTTCGGCGCGGCGATGGCCCGCGAGTTGGGCATGGGCTTCGTGCCGATCCGCAAAAAGGGCAAGTTGCCGTGGGAAACCATCGAGGAAAGCTACGAGCTTGAGTACGGCAGCAACACCATTGCCATCCACACCGACGCCGTCTCGGCGGGCCAACGCGTGCTGTTGATGGATGATCTGTTGGCCACGGGCGGCACGGCGGCGGCGGCGGCGAGCCTCGTCGCCAAGGCCGGCGGGCAGGTGGTAGAGGCGGTGTTTTTCATCGAGCTGGGCTTTCTTGACGGCCGGGCCAAAATGGGCGACGCGCCGGTGCGGTCGCTGGTGAGGTATTGATAAGTGAGCAGTGAGCGGTGAGCAGCGGATGCCGAGTGTCTTTATAAAAACTTACGGTTGCCAGATGAACGAGCGCGACTCCGAGGCGGTCGCGGCGCAGTTGGTGGCCAAGGGCTACAGCATGACGGCCGACGCGCTGACGGCGGATGTCATCCTGCTCAACACGTGCAGCGTACGCGATGCCGCCGAGCAGAAGGCGCTCGGCAAAATGAGCCACGTCGCGGGGCAGTTGCGCTCGAAAAACCGCAAGGCGGTGCTGGGCTTCATGGGCTGCATGGCGCAGAGCCGCGGGCGGGAGCTGATCGACAAGCTGCCGGACGTGGACCTCGTGGTCGGCACGCAAAAATTTCATCGCACGGCCGATCACATCGGCGACCTGCTGGCCGGCCGCGCCGTGGGAGTGGTCGATACCGGCGAGGAGAAGGGCAGCGAGGCGACGATCCGCGAGCATCTGCTCAACGGTGCGAGCGACAAAAAATCGGTCACTTCGTTCGTCAGCATCATGCAGGGGTGCAACCAGTTTTGCACGTTCTGCATCGTGCCGGACACGCGCGGCCGGGAGCGGAGCCGGTCGATCGACGACATCGTCAGCGAGTGCCGCGAGCTGGTGAACCGCGGCGTGCGCGAAGTGACGCTGCTCGGGCAGATCGTGACGAGCTACGGCCGCCGCGAGATCGGCGAGCGGGACGGCAAGTCGGCGTTCGTGCAGTTGATCGAGGCGGTGCACGGGATCGACGGGCTGGACCGGATTCGCTTCACCTCGCCGCACCCCAAGGGCTACGGCGACGACTTGATCGAGGCGTACGGGCGCTTGGCCAAGCTCTGCGAAAGCGCGCACATCCCGGTGCAGAGCGGCAGCGACGCGATGCTCAAGCGGATGCACCGCGGCTACACGCGCGAGCGGTTTTTGGAGATCGTCGGCAAGCTGCGTGCCGTCAGGCAGGGCATCGGCGTCACGACGGACATCATCGTCGGGTTTCCCGGCGAGACGGAAGAGGAGTTTGAGGCGACGATGTCGCTCTGCCGCGAGGTTCAGTTCGACAATGCGTTTGTTTTCAAGTACTCCACGCGCCGCGACACGCCGGCGGCCGCAATGGAGAACCAACTGCCGAGGGAGTTGATCGAGCAGCGGCACGCGATGGTGCTCGCGGCGATCGATGAGATGGGGGCCAGGCGATATGAGAGATTTGTCGGCAAAACGATGGAGGTGCTCGTCGAGGGGCCAAGCCGCCGCAATGCCGCCCGGATGGAGGGGCGCACGCGGTGCAACAAGATCGTGGTGTTCGACGGCGGCAACCGGTTCCGCGGAGAGCTGATGGAATTGAAAATCACCCGCAACGGCTCGTTTACCCTGTACGGCGACCCGGCCATCGTGAATTTAAACTGACTCGTGAAAGAGCAAACAAAAGAGTCGTCGTCGACGCTGCCGCTGTTTGGTTTCCTGCTGGCGTTTGTCGGCGTGTTTCTTTACGTCGGCATCAAGATGAACAATGCGATCAGCCTGGCCAACTTGTCGGTTTTGCTTGGCGTGTTCCTGGCGGCGCTCTCCGGCTACAGCCTGGCCAGGCCGGCTGCGGTTGGCCAGGCGATACGGGCGTTCCCCCGCGCCAACGCGCCCGGCTACGTGTTGATTCTCGCCGCCACGGCTTGGTTTCTCTGGAACATCCTGTCCGAGGACATGGCGGACTACCGGGAAATCAAGCATTGGTTTTACATCGGCTTCGGCGCGGTGGGGATCGGCTCGTGCATTTATCTGCGGGACTTTTTGGCGGTGCGCGGCCTGGCGGTTTTCATGCTGCTGCTGGCCAAGCTGATGCTCGACACGCAGCGCCACTACATGCTCGAGACGCCGGTGGCGCACATGTCGGAGTGGCGGCTGGTGTTCGCCGTTTGGGCGTACATGATCATCGTCATGTCGATGTGGATGGTGATCTCGCCGTGGCGCATGCGTGACATGATCCAGTGGATGCTGGCCAAGCCGCGCCGGCTTGCGGCCAAGGGCTGGTTTCGGCTGGTGTTCGGGATTTTGCTGATCGTGCTTGGCCTGACGGTGTTCGGCATCCCGGACACGGCCCCGGAATGAGGGATTGGGATTGATTGGCCGCTGGTTTTGGCGGCTAATCGCGTGGTCAACGGATGCCGTGAACCAAGCCAAGCTAGACCAGGAACTGCTCAAGGCGATCCAGTACAACAAGCTGGGGCTGGTGAATCGTCTGCACGCGGAGGGCGCCAGCGTCAACTGCCGCAACGAGGAGGGCCGCTCGCCGCTGCACCTCAGCGTCTACAGCGACTGGGATCGCATCTCGCACTTCCTGATCGACATGGGTGCGGACCTCAACGCCAAGGGCAAGTTCGGCGGCACGCCGCTTCACCTGAACTTTGGCAAACAGGCCAAGGACAAGCCGGGCACCGGCCTGATGGACAAGTTCGGTGGCTGGTTCAGCAGCAGCGAAGACAAGCCAAGCGCTTCATCACCCGCTGAACAACCGGAACCCGAGTCGGAACCCGAGCCAAGTGCGGGCGAACCCGAAGCATCCACAGAGGAGGTATTGCCCGAACACGAGAGTGTCGAGATGGAGGAAAAGCTGGTCCCGGAAACCGTCGCGCGATCTGCCGCAAGAGCCTCAAGCTGGACGAGGAAGAACAGAAACACGGTATCTATTTTTGTCCCTACTGCAACCGCGAAGTCGATCACATCCACGACGCCGATTGATCGGACGGCGGCAGTCCGCTAACAGTCAGCAGCACTTTAACCGTGAAATCAAAAACAGGAATACAACGACCCCGCCGCCGGGCGCTTGGCCAAGCGCTTGGCCTGGCAATCACCCTCGCCGGAGTGGCGCTTGGCCAGGCGCAGCAAGTGCCGGTTGATGAGCGCACGCTCTCCAACGGCATGAAACTGCTCATGATCGAGCGGCACCACTCGCCGGCCATCGCCGGCGGATGGGTGGCGCGCGTCGGCAGCGTCAACGAGCGCCCCGGCATCACCGGCATCGCGCACCTCTTCGAGCACATGATGTTCAAGGGCACGCCGACCATCGGCACGAGCGATGCCAAGCGCGACGCCGAGATCATTGATCAGCAGGAAGTGGTGCGCGACGCCATGCGCCGGGAAGAGGCCAAGATGCGGTTGGCCCTGCGGCGCGGCGAGATCGACGACATGGCCAAGCCGGAAAACAAGACCAAGCGCTACCGCGAACTCGAGGCCGAGTTCAAGGAACTGATCGCCGCGCAGCGCGAGGTGCTCGTCAAGAACGAGTTCGACCGCATTTACACCACCGCCGGCGCGTCCGGCATGAACGCCTTCACGTCCAACGACATGACCGGCTACTTCATCACCGTGCCGTCGAATAAGCTCGAGCTTTGGGCGTGGATGGAGTCGGAGCGGCTGCTGCGGCCGGTGTTCCGCGAGTTTTACGCCGAGCGCGACGTGGTGTTCGAGGAGCGCCGCATGCGCACCGAGTCCACGCCGCTTGGCAAATTCCAGGAATCGCTCGAGGCGATGTTTTGGGAATCGCACCCGTATAGCTGGCCGGTGATCGGCTGGCCGTCGGACATCCCCGCCATCTCCAAGGCGCAGGCCGACGAGTTTTACGCGCTCCACTACGCGCCGCAAAACATCACGCTCATATTGGTCGGCGACTTCAAGGCCGACGAGGCGGCCAGGCTGTGCGAGCGTTACTTCGAGCGCATCCCGCGCGGCAAACGCAATCCGCCCGAGATCGTCACGGAGGAAATGACGCAGATCGCTGAGAAGCGGATGAACGCCGAGGCGGAGGCCAACCCGCAGGTGGACATCCTGTGGCACACGCCGGCGGCGGGGCATCCCGACGCCCACGCGCTGGAGGTGCTGGCGGCGGTGTTGTCCGGTCGCTCCGGCCGGTTGCACAAGGCGCTCGTGCTCGGCGACGAGGTGGCGACGTCGGCGTACGCCCAGCAAATGAAGCGCAAGTACGCCGGCATGTTCATCATCGGCGGCGAGTCGAAGGAACCGAAAACACCGGGCGACGTCGAGGCGGCGATTTACGGGGAAATCGAGCGGCTGAAAAACGAGCCGGTGTCGGCGCGGGAGTTGCAAAAAGTGAAAAATAATTTCGCCGCGATGGCCGTACGGCGGGGCGCGTCGAACTTTCATTTGCTGGTGCAGTTGATCCAGTACGAAGGCGGTGGCGACTGGAAATCGATCAACACCGAAATCCCGGGCATCCTCAGGGTGACGGCGGAGGATGTTCAGCGCGTGGCCGGAAAATATCTCACAAAGGAAAACCGCACCGTGGCGACCTACACGCGAAAGGCCGGGACGAAGGCGCCGGACGATCCTGCGCTGGCAGGCTTGAGCGGGGAGCAGCAGGCGAACGTGCGCCGCATCTCCAGCCAGATCAAGTCGGAGACAAACCTCGAGCGGTTGCAGCAACAGTTGCAGGCGATGGAGGCCCAGCTTGGCCAGGCGGACGGCAGGCAGCAGGGCCTGATGAAAATCATCATGGTGAAAGTGGCGGAGCGAATCGCCGAGTTGAGCAAATAAAACGCAGCAGGATTTGGAACAATGAATTTATCGATGAAACAAAACATGGCGCTGAGCTTGGTTGCGATCCTTGGACTGGCGCTTGGCCAAGCGCAGGAGATTCCGGATCGTCCGGAGAAACTGACATTCCCTCCGCTGGTCTATGACGCGCCGAACCCGGCCGACTACCGCGAGGAGCTTGAATCGGGCGCGATCGTTTACATTTATCCGGACCGCGAACGGCCGCTGATTGACCTGTCGGTGAACATCCGCTCCGGCAGCTTTCTCGACCCGGAAGGCAAGGAGGGCTTGGCCAACCTGACCGGCCACCTGATGGCGCGTGGCGGCATCCCGTCAAAACCGGCGGACGAACTGGACGAGGAACTGGAGTTTCTCGCGGCAAGGCTCTCGAGCAGCTTTGGCGGCCTGAACGGTAGCATCAGCCTGAACCTGCTCTCGAAGGATGTGGATCGCGGCTTCGAGATTTTGCGCGCTGTGCTGGCCGCACCCAGTTTTCAGGAGGATAAGCTGGCGCTGCGCAAGACGCAACTGTTGCAGGGGCTCAAGCAGCGCAACGACGACTCGAGGAACATCGAGTCGCGCGAGCGCAACTTCCTCGCGTACGGCGAGAATTTTTGGTTCAACCGACACACGACAGCCGCGTCGCTTGAGAGCATTCGCCGGGAGGATTTGCTGGCGTTTCATCATAAGTGGGTGCACCCGCGGAATTTCGTCGTGTCCATCAGTGGTGACTTCGATCGCGACGCGATGCTCGAGCGACTCGACGGCGTGTTCGCCGCTTGGCCGCACCCCAGCGAAAAAGCGCCGTCGGTGCCGCAGGAACGGGAGTACGGCAAGCCGGGCGTGTACATTGTCGATAAGGACGTGAACCAGGGCCGCGTGTCGATCATGCTACCGGGCATCCGCTGGGACGACCCGGACTATTACGCGATCCAAGTGATGAACGACGTGCTCGGCGGCGGCGGCTTCACCTCTCGCATCACCAACCGCGTGCGCTCGGATGAGGGCTTGGCCTACTCGGCGCGTTCGGCGTTTCCGGGGGGAGCGCATTACCCGGTGGTGTTCCGCGCCGGGTTCCAGTCCAAGTCGCGCACGGTCGCCTTCGCGACGTCGATCGTGCTTGAGGAGATCGAGCGAATCACACGGGAGCCGGTGACCGCTGAGGAACTGCTAACGGCGAAAAAGTCGTTCATCGACACGTTCCCGAACAACTTCGCCTCGGCGTCGCAGGTGGTCTCGGCGTTTGCCGGCGACGAAATGATCGGCCGCTACGCCAGTCAGCCAAACTACTGGGCCGACTACCGCGACAACATCGAGGCGGTGGACATTGCCGCGGTGCAGCGCGTGGCCAAGCGACGGCTCCGGCTTGGCCAAGTGATCATCCTGATCGTCGGCCAAAAAGAGGAGATTCTGAAGGGTCATCCGGATCATCCGGTGAACTTGGGCCGCTTGGCCAAGGGCGGGGTGAAAGAGCTGCCGATGCGCGATCCATTGACGATGCAGCCCATAAAATAGGCCCAAAAACCGTTTTTCCTTGCGGCGGCCTGATTCGCTTGGTAACAAAGCCGCAGCATGGCAGCAATCGGGCTATTTCAGAAGGGGGATAATATCTTTTACGCCAAGGTCATCGATGGAGACTTGTACAAGCTCAAGGGCGATATTTTTGGGGCACCATCCTTCCAAAAGACGCCGATTCCAAAAAAAGGGTTTCGGACGCTCGTTCCGGTTCAGCCCTCGAAGATCATCGCCGTGGGGCTCAACTACGCCGACCACGCCGCTGAGTCCGGCCTCGAGATTCCCAAGACACCGCTCTTCTGGCTGAAATCCCCCAAGTCGATCCTGCCCGACGGCGGGAAAATCGAAATCCCGTTCGAGAAGCACCGGACCGATTACGAGGCGGAGTTGGCCATCGTGATCGGCCGCAGCATCCGCAACGTCACGCCGAAGGCGGCCAGCCGCTACATCCTCGGCTACACAGCGGCGCAGGACATCAGCGACCGGACGATCCAGAATTCCGAGAGCCAATGGGCGCGGGCCAAGTCGTTCGACACCTTCACGCCGCTTGGCCCGTACATCGAGACGAAGATCGATCCCGATTGCCTGACGATTCAGTTGTTCAAAAACGGGCAGCTTTGCCAGAACTCCTCCACGGCGCAGATGATCTTCAGTTGCTCGGAGCTGGTCAGCTTCATCTCGACGAACATGACCCTGCTGCCCGGCGACATCATCCTCACCGGCACGCCGTCCGGCATCGGATCGATCGAGTCCGAAGACACGCTCGAGGTGCGCATCCAAGGCTTGGCGCCGCTGGTCAACACCGTCAAGTAGCCGGCGGGCGTTTCGGTTCGACTTCCCCCGGTTTTTCCTGTTCGCTTGCCAAGCGCCGGCCAACCGACCGGCGAACCCCATTTTTTACAATGCGCTGGTCCCAGACATTTATCCCGACGTTGAAGGAGTCGCCCGCCGAGGCGGAGATCATTTCCCACAAGCTGCTGCTGCGTGCCGGCCTGGTGCGAAAACTCACCGGCGGGCTTTACACGTTCCTGCCGCTTGGCCTGCGGGCGCTCAAGAAAGTCGAGGCCATCGTCCGCGAGGAGATGGATCGCGCTGGGGCGCTGGAGGTGTTCATGCCGGCGCTGCAGCCGCCCGCCATCTGGGCCAGGAGCGGCCGGCTCGAGACGGCGAAGGACGTGCTTTTTCACGTGAAGGATCGCGCCGGGAAGGAGTGGGTGCTCGGCCCGACGCATGAGGAGGTCATCACCACCCTCGTCGCCGATGAGTTCAACTCGTACCGCCAGTTGCCGGTCAATTTTTATCAGATTCAGACCAAGTTCCGTGACGAAATCCGCCCGCGCTTCGGCCTCATGCGCGCCAAGGAGTTCATCATGAAGGACGCGTACAGCTTCGACGCCGACGACGAGTCGGCCAACGCCAGTTACCAGCGGATGTACGACGCCTACGCGCGGGTTTTTGCGCGCTGCGGCCTGCGGGCCATCCCCGTGCAGGCCGACACCGGCGTCATGGGCGGCACGCACTCGCACGAGTTCATGGTGCCGGCCGAGACCGGCGAAAACGAGGTGGTGTACTGCGAGAGCGGCGACTACGCGGCAAACATCGAGAAGGCCACCAGCCAGGGCCCGGCCACCGCCACGCCGGCGGACGACTGCGGCGACTCGGAGAAATTCGAGACGCCCGGCGTGAAGACGATCGACGACTTGGCCAGGCGCTTCGACGTCGCGGCAGAGCGGCAAATCAAGACGCTCGTTTACGTCGCCGACGACAAGCCGGTGATCGTGTTACTGCGCGGCGACGACCAGCTCGAGGAGGCCAAGCTCGGCGGCGTGCTGGGTGCGAAAGCGTTTCGCGCGGCGGGCGATGCCGAGATCGTCAAGGCGCTTGGCGCGCAACCGGGCAGCTTGGGCGCGGTTGGTGTCGAGGGCATCCCAGTTTACGCCGACGAGGTTTTGCGCGGCGGCTCCGGCATGGTTACCGGCGCGAACGACGACGGCCACCACCTGCGCAACGTCAACATCGAGCGAGATGTCGCGGTCGGCGAGTGGGCGGATTTGCGCCAGGTCCAGGCCGGCGAGCTGTGCGTCGAGACCGGACAGCCGCTGAAGATTCGCCGCGCAATCGAGGTCGGCCACGTGTTCAAGTTGGGCACCAAATACAGCGAAGCGCTCGGTGCGACGTTCCTCGATGAAAACGGCAAAAGCATCCCGAGTATCATGGGCTGCTACGGCATCGGCGTGACGCGCACGCTGCAGGCGGTGATCGAGCAGTGCCACGACGAGAGCGGCGTCATCTGGCCGACGTCGGTTGCGCCGTACGAGGTTTGCATCACGGCGCTGGACGTCGAGCCAGAGTCGGAAGTGATGACACTGGCCAATCGGCTTTACGACGAGCTGCGGGCCAAGGGCGTGGACGTGATCCTCGACGACCGCCCCGCGCGGCCGGGGATCAAGTTCAAGGACTCGGAGTTGGTGGGCTTCCCGCTGCGCATCGGCATCGGCGAGCGCTCGTTGGCCAAGGGCAACGTCGAGATCAAGCCGCGGGTGGGGGAGATGATCCTGTGCAGCCCGGACGAAGCGCTTGGCCAAGCGCTGGAGTGGCTTGAGTCCAACTAGGTCAGCTAAGGCCACCCGCTTGGCCAAGCGGATCGGACTTCAGTTTTCTTCAGCGCACCGCTTGGCCCACCAGCGTTGCAGCATCCCGCCAAATTCCCGAGCGTAGCCGTTGTAGTCCATCAGCGGCGAGCGCTCGAGCATCCCGCGGAGGTTTTCCCGAAGTTGCTTGAGCATGTCGGGGTTGTTGCTGATCTGCACCGCCTTCTCGATGAACTCGCCCTCGTCCCGGGCGATAAACGCCTCCAGCCCGAGGCACTTGTTTTGCAGCACACCCTGCCGTGAAACGTAGGCGTCGCCCTCAAGGCATAGCACCGGCACACCCATCCAGAACGCGTCGCCGGTGGTGACACCGCCATGTGGCAAACGCCTCGAAATCGGCCTTGAGTTCGTCCTCTCGCTCGTTGTTGGCATACACGAACAGCTCGAATTGCTCGCGGTTGAGATGGTGGCACAGAATCAGCGCGAAGCGGCCGACCGGGTGGCGGCAGAAATCCGCGGACAGAAAGCCGACTCGAATCGGACGGTCGGCGCGGAAGTCGTGGTCGCGGAAGCCGCCCGCTTGGCCAAGCGGATCGGTGTGCCGGGACGCCCACTCCCGGTGCAGCCGAGCCAGCGTTCCGGAATTTTGGTTGGACGCGTAGTTAAGTGCCTGCAACGCGATGCTGCCCCGGTCGGCGGTGCCGCTGCCTAACTCGAGCCAGCGCCGGAACAGGTTTGCGCCCATGTCCGTGTCGCCGACCGAGTACGTCATCGCCCAAGCGTAGTCGAACAGCAGGTCGCCGTGGTCGGGCGCGAGTGCGTAAGCCCGCTTGAAGAGGTGCAGTGCGTTGGCTTGGTCGCTGCCCAGCATGAGGTTGGCCATCTGCCGCATCGCCTCGACATGGTCGGGTTTCAACTCAAGACAGCGATTGAAGGCGTCCATGGCGTCCTCGTGGCGGCCCGAGTGGTAGAGTAAATGGCCGAGGAGATTGAAGACGTCGATGTCGTCCGGCTGCGACTTGACCGCTTTTTCCAGCGCCTTGATGGCGTCGTTGTTACGGCCGAGCATCGTGAGGCTGCGGCTCAGCAGAAACAGCGCGCTGGTGTTGGTCTCGTCCTGCGCGAGGAGTTGCTGCGACAACTCGGCGGCTTGGGCGAAGTCACCCGCCTCGGCTCGTTCGGTGGCTTGGAGCAGCATCTGTTGTAAACCGGAATCAGCCCCGGCAGGGGTTCAGGTGCTGAGGATGCTCCGGAGGTTGAAGCGGCGGCCGGGGCAGATGGTCGACTTGAGTTCTTTGTGGTGGTGGAATTGCCGGTGCGTGTAAATCCGGTTGTAGGGGATGCCGGTGCGGCTCCGGAGCCGTGAGACGAGCGCCTTGAGGCTGGACTTTTGCTTGGCGGTGGGGAGCGTCTTTTCAAAGTTGCCCACAAGACAAATCCCGATGGCAATTTCGTTGAGCGCGGCGCTGCCGATATGGCCTCCTTGGATTTGACGCTTCCAGCGATCGCAGACGTATATTTTTCCGTCGGTGGTGTTGACGCCGTTGCCGATGACGAAGTGGTAGGCGAGCCCGTTCTCCATTCGGCGGTCGCGCCGGTGGTAATGCTCCATGCCGCGGATGCTGTTGTTGCTGTCGGCGCTGTGGTGGACGACGATGTGCTTCCAGCGGTTGCGCCGGATGCGCGGCCGGTTGATCTCGCGCAGGGTCGAACTGGCGATGGCGGCCGGCTTGGCCTTGGTTGGTTTGCCGGTCGTGCCTTTGGTGATCTTGAGTTTCTGGCCGGGCTTGATGGTGTTTGGATTTTTGATGCCGTTGGCCTTGGCGATCGCCGCTGCGGTGGTTTTGTATTTGTTGGCGATCGTGCTCAGCGTGTCGCCCTTTCGGATGGTGTAAGTGAGCGTCTCGGTCTTGGCCGGGATGATGAGTTTCCGGCCGATCTTGACCTTGTTGGGGTTGGCGATGCCGTTGTGGGCGGCGAGTGCCGAGGCGCTGAGACCGTATTTTTTGGCGATGACACCAAGCGTCTCGCCGCGCTGGATGGTGTGGGTGGCCGCTTGGCCAAGCATCTGGCCAAGCCACAAGGCAGCCGGCACCGCAATCGCGAGGATGCGGCTGGTTTGCCTTTTTCCCTTGGCCAAAGTTGTCAGCATGAAATGCTGTTTGCCTCCTTAAAAGAGCTGTTTTTACGGCCGGAACCGGCTCTTGGCCAGTCATTGTTTGGCGGCCCGTCAGCTTGGCCAAGCGGGGGCGGCGGAAAATCAGTGAAAATTGAGGGTTGCGGCTTGGGACGGTTTTGGTATGGTGCGCGCCCTTTTTTGGCGGAAAAGAGGCTTTTGAAGCCTTACCGAACGCCGACTGAAACCGCCTTTAAAACTCAACCTTGGGCTTGGCTGCCCGAGGAGGCATTAACCACAACGAACTAAATCCCGTCTTTCCACGGGACGGCTGTACAAAGGATTCAGCCGGTAACAATTGGAAAACCAAAGTATGAGTAATGTAAAAGAACTGTTGGACGCGGGTGTGCATTTTGGACACCAGACGCGCAGGTGGAACCCGAAGATGAGGGAATTCATCTTTGAAGCCCGGAACGGCATCCACATCATCGACCTCGTGAAAACGGCGTCGCAAATTGAGACGGCGGCGGAATTCCTCAAGGGAATCGTCTCCAAGGGCGGCAAAGTGCTCCTCGTCGGCACCAAGAAGCAGGCCCAAGCCACCATCATGGAAACGGCGGAAGCCACCGGCCAACCGTACGTCTGCGAACGTTGGCTCGGCGGCATGATGACCAATTTGAACACCATCAAGCGCTCCATCAAGCGCATGCTGGAACTGGAGGCAATGGAGTCTGACGGCAAAATGGCGGAGTTTGTCATGCAGGAGCAGTCGATGCTTCGCCGCAAGTTGTCGCGTCTGCACCTACGCCTCAACGGCATCCGCGACCTGAGCGCCAAGCCAGACGCCATTATCATCATTGATATCAAGCGCGAGCACAACGCACTTGCTGAAGCGCGCCGGTTGCGCGTGCCGATCGTCGCCATCGTCGACACCAACACCGACCCGACGCTGGTCGAATATCCGATCGCCGGCAACGACGACGCCATCCGCTCCATCAAAGCAGTGCTCGGCGCGGTCACGCAACCGATGATCGAGGCCCGTGCGGCCTACGAGGCGACCGCCGCAAAACTGAAAGCCGAGGCCGAGGCAAAAGCAGCAAAACAAGAGAAAGCATCGGCGGAAGCAGAGGCTGCAAAAGCCGAGGCCAAAGCCACTCCAGCCCCAGCCGAAGTGAAAGCACCTGCCAAAGCAGCGCCAGTACCTGTGGAAGCACCCGTCGCTACGGAAGTAACGCCCGCCGCTGAGGCGCCAGCAAGGAATGCATCCGCGGAGGAAGCCAAGGACGCTATTGCCGAACTTAAGAAGCTGGACAAAAACAAGGATGGCAAATTGACCGAGGACGAGTTGCGCGCACCCGAGACGCCAGCCGAGCCGGCCAAGGCCTGAGGCGTTCGCCACTCGAAAAACTTTCTTCCCCGGTGGCATCAACCGGGGAGCGGAACTGATTATTAAACAGAAAATATTATGGCAGAAGTAACAGCAAAACTTGTCGGGCAACTCCGTAAGATGACCAGCGCGGGCCTGATGGACTGCAAAAAAGCCCTCATCGAGACTGACGGCGACGTCGAGGCCGCCGTCGATGTGCTCCGCGCACAGGGCACCATCAAGGCGGCAAAGAGAGCCGGCCGCGAAGCCAACGAGGGCGTCATCGTCCACTACATCCAGCCCGACTCGAAGGCGGGTGTGTTGGTCGAGATCAACTGCGAGACCGACTTCGTCGCCAAGAACGAGCAGTTCCAAGAGTTTGTCGGCGATGTGGCCAAGCTCAAGTTGACCGCACCGGACACTGACTTCGAGGAACTGCGCATCGCGCAGGTGGCCAAGATCGGCGAGAACATCCTGCTCTCCCGCGACGCCAAGCTTGAGGTGGACGGCACCGGGTTGGTGGCGGCGTACATACACACCGGCGCCAAGGTCGGCGTGTTGCTCCAGGTCGGCACGGGCAAGGAAGACACGCTTGGCAACGACGATTTCAAGGTGTTGGTGAAGGACATCACGCTGCACATCGCCGCCTCCGCGCCGGTCTCCGTGAGTCGCGACGAGGTTGACCCCGAGTTGGTGGCCAAGGAGAAGGCCATCGCCGAGGAGCAGGCGGTGGGCAAGCCGCCGCAGGCCATCGAGAAGATCGTGACCGGCAAGATGAACAAGTTCTTTGCCACCAACTGCCTGCTCGAGCAGGGCTTCGTGAAGAATCCCGACATCAGCATCAAGGATCATGTGGCCTCCGTTGCCCAGGCGCTCGGCGACGAGATCACCGTGGCCAAGTTCCTGCGCTTCCAAATCGGCGAAAACTTCTGAGCGGCGACGACAAAACGAATCACTCAAGCGGGAGCCGAGCGCGGCTCCCGTTTTTTTGTGGCCAAGCGCTTGGCCAAGCGCGGAAAAGGGGTTTCATCGCCGGGACAATTTGACTAGCTTATCTCCCCGGCAATAAACGACGGCTGCAATGACCAAGACAAACACAGTGGAACAGACCGTGAGCGGCCAAGATACCGAGGCCAGCGGCGAGACGATTGAGAGCCTGCGCAGCCTGCTCAATTGGCTGAAGGGGCAATTCGAGGACTTCGGCATCGACGCGGGCTGGGCCGGCCTGCTGGTCAACGTGGTCGGCGCCCTGTTGCTCGTGTTCCTGAGTTGGCTGGCCTACCTCGTGGCCAAGCGGGTGGTGCTGCGCGCCATCCGGTTCCTGTCGAGCAAGACCAGCACCGACTGGGACAAGGTCCTCATCGAGCACAAGGTGTTCGCCCGCTTGTCCAATGTCGTCCCCGCCCTCGTGGTGCACGTGCTGGCGCCGGTGGTGTTTGAGGGGGTGGAGAGCCTGGCCGGTTTCGTGCAGGGCCTGGCCAAGGTGTACCTCGTGGTGGTGTTGCTGTTCACTCTGCAGGCGCTGCTCAACGGGTTGCAGACGATTTATCAACGTTATGATATTTCAAAGCGCATCCCGATAAAGGGACTGCTGCAGGCATTGATGCTGGTGGCCTTCTTCGTCGGGGGCGTGTTCATCATCTCGATCGTGATGGGCCGCGAGATCGGCACACTGATGGCCGGCTTGGGCGCGATGGTCATGGGATTCCTGTTTGTGTTCAAGGACGCGATCATGGGCCTGGTGGCGGGGATTCAGATCGCCACCAACGACACTGTACGCAAGGGCGATTGGATCGAGATGAAGGGCCACGGCATCGACGGCGACGTGATCGACGTGTCGTTGACAACGGTGAAGGTGCAGAATTTTGACAAGACGGTGGTGAGCATCCCGGCGTCAAAATTGATCACCGAAGCCTGCCGCAACTGGCGCGGAATGAAGGATTCCGGCGGCCGCCGAATCAAGCGCCCCATCCGCATCGACATGCGCTCGATCCAATTCGCCGACGAGGCGTTGCTCGAGAAGTTCCAGCGGTTCGACCTGCTCAAAGGTTATCTGCAATCCAGGCTCGACGAAGTCAACGTGCACAACCAAACGGCCAACACGGACTTGTCGGAACTCGTCAACGGCCGCCGCCTGACCAACATCGGCACGTTCCGCGCCTACATCATGGCATACCTCAAAAGCCATCCGCAAATTCGGCAGGATCGCACGTTCCTCATTCGCCAGCTTGCGCCGGGAGACAACGGGTTGCCGATCGAGATTTACATTTTCACCGACACGACGGTCTGGGCCGAGTACGAGGCGATCCAGGCCGATATTTTTGATCACCTGCTGGCGGTGATTCCGGAGTTCGGCCTGGCACCGTTCCAGAATTCCAGCGGCAAGGAATCGATCAGCGGCACGCTCGACGTGTCGATGGTGAACGACTGACTGCGTCTGTGCTAACGTTGACGGCAGAGTGTGTGCTGGACACCAAGGCCATCCTTGGCGAGGGGCCCGTATGGCGGGCGGAGACGCAAGACTTGGTCTGGGTGGACATCGAGAGTGCCCGCGTCTGCTGTTTTAACCCGACCAGCGGCGAAAACCAAACTTGGGACATCGGCGAAAAACCCGGCTTGGCCGTCCCGGCGGAGTGCGGCGACTTGATCCTCGGCACGAGCATCGGCTTCGTGCGACTCGACTTGGCCAGCGGCGACCTGTCGCCGATCATCGACCCGGAGCAGGATTTGCCGAACAACCGTTTCAACGACGGCAAGGTCGATCCCGAGGGCCGGCTTTGGGCCGGCACGATGGGGATGGACGAGGCACCGAACGTCGGCAGCCTCTACCGGCTCAACCGCAATCTCTCCACCGACAAGTTGTTCGACCAAGTCAGCATCTCAAACGGCATGGCCTGGACGTCGGATCAAAAGACATATTACTACATCGACTCGCCGACGCGCCGTATGGATGTGTTCGACTGTGACATGGCCAGCGGCACGGTGTCGGATCGCCGGATAGCGTTCGAGTTGCCGGAGGGGATGGGCTACCCGGATGGCATGTGCATCGACAACGAGGGGATGCTTTGGGTGGCGCTGTGGCAGGGCTGGGGCGTGGCGCGGTTCGCGCCGGGCGGGGCGCTCTTGGCCAAGGTGGAAGTGCCGGTCGAGTGCGTGACGTCGTGCTGTTTCGGTGGCGAAAACTGGGACGAACTTTACATCACCACCTCCAGCCGCGACCTCGACGAGGCGGGCAGGGCGGAACAGCCACTCGCCGGCGGAGTGTTCCGCTGCAAGCCGGGTGTAAGCGGCCCGGCGACGAACCTGTTCCTCGGCTAGTCGGTGACGCTTTCGCCGATGATGCGGCGGTAGGCTTTCTCGGCGTGATCGTAGGCGGCGTTGAAGTCGGCGATTTCGTCTTCGCCCATGAAGCGGCGTTTTTGCGAGCGGCATTTTTTCACCCCCGCAAGGCACCACTCGGCGCTGCGCCTGGATGCGCGGATCGGCTTGCCATCGACGAGCACGAAAACCGGATTGGTGTGTGACGAGGGGAGGATGCGCAGCGCCACCCAACTGCTGAACTCGATTGGCACCTCGAAGGCGATGTCGCGCAACTCGCCGTCGGCGACGATGTCCTGTTTCGCGATTGCGTAGCCGTTGACGAGCACCTCGACCGGCACCTTGCGCGTGCCCTCGAGCCGGGCGCGCTCAATGTGCCAGTACGGCTTCCGGGCGTAGCTGCGGTTGGCCAAGCCCGGGATCGGTTCGTCGTTGAGGCGCGCGGCGACCTTGGCCGTGACGAGCACGGTGTCCGCCTTGGCCAAGCGCAGCTCGCTGCCGTCCACTCCCATCTGCACGTTGTCGACTTGGAAGTCGATCAAGTGGCTGCGGCCGTCGCCGACGTAGTTGCGCCCGGCGCGGATGCCTTCGCACCAGTCGTTGTAAGTCAGTCGGCCGTCGAGCTTGACGTACGAGCGGCCAAGGCCGACGCGTTCGCCGTAGATGCAGGGGAAGTCGGTCTCGCCGCTGATGCGCGTGCGGAAACCGCAGTTGAGTGTGTGATACCATATGTTCAGTTCCCAAACCGACGGCGTATCGACCATCGAGAGGAAGTCCACGGCAGGGACCGGCTTGCCGTCGGGGCCGGGAACCATGTGGGTGACGTCGGCGATGTATTCGTTGGCGCCGATGCCGTTGAACGGCGGCACCTCGTAGGTCGGCAGGGCCGGGCCGGTTTGGTTGAGCCCCCAGCCGGAATGTGCCGGGCCGACGAGCGCGCCCTGGCGCTTGGCCCAGCGGAGGGTGTTGAGGCAGAGCTTGGGCCAGTGGTGCTTGGATTCGCCGCCGGGATACATCTGGTTATTTAGCCGCAACAGGCACAAATGGCCGGATTGATGGGAGCCAAACCCGGAAACCTCGACGTCGTAGCGGAGCAAATATGGAAACTGGGAGACGGCGTCGATTTTGCCGGTGAAAAACTGTTTTTGATAGTCGAAACACGGCCCCCAAGTAAGGTTTGCGCCGACCTTGAGATCCTCGCCGAGGCAGTGGCGCATCATGTCCGATGCGTGGACGCCCTCGGTGGGGTTTTTGTAATGGGCGCAACCGGCGGCGTGGATGTGGTGATCGCCCGACCACCAACCCATCAGCGATGGATCAATCCAGCGCCGCACCTTAAACGACTCGGTGATGTCCGCGTCGCCGACGGTGATGGTGCGGGTTTGCGGGATCGACTCAGGGCCGCGATAAAACCGAACGGTGTAGGAGCCGCTCGGCAGTTTCACGTGTTCGCCGTCGGCGCGATAGATTTGCGGATGAAAATGAAAGTCCGGTGCAAGCCGCTTGGCCTGTGACGGATACACGCGGCCAAGCTTGTCGCGAAATTCAAAACCGGCGGTGGTCGGCTTGCCATTTTCATCGAGCACCTTGAGCGTGAGTTTGCGGGCTGGCTTGCAGTCAAAGAGCAGATTGATCTCGCTGCGGAAGCCGAGATCCTGCGTTCCTTGGCCAACGTCGAAGCTGAGCTTGGCGTCGCGCTTGCCAGCGTCGCGGCTGTAAAGCTGGAGGATGCGATACTCCAAGGCCAAGCCGCTGAGCGTCTTGGTGAGCGGCTGGGCATTGTGCATCGCCAAGCCAAGCCAACGATCGACGATTTGGCTCTGCGGCGAACCGGCGTGGGGTCGGGAGTTTGGGCTGCTGGCGATGAGTTCCGCAGTAACACCGGCTTGGTTGTTGACCTTGACCAGAAAGCTGCGCCAGCCCTGCTCGACCAACTCGTGCTTGGCCGGGCCGGCGTTCACCTTGACTCGTGACTCCGGGTTGATGTTGATACCGACAAGGCATTGGGCATCAAGAATTTGCTGAACCGCGGCGACGGCTTTCGCGGCGTCCGCTTGGCCAAGCGCTCGGCTGAGTCTTCGCTTGGTTTTGGCAGAGAGCGGTTCGCCGAGATAATCCGTGGCCTGAATGAGTCGCTGGATTTGCGCCTTGAGCGGCTGAAGATCCACATCGCTGACTTCAGGAAGTGTTTGAGCCTGTGTGACTTGACTGGCGACAAAGAAGCTCAATAAGGCAGTTTTCCGTAAAAAAAATAAAATTTGCATAGCATCTACAAGGTTACGTAACGACCAATATGGGGCATTTTTAGTTGAATACAAAGGTAAATCGGCTGTTTTTGCGTTAGAAAATAAAAGAAAAAAAGTTTGTTCATTTGGGTTGACAGTAACTCAGGCGCTGCAGAAACTCCCTGAACCCGTTAGCGGTATAGGACCTTACAACTCAATCATGAAAAAGAACACACGGTTATTTGTCGACGTAGCAATGGCAATTGCTATTGGAGGGACATTGGTTAGCGCCAATGCGGCTGTAGACAAGGACGCAATCAAGGCTGCGTTCTCAAAGGCACCCGGCGCTGAGATGCCTTACATCGCCAATTCGTTGGTGGCGAAGGCAAAGAAGGTCGATAAGGCTGAGACCGCGATGGAGGTGTTGCGGGTTGCTGTCGCCAGGAAACCGGCCGTTTGCGTTTCGGTGGTAAGTTTCGTTTGTAGTCTGGTGCCTGATGCGGCGGCTGACATTGCGGCAGAGGCGGTCAAGTTGACCCCGCAATACACCAGGGAGATTGCCAGGGCTGCCGCGAAGGCTGCTCCTGCGAAGATCGGTGAGATTACGATCGCGATTCTGAAGGCCACCAATGTTAAGAAGCATCAGATGGTTTACAATACAGTTGTGGCGGCAGTGCCATCCCTGTTCAGGACAGTAAACCAGGCGGTGCTTGCCGGTGGTGGTTCTGATTCAAAGGGCGTTATCACTACGGTGGGTTCCCCGATTTCGGCGCTGGGTGCTGATGGGTCTGTGGTTGGCACAGATACATTCCCT